>ENA-UOTX01000342-UOTX01000342.1-compost-metagenome-genome-assembly--contig:-NODE-342-length-51514-cov-7.565760_pt1 | contig 51514 bp, 36 predicted proteins | sample MGYA00238143_ERZ746982 | MGnify/ENA primary metagenome ERZ746982 (study PRJEB28758, sample SAMN06268862) | compost metagenome | isolation source: single cell | place: USA: California, Emeryville, Joint... | reverse complement strand
GATGGATTCTCTTGAGACGTTAAGTGGAAGATCGTCAGAGTCGACGATACCCTTGATGAAGTTCAAGTATCTTGGGATAAGATCCTCGAATTTCTCATTAATGAGGACTCTTCTAACGTAGAGCTTAAGGGAAGCGCTCTTTCCGTAGTAGTTTTCGAAGATGTCAGAAGGAGCGTGCTTAGGGATGAAAAGAATCGACTTGAATTCGACTTCACCTTCAGCGTTGAAGTGGATGTGGGCGAGAGGGTCATCATAGTCCTTGGAGAAGGACTTGTAGAATTTAGTGTAGTCAGCATCCTCAATGTCTTCTTTGTTTCTGAGCCAAATGGCCTTGTTGTCATTGAGAAGTTCCCAATCCCAAACGGTTTCAGTGATGGTCTTCATCTTTGGTTCCTTTGGAGGTTCATCTTCCTTCTTTTCTGGGGTTTCTCCGGTTTCTTCGTCCTTCTTTTCTTCTTCGGCGGTTTCATCTGGAACTTGTCTGCTCACGTCCTTCTTTGCCCAGAGGTAAATTGGGAAGTTAATGAATTCAGAGTATTTCTTGACAAGAGTTCTGATCTTATCAGCCTCAGAGTACTCGTAAGCGTCTTGTTTGAGGTGGAGGGTGACCTTAGTACCTCTCTTGAGGGTGTTTCCTCTTGGGTCCTTGCTGATGGTGAAAGAGCTCGCAGCAGTGGATTCCCAGACCCATTGGTCATCGTCGTTGTGCTTTGAAGTGACAGTAACCTTGTTGCCAGCCAAGAAGCTTGAGTAGAAACCGACACCGAATTGACCGATCAAGTTGAGGTTGCCACCCTTAAGAGCTTCGATGAATTGGGTCGTTCCTGACTTAGCGATAGTACCGAGGTTGTTGATCAAGTCTTGCTTGGTCATACCAACACCACTATCAGTAATCGAGATTGTCTTGGCTTCAGGGTCAAGCTCGATCTTAATATTCAAGTCAGGAAGGTCACCCAACACTGAAGAGTCTTGGACAGATAAGAAACGGATCTTGTCGAGAGCGTCAGCAGCGTTAGAAATGAGCTCTCTGAGGAAAATTTCCTTTTGGGTGTAGAGAGAGTTAATAAGGATATCCAGCAGCCGACCGACTTCAGCTTGGAATTCATGCGATTCTGCATTTTTTTCTAGTGCAGCTCGCTCTTCTTCAGTGAATCCGTCAACAAGTTTAGGTTTGACGAGGTTGTCAGAGGCGGTATCTGACTCTGGTTTCGATGAAGAAGAAAAGAAGGACGAAGAAGAGAAAAAGGACGAGGAAACCGGAGAAACCCCAGAAAAAAAGGAAGAGGAGAAACCAAAAGAACCAAAAATGAAGACTATCACTGAAACCGTTTGGGATTGGGAGCTCCTCAATGACAACAAGGCCATTTGGCTCAGAAACAGAGAAGATATCGAGGAAGCTGACTATCATAAATTCTACAAATCCTTCACAAAGGACTACGATGACCCTCTTGCCTACACTCATTTCGCTGCTGAAGGTGAAGTCGAATTCAAGTCAATCCTTTTCATCCCCAAGCACGCGCCTTCTGATCTCTTCGAAAATTACTACGGAAAGAGTGCTTCTCTCAAGCTCTACGTTAGAAGAGTGCTCATCAACGAGAAATTCGAAGATCTTATCCCAAGATACATGAACTTCATCAAAGGTATCGTCGACTCTGACGATCTCCCTCTTAACGTCTCAAGAGAGTCGCTTCAACAACTCAAGATGCTGAAAGTCATGGGAAGAAAGCTCGTAAGAAAGGCCCTTGAATTGATCACCAAGTTGGCCGAATATAAGTCCTTGGATGAAGATGAAGAGGAGGAAGAAGAGGAAGAAGACGATGAGGAAACCACTGACGAGACTAAGAAGAAGACGACAGAGGATGAATCCGATGAGGAGAAAGAAAAAGAAAAGGAGAAGAAGAAGCAAGCTGCGATTGAGAAATATAACACCTTCTGGAAGGAGTTTGGAAAGAACATTAAGCTCGGTATTATCGAAGATGCTGCCAACAGAAACAAACTTGCTAAGGTCGCTAGATGGCACTCGTCACACAATATTAGCGCTTGGACAAGCTTAGATGACTACATCTCAAGAAAGAAGGAAGGCCAAGACTCGATTTATTACATCGGAGGTGAAGACAAGGAAACTCTCATGAAGACTCCTGCAATTCAAGGACTTTTGAAGAAAGGTTATGAAGTCCTTTTGCTCGATGACCCAATCGATGAGTACTGCATGCAACATCTCACAGAGTACGAAAAGATGAAGCTCGTCAATACTGCGAAGGGCGACTTCAAACTCCCTACTGACGATGAACTTGAGAAGAAGAAGCTGAAAAAGCTTAGAAAAATGTACGAGCCTCTTACAAAGTGGTGGCGAACAGCCTTGAAGGATCACATCGAAAGTGTCGAAATTTCCTCAAGACTTGTTGAAGATCCTGCGCTTGTTGTTGCCAGCGAGCATGGATACTCACCATACATGGAAAAGATCAGCAGAGCTCAAGCCTACGCCAGCGCTGAGAAACAGAATCCGTAAATATCAATATACAACTTTCTGATTATTAATCCGACTTTCTGAAACAATAGATTCATGAACTCAAAGAGGAAACTTGAAATCAATCCTCACCATCCTATTATCAAAGAGCTCCTCGAAAGAGTCAAGGTAAAGCATCACTCGAAAATGTCTGAAGAGCTAAATGTTTGACATAGGACAACCCAGAGAGCCCTGACCAGTACACTACTGATATGGCTACTCTCCTTTACGAGTCAGCTCTTTTGAATTCAGGTAGATTTATCTTATTTCACAGGCGTTTTCAAAACTTATTATTACTATTAAATAGGCTACAGTCTTCACGATGTCACCGGTTTTACTAAGAAGTTCTACAAAGTATTTAACGGAGCTCTTGGTATTCCACAGGACGCTGCAATTGAAGAGATTGAAGTTGAATTGGATGATGAAGACGAAGAACCAAAAGCTTCTTCTTCTAGCACTCCAAAGGATGAAGAGCGAGTCGACCTCGATGCCGAGAAGCCACCAACTACAGAAGAATTATAAGATTGCATAGCTTCTAATGATTAATATTTTTGCTCGTGTTGCATAGTGCTTTAGCTCTTTCAGCATTAACTTGTATTACAATTATTTCGCTAATAAATAAGCTTGAATAAAAGAAAATCTTACCAAACTTCATAGTACCCCTCCCTAATAGCTTAAATGATTGAATTAGATTAGGATGATTACCAAAAACGAAAGGTATTAACCAATTTAGGCGTGTGCTTTGTGATCAAGAGCTGGCTTTTTCCTTACAGTGGTCTAAAATTAGTTTATTTAGAAAGGAATTTGAGAGAAATTGACTAAATTAGAGGAGCTACTTAACGTGCCCCTCAGCCTTATTGGCTGCGGTAAGGTTCTTTCCAGCCTTTGAAATCTTGTTCTCTAATGACTTGCAATTTTTCTGATCAAAACGCCTGCTATCGGTGAATAGTTGAGCCGATAGCTTTACATTAGAAATATTTGTTTAAACCATTATTCTGGTATAAGTTTTTAATTTCCGTATTCTTAAGCAAAACTCCCTTTGAGTCATGGTTGAAGCAGCCACTAACGATATCGAAGCCAGAAAGAGAATCGCAAAAAGGTTTCTTGATGAGAACCCTCATCATGTCCTTGTTGAGTTCAGAAAGAAGAAGAAAAGTCAACTGGATTGCTTTGAGAAGAAACAGTAAGTCCACCACTTCTATGGATTTCGCTTAAATTTCACATTAGTCTGCTTATTCCGTCTACCTATTCATTCCATCATGTGGTTATGGATTTTACACAGAGAATTGCTTCTTGCTTGGGCGAAAAGCAGGCCCTCTTTTTCTATATCAATGGGAAAAAGATACTCCCAAAATTATGTAATTCTGAATAGATTACCACATAGCAATGATTTATTGTTAGCCGAGACAATGTCCGAGCTGTATCGCAAATGCAAGTCTGAAGACGACTTCCTCATTATTGAATTCACCGAAATCGATGCATTTGGCTAGAGCACTCTTCTTAATTGAAAAAGTTTAGAGTCTAACTGATTAAACTGTAAAAGGCTCTTCATATATGTTGTAACAAATGTCTATTCTATTCACTGTTTGATTCTAAGAGACTCTCTGAGTACTTGTATTCAATTCTTGAATTTAATTTTTTTCAAGTAAATTAAGTTTGTGTGTTGGCTTCAATTGCCTAGAAACAGTGAGGGAACAACAAACTTGATCAAACTTGGATTAATTCCATCTGAAGTCTACTTACAGAGCTCGAATGACCTTACTTAGCTATTTTATAAAAGGAATTTGAACTGGAATCAAGTAAGGCCTCCATGCTTTATTGATGAATGGAGTGCGTTTATTCAGTAAAATGAATTCACAATCTCATTGAAATCTGAATGCTTTATAAGCAGTGATGTGATAAAACCTTCACATGATGCCACAGATTTATAGAAGACGCCCCTCTCTTTTGATTTTTTTACACAAGCAGCTTCTCCCACGAAATATTTTTCTGAATTTTCACAGATTCTTTGCCAAAACAACTGCCAATTGTAAATTTTATGAATAGAGAAACGACTGACTATCATAACGTTAGGATGGGTTACTTCTCAAGTCTGTATAATGCCAAATTTAACAATCTTCTCTGAAAAAAACGCAAAATTGCTTCACATACTCGAACTTTAGCCTTCTTTCCATTTGTATTCACAATTCATACATGTATAATAAATCGTCATCGGCTCATCTGCTGAACGAGTTTGTATTTGCATGAAGTATGCACGGTCATGGTCACATTTAGGACATCTTGCTAGAGAAATAGATCAATACCAGTATAAAAACCCATCCTTTACCTTCGCATTTCTCAGCAGCCTCCCAAGTTTCTTTTCCTCCTAATATATCGTCGACTTGTTTCGTTTGCACCTGCAGGACTGTTTTTATTTCGGCCAAAATTGGAAACTTGTAGTCACAAAGCTTGCAAAAGAACTGAAATTTCTCTGATCCTCTCTCAATGAGCAGGCAATTTCCGCAGAATGGGCAGAACAACATCCTTTTAAGATTTTTTTTCGTAAGATAGAATTTAATTTGACAATTATTGCATTCGATCCGAAACTAATAGGAGGATTTGTAGGAGGAAAATTATTTCTTATCTGCATCAATAAGCTTGATTTCTAAGACTTTTCAAAAAGATTTTGTTTCTCTTGCAACAATTCTTTTGGTAATAGAGAATGAGCTGTTAAAACGAGACTCACTTCATTTTTCTGAGAAGAGAGAGCCAAATCTTTTTGATTACACTAAATTATGATACCTGCTTCTATGATATGAAGGTAGAAGATAACACTTAGTTTTAGAATAATTGGTTACTCATTCAATTTATGAATCTCTTTGCATACCAAGAGAAACAAATTTACTTTACTTTCAAATCATTCGTCTCGATCGAAAGACACTCGCGAAATAATGAAGAACAAAGAAATTATTTGATATCCGTATTCAATGTAGGATGCACCGTCAAAACATGGATAGATTTTACACAAGTACTTTCTCTACAATCAAAAATAAAGTTGTTCAAGTTCTTATTGAGTCTCCTTGTTTTCAGGGTTGTTTTTAAGCAAATAATTTCCGAGATATTCAACTGGGTTCTGGGGTCTAGTCAAATAATTCTCTCAGAAACATACTTAAATGGAAGACGTTACCTTTCTTTGACGAGTTCTGACAGGCCCTGAAGAAGCAATGGCACCACAGTTTGGTCTAGATATGCTCGGATAGGAAGAGATTGAAGTCCGGGTGCCTGTTGTTGTGATTTGTTCTAAAAAGGTAAATGTTAGACGCGTTGACACCGTTTGAGCTTACGTCTCCTTTGTCCATGATTTTTACTGTTTTATTTTTTTTCTTTTAAGAGTTAACTTTGTTTTTTCAATTTTAAATTTGAATTAATTTTTTTTCTTAGGAAGGCTTAGCTTTGACATCCTAAAATTTTAAAAGTTGATTCATTTATAAGCAATTGCTCTGATTTATAATCAGATAATTTATTTCTTTCAAAACTTACTTATAATCATCTGGGAAATGGTTTTTCAATGAGTCTTTGTGAACAAATCATTAATTTACAGCAAGAACAAATTAGCCGAACTTAAAAAGTACAAGTTTCATTTTCATATGAGTAGCGGGTATCATGCTTGAGATCAAAATAAATTGTAATGATGCTGCAAGGCTAACAATATAAAAAATGTTGACATTTTATTCTTTAAATCGAGTGGGATTTGATGATTTTGAAAAATAAATGAGATGAATTTTAGAATAAAACGATTATACAAGTAATTAAATAATTGCAAAGTAAGTTTTCGAAATTACTTTGAATGAATGAAATTATCGTTTTATTACAGTAATAAGTATACTTAGTTTCTTCGATTACCTTGTCATTATAACAATACTACCTACTACTTATTTTAAATGGTTTCCTATGGATAACTGAAATTCTACTAAATATGAGTAATATTAGCAATCACATTTTCCAAAACTTTGTCGCCGCGAAATTTGGTCCCAAATAGTGGAGGATTGCCAAATTTTACACCTTTTTAATTATATTCGAGAGCTTCTTTTGACCACCAAATGAGACTCAGGAAATTAGAGATAAATTTGGGTTCCAAAAAGGTTCAATTTTTGCTATACAACTAGACATATCAATGAATATGAATCAATCAATTTCCCTATCGACTCCAGACAGCATAGTGAAATTAAATAAACTCAACGAGACATTAAACTCGCAGTTAAGAAGTAAACTTTACTCCAGAGGGGCCATTCATTTTCTCTTGTTGTTGTTGGAGATCTTCAGCCTTTTGCTCTGCCGCTCTCAAGACGTCCGTCTTCAAAACATTTCCCCAGAAATTGCTCACCTATACGGTTTTGGTTACAACTGACAGCCTAAATTAATTTCATTACTTCTAAATTTGCCTGGTGCTCGAAGAGTGCCATTTGTTTTGTAATCTTGATATAAGTTTCGATTTTATTGGCCTAGAAATGATATAATCAAAGTTCAACGTTTGCAAGGGGGCTTGCTAATACCTTGAATTTATCGATCTCGACATACGCTAAGATAAGGGTTATCATGTCGTAAAGGAGACTGAGATTCTCAATATTCTTATTATTCTATTAATAATTTTGTATGACTTCAAGGATGAATCTCTTGATCCTTACCATTGCAATAATAGTTTCGTATTCTGAAACATGATGCTCCTTCGGCTTTGAGGAGAAAACAGTTTTGATCGTGGATTTTCCTGAGGAAATTTTCATCATTTCTTGGGTGTCTGATTGCACTTTCGACTGAATCTTTGACTTTGTGAGCATACATTTTCTCCTTGATTCTAGAGCTTCCAAAAAAGCCTAACCGGTACAAATGTCAGCAATCGTTAAAATAGTGGCCAATACATCTATTTCCTTGTCTTCGTGTTTCAAAAGACCTAAGAACGCATCGAAGCTCGCCTTTAAAGAAGCCTCTCTCTAGAGATACATAATAAATGCGTTACTTTCTGTCGGCGAAAGAAGTACATACGATTTGTCCAATCTGGATATTTAAATAGCCATTTGAATCTGCATTAAAGACATAGGGAGGGTTTTCAGGAGAATACTCTGAAATACAGTTTCTTTCGTAGTCGAGAAGGACGTTTTTATGGAAGCTCACTTTTTTCACAGTTAATTAATTACTGGATGAGAGCTTGATTTACCTAAGCGATCATAGTAGTCCCTCTTGGCAGCAACAAGCCCTTTGGCTACGTTCTTGTAGGCCTAGATCAGTAGAATGAGGGCCTCATTAAGTCGGGATTGAATGAATATTTTACTTCAAAGGACGCTTTGATCGTCCTAAGGAACATGCCAAAATTTTCTATTTTCCCGAGGACTTGGTTTGACAGCTCTTTCTGCTCAAAATTTAAGGATATTGCTGGCAAAAATCGTTACTCCAGAGAGATCGCTGAAGGCAGTTGTATAGCGTGTAATGATTGCTTCATAACTAGGCTTTGGGAGAGCGAACAAACCCTAATCATTTCCAAATTTCAAAATTTAATAGCATTCGAAAGATTTCTTACAGCTTTCACATCCGATACTTGGGATCTAAGGAAGAACTGCATCTCCTCTTTCAAGAAAATCAGCATTTATTTGAAATAGATTAGAAAATACCTGAGTAGTAAAGATAGGGGATCTTGGTGGCGGTGTTCAAGAATATTTCCAGATATCTCCTTCTGTCTTCAATAAAATCAGGACTTAGATTTCCCTATTACTCATTATCACACGTCATTGGTCGTTTTAAATCGTACAATCAATTTTTTTTCAGGAAGAGGCGGAATGTATAATCCAGGCCACCGCTCTAGCAACACAGTCCTCAGAGCGTGGAACTGACTGTATCTCCTGAAGATCTCAAAATCTCCTTTGGTATCGGAGCCCTATTTGCAAAATGCCAATCTTTTCTCAAAAAAGAAAACCACCTTGACTGTGTAAACAATATATTTGGAGATAGCCTCTTCTTTAACCACCGGATTGCATACTTTGATGAAATTAGGCTTTCAATGCTGCGATTAAAATACGGCAACGAATCCGAGTTACCTCTCCAAGCATACTTCCTTTGTACGGGACATTCGCATGAGGATTAACTATTCAATGAATGAGGTTTTTCAAGGTTAACGGATTTCCTTACAAACAAGGCTTGTTGTCATTGAAATATCTTCCAGCCTTGCCATAGGCCAACCTTGTGAGACGTCATAAATAAAAAGGCCGTGAAGATAAAGTGTACTTCTCTCCATCATACGCTTTTGACTCTCAGTCATTTGTTCTTGTATCGAGCTTTGAGACTCAGTTCGTTTTACTTCCTCCAGGGTTTCTGTTCTCTCTACCTACAAATACTGGTTCGAGCGTTTAATGAAAAGGAACGAACCTGGGTTCCATTCTCATCGTTGGAAATCATTATTCAAGCGCAAATAAATCTCTTGAGCTGCTAATCTGTAAATATTTTATTTCTTTGACTCAATCAGCTCCAAATCAGCTTTAAGATTTACAGTCAGACTTTAGGCATTACTACCCTGAAATGTCTCAGGAAATCTCAAGTGCTAGCTAGAGATGCCTTTGGTTCTCATCGTACGACTTGAGGTTATAGATAATTGTCAATATTAAAGTTTATTTGCTTAATATAAAGAACGCACACAACCTGGGAGAGCTTTGAAAACTATAATTGTTGACAAAATGTGCTTTATAACGGGCTGTTGATTATTTTTTCAGAAAGCTCGTTGTCTAGAAACGTTTGAGTATCTTTCTAAACTCTCAATCTTGAATCGAAAATTTAGGAACAATTTTAATTATGATTCTGACTTGGAGAATTATTTATTCTGTTTGTCGTATTCTCAAATGGAACTGGAAAGATCTTGATCAATTCGGTATTTTAAGCAGCAGAGTCTTCAACTTGAGGGCTTTTTCAATCTGGCAATTAGGATGTCGGCAGCTTAACTTTAGGCGGATCATATGGTCGACACTTCTTCTCAATTAGAATTTTCAATAACTTAACAACAGCAAACAGTAATTCAGATTCGACCTTCATATAGTTGAGGTGGAAAATGAAAATGTGGGGTCTTAAAGCCTCAAGGTGATAATGTGTTGGGACAGAAGTAAAATGAGTTTGTAAGACACTTGATCTCTGAAACCTTGTATTGATATCTTTGTGATATAAACCTATATGATAAGTTTTCTCAAATGCAAACTATATTTGTTCACTAAAGATCTTTTCCTCTTTTTTTTTTATTCAGACTGTTTTCTACAGTCTATTTTTTCTGGAAATAATACACTCAAGAAGATATATTCCAATTAATTTTTTTGATAAAAATTATTGGAAAAAAACCTCGATTAGCCCAATAAGTAGCCACCCAGATTAGTTTCTGGATAAAATTGGTTTTTTTAATCTCAGTAAAGTATTCCAACAATGGGCTGCAGAAGCACGAAAATACACAATGAAGCTTTATTTACTTCACCAACATCCGAGTCCGCAATTGCTTCCAAGCATTCCCTCTCAAAAATCTCGAAGAATGGAATTAGAAAGACGAAAACGAGAGAAAGCACTAGTACTTCGCCCTTTTCTAGCTCTTCGGCAACTCTTATCCATCTTATTAGTGATCAAAGACTTCAAGATCTCAAGCACAGATCTTATTGGGGAAAAAGCTGGCAGAATCAGCGCTGATTACAGTCTCCAGCATCCGCCTATAGGCAAAGGTAAATGATTTCCCAGCCGAACTTCAATAACCATGGTCAAAGGGGCTTTTGGAGAGGTCCGAAAAGCGATTCATCGAAAAACAAACATGATAAGGGCAGTGAAGATTATTTACAAAAAAGTGGCCAGCAAGGAAGACCAGGAAAGGCTGATAAACGAAGTCAACATACTGAAAACTCTGGCAATTCGTCTTCTTTAATTCCCATAATCAAGACTGGCAATAGGACCATCCAAATATTATTAAAATATTCGAGTTTTATCAAGACTCAACGCAATTTTATATTGTCAGCGAGCTCTATCCTGGCGGAGAGCTTTTCGATAAAATCTCCCAATTGCATTTTTTCAGCGAGAAGCTTGCGGCTCTGACCATGAAACAAATTCTTTCGGCTGTGTTTTACTGCCATCAACATAAAATAGTTCATAGGTAATCATTCTTCACCTTCACATCTCCTAGAGATTTACCTATCTTCTACTCCTTGCAGAGATCTGAAACCTGAAAACATCTTATATGAATCTAAGCGAGAAGAAGCTTTACTTAAAGTTGTTGATTTCGGAACTTCACGGACATTCGATCCGAACCAAAAAATGAATCAGAAACTCGGAACTGTAACAATACTTTTTGAAATTCTCATTAATTTTCCTCCTTAACAAAGCCGTATTACATGGCGCCTGAAGTCCTGCGAGGGAAATATAATGAGAAATGCGACGTTTGGTCATGCGGAGTGATTCTATATATTTTACTGTGTGGCTGGCCTCCTTTCGATGGGCCGAACGAGAAGGCTATCATGAATAAAGTAGCGATTGGTCATTACAGTTTTGATGAGCCAGAATGGTTACATGTGTCTGATGACGCGAAGAAACTCATTAAAAAGTTGCTGAAGTTTGAACCAGCAAAGCGAATCAGTGCGGAGAGAGCGCTGAATGACCCATGGATCAAGAACCACGTTGCTGCAAAAGAGATAGACAGACCTATAGCAATCAGCCAATTAACAAATTTGAAAACTTTTAGAGTAAACTCAAACAAAATGAGAGAGTTAAACGCATTAATTATTAGGCTGGTCGCAAGTTGCAGGAAGCGACATGGGTATTTTTGGTGAACTACCTCGCAACCAAAGATGAGAAGCAGGAGCTCCTCAAAACATTTCAAGCGCTTGATCTCAATGGGGATGGACAATTAACTCGCGAGGAATTAATTGCAGGTAACTTTTTTTTTTATTTGGAGGAAAGATTGCAACACCAATGAAGGTTATAAAACGATGATGAATTCTGAAACGGCAGAAGAAGACGTGAATGAAATAATGAAAGCTATTGACTATAATAATAGTGGTGCGATCGATTACACAGGTAGCGGTCTTAACCTTTATGAAGTGTCTTAAAAGCTCCCGATGTTGATTGGGGATCAGAATTTGTCATTGCGACGATAAATCGGAAGAATTTGCTCTCAAAGGAACGGTTGGCTACGGCTTTCAAAATGTTCGATAAAGTAATTTGCAATTCTGAATCTGGGCAATAATGAGGTTCTTTTTAAGGATGGAAACGGTTTGTTAACTCCAGGTGAGTTAAAAGAGGCATTTGGACAGAAAGATGCTAATGATGCTCTCTGGGCTGAATTGATTAAAGAAGTTGACGCCAATTCAGATGGAAAGGTAAAGCAAACTAATCAGTGATAGAGTTTGATAATTTTACACAGATATCTTACAAAGAATTCAAAGAAATGATGCTGAAAATGATGTAGAGAATCAGACCGAAATGCAATTTTGGAGGAAGTTCTGATTTGGATAACCTTTTTTGTTAGGTGAAATTATTCTCAAATGTGTATTACTTTATTCTTCTGTGAAAAAAGTTTAAGCAAAAGGAAATTAATATTAGCTCACTGCAACCTAATGTTTCATATAACTATCACTCACTATAAACTTCTTTAAAGTGGAGTCTTTCCACATTAAAATATTGTAATTATGACTACATTATACTATTGGAACTTAGGTGTCTAAGAATTAATGTAGTCTGTTATCCAGAAGGAACTGCTGAGATACTTTAAGAAAGGTATTTTTTGCTAATACCGCTAGTTAATTTGACCATACTAATGTAATTATATGGAAGCGTCTGCTGCGTCCAAACTGATACTACCTAAGTAGAAAGTCTGATTTCAGAATATTCCAATCATCGATTGCTTCAAATCCCAAAAACAAGATATTTTAATACAAACGCTGCTGTCGGTGGATTACTTTCGGCAAACACAAAGATAATGAGGAAAAAAAAATCAGCTCAGACTGCGTCTGAGAAGAGCATGATTAACATTGAATTTTTCGATTTAATATGCATGAATTTAATAAAATCTGGTCTTTTTTCAAGAATGAAACATTTTAGGAAATCGTCATATTAGTGTCGACTTGAACAACTGGTGTCTTCGACCTTGAGGGAGTCGGTTTACCATAGAGCCTAAAGCTTCTATCTAAATCATGCTATATTTGAATTTCCGTCAGCTAAAATGCAATGAGAATTGTTATTACAAGTTCTTTCTTCGCGCTTTGCTTGAAATCACTGAATTTGCGCATCCTATCCATATAATTTTTGAGCTTTCTCTCATATTCTCGATTCTATTTAATGATTGTTAAAACAATTACTCTCTCTTTTAAAATAACTTGAGCTGTACCTTGGCAGTAGTATAAATCATCAAATTTTCTTGAACATCTTCTCTTTTCAAATGATCAGCTTCTCTCTTCACTTGAAGTTGTTCCTGAATCTCCAGTTTTTTGTCTCTCCAAAATTGATCTTTCAAATCGTGCCTTTTTATCACCCTCTCCTTCAAAGTTTTGAGTCGATCCCGATCAACTTGCTTCTTCCTTTCCATAGCCTCTTGAAGCTTTTGATTCACGGATTCGCTTTGAATCGTTGACAGAGCTGCTCTATGCTTTTTAACTTGAGCTTCAGCCTGTCCAATAATAGTTACAAACAATTAATTCAGAGCATATTCGATCAATCACCTTTGACATCTTGTCCAAAACAGCAACCATTTTCATACGCTTCTCCAATTCTTCCTGCTCTCTAACTGTTCGATTTTTCACGGTCACCTATATCCCAACAAACGCATTATTATTACTCAGGATAGCGGCTAAAGTAATCAATTACAGCTTGATGATGCTGTGCAAGTGGAGCGACTCGATGACTGAGGTGATTATAATGCAGCTCAATACTTCTGTTCATTTTGTTTTGGAAGTTTGAGAGCTTCTCATCAACATCTATTGTTCTTGATTTTTCTTCAATTTCTTCAATACGTTGTCTGCGCTGCTGCCAATACGATTCTCTTTCCATCAGTGAATTTACTCGACTGTTCCTGTTCGCTGAGGCGATACGTTCTCCTCGCTTCAGCAACTCATCAAGTTTTTTCTCCTTTGCTCTCCTGGCCTTGGCGTCCTCTTTCTGCATGTTTCGAATGGTTTCTCTTCTTTCGTTTTCTGCTTGAGCTCTTTCTTTAAGCTGAGAATATGAGTTAATAGTCAGATGCGAGAGATGGGCCGATGTTATTTTACAAGTTTGTGGAAAGAATCCCGATTTTTATTGACTGTAGAGAAATACTTCTGCTCTTTATTCTGGAGTTTTTGACGGCAAGAATTCGAAAAACTTAGCGATAAATCCTCTGCTTTCTTCATCGCGTCAATGCGTCTCTGCTTCTCAAATGCTTTTTTCATCATCAAGTTTCTAAAGCTGCTCTGTAAGGACATAATCGATGAATCAGAACGATCTGAAAGCGCGTCATCTCTATCCTTTGAGTCATGCTTATTGGCACTCATCAGTCGCGACTTTTCTCTGTCATGTAGTCCTGAATAGTCCAATGAGCTGTCCTGAGACTGTTGGTTCTTAGATTTCTTCAAAATATCTGTAGTATGACTCCCTCTTCTTTGTCCTTGCACTAACTGAGTCCCTGATTTGTTGGCGGGTGTTTCCGGTTCTTTCATGATTGGAAGACTCAGCTTTTGAGGAAACAGTTGGGGTTTTTTGTCTTTTGCCAATGTTTTCAAAGCTTCTACTTTTGCTAATAACCAAGTATAAGCTAAGTTTGCTACAGCCAAGAGATCACATACCCTGTCGCTTGTTCTCATAATGGTTGAAACGCAACACTTGAGCGCTATAGCTGAGGTCTTTTTCTTTGAAGGTGTCTAATTTCCTAACTTCCAGTTCGTGTGGGTCTAGGCCAATGCTATGACATAACTCGTGAAACTGCTCTCTCAGGCGGCCGTCCTTGGTGAACAAGACTGGGTCGTTGTAAGGAACGACTGGTTTTGGCGCTTTTTGGTTGAGTAAATTCGAGATCATTGAGAGGCTTGAAATAAATTTTATTATTTCCAATGTTGGGATGAGTCTGTACCAACGTTTTAGATTTTCAATAAAGGGAGCAAAAGGTCATAATTTTTACGAATTCTGGGAATATTAGCCTGTTAGTCAGTGGCAGTGATTTGATAGCCCATGTTCGAACTAGATTCCTAAAATTTTTATCAATCCATAGTGTTTCTCTCACATTTATCTCGAGAAATTAGATAAAGAAACAAAGGCACCTTGACAACAGGATTGAAGTGATTTTTGATTGGTTGTTTTTTTTAGAAATTCAGGACAACGAAATTTTTCTTTATTGAAGCTAGAGTTGTTGTTGGAATGAAAAATATCTACAAAAAATTCATCATTTCAGGTTGTGTTGAATTTTTAGATCAACCTAATTAAATCCTTCATTTATGCAAGGCAATATATAGAGAAGTCCATGCAAGTTAACAGTAATATGTTTAATTGTGGATCTTATAGTATTTACATCAAAGGATCCTAAATATTGATGGACTTGTTCATGTGGTGGTTTACCTGTTTTAATTCTTTGTAGATTTTGTTGGGTTGCTTTGGATATTCACGAGATAATCTCTTCTGCATAGGAATCTGTTGGTTTTGTGGTCGGAAGTGGAATTTCTCTTTCTTTTGAACAAATTCAGTTTCCTGCCATTGCGCTCTCATATCCTTTATTGGCATAAGTCTCGCACGTGTCACTGCCACACCCACATTGGGTCTCTCAAAGGTTCCGACATGTGTCTGTTGTTCGTTATGTGACATTTTTGATCAATGACAATTGTAAATTTTGTTTGCTAAATATTATATAATCTCTTCAAGATGGCCGAGGTATATATACCCGTATTGTACACAAAACCTCAGTAATTTGGGCGCTCACTGGAAAATAATTTTAAGTCTTTGTTCAAAACATATTTTCAGCGGTCAGTTGAATCACAATTTGAGAGTTGAAAGACTTTTTCTTATTTGTTAGATATTTGAAAGAATAAAAATACTGGATTTTGAAGCGCTAACTTATCGGATATTGGCTTGGAATGGATCTTTTTCAGTAATGGAAAAAAACTTTACTGAGCTAACTTATTAAACTTAAAATCTTAGTAAAATGAACAAACCAATAAGACATCAGCATGAAACCTGGCTTTGCTGTATATCAGTACAAAGCATAAAAATTTTTTGGGTCATTCTACATGTAGTGCTAATCCTTAATGTTTACTTTTTTCAGAGAGTGGCAGAGGATAGCAAAATGTATTCCTTCGTAAAATTTCTGGTAGTCTTCTGATAAGGTTAAGTACTAAACGACGCCACTAATCTTTCAAACTCTCAGTCGCTAACTTGAGATTTCGTCGTATGATTCGAAGATAGAACTTATTGTCTCAGCATCAATCGATTTATGGGAGTATGAAATTCGGTAAAGTATGAATGAGAACATTGAAAATCTTCGATAATTACGCCAGTACGAGCGAGTGAAAAATTATATCCAAAATTCTATTGCTGAATTACGCAAAATTCAGAAATTAATTTCAATGTCAACTGAATAAATCCAGTCTCATATCTTTTTGCTTTGCATAATTTCAATACTTGGGAACAATGTTCTGAAAGATTTCAGAAACAATATATCGAAGAATTTTTTCAAAAATACAAAGAAAATGGTTAAAATTTTCTCATTCAATTCTTCATTTTGATTTCCCTGAAGTGATCTAACTACTGTAGTGATAATGGAGCTGGGTGATAGTATGTGTGCAATTTCTATTTTTTGTTGAATTATCTCAAATAATGATAACACAGAAGCGCTGATTTCCTTCGATAATTTCCTTCCAAAGGTCCGAGCTGTTTAAGGAAGACTACTATTGTTAGTTTAGTATTATCAACTCAATGAAAACGAAGGAAAAATGTGTATTGGGAAACATAGTGATTAATTTAGTACATTAAGCGGTGTTGATATGACTGTTAAGATCTAAAATAGTTTTTAACGAATAAACAATATAAATAAATAAATTTTGTCAGCAAATGTCCGCAAAGAAAGTAACTCTTCCAAAGACTTTTATTTGTGCGTCAATTAAGGCATTCTGCAATCCCATTGCTTCAATCGACTCGAAAAGCCTTAGATGTGAGATTGCATTGGAAACAGCAAGCGATCCAAGCATGGTGATTGATACTCTTTCAGTTACCGACAGAAATGCGAATGCCATCATTCCGATCATTGACTTAGGAGACCTCTTCAAATTGCGGCTCTTGGATGAGAGGGGGATCTTGAGCACAGTGAATTATTCTGTAAGGGATTTTGCAGGTTTCAAAGGAAATTGCTTTGCTCAATGGACCAATTTTCAGTTAAAGGCTCAAGAGAGCAAATCCAGTAAACAAGGCGTGGTTTCCGAGCATGACCCGAGGATAATTAAAGTGCTTTTTGAATTCATCGTTGACACTGCAGGTAATATCAAGAAATTCCAAGATCATCGAGATAAACTGGTTGAAATATCTGAGAAAACGTCTGAGGTCGAAGAAACTCACGAGAATTCTACACTAGGACAAGAGCAAACCGATTTCAGAATTACTGAGGGAATCACTAACGATTTAGCCTGCAAATCTAAGCCGGATTCAAGAAGGCAATCCAGAGATGAGCAAACAATATGCTCAGAAAACTCAACAGTCGCTCAGCGCAAACTTTCTATTCAGCAAATCTCGTCGAATGTTTCTCAAAACCAGCTCACCCAGCTAGAAGAGAAGGCTCTAGATAGGTCTCCTTCTAATCGAACCCCTTCTCCTTGCAAGAGCAAACCCCACGTTGAGCCGTCCCGAGCTTCTTCGATCAGCTCTAGAAGTAATGGAAATGGACTCTCTTATGATGAAACAGAAAGGAATATATGTCAACAATTACAAACCAAAGCTCGTTTGGATTTCTCTCCAGACAAAACTCAGTCGCCAGATCAGAGATGCCTTCAGCTCTTAAACTTCAACAATCAGTTGATTTCGAATATAGGAAATGTGGAAATTACGAAATTTTTTACCGAATTTTTGTCGCAAATGAACTCTTTCGTTGAAGAGTTCCGAAAAATGAAAGCTGAAAATGATCATTTGAAATGCCGTATTCAGCAACTCGAAGAAGCGGGGGTTGGAGAAAAAGAACGCAGTCAATACTCTCGAACGAGCTTATTTAGCACAGAATCAAAAAGCAGCCAACTGACCCCAAAATCCACAGATGTAACTGGGAATAATTGTAAGGATCTCGTTGACAAAATCTCATTCCTTGAGCGAACAATCCAGGAAAAAGAAAATGAACTCATGCTTTTACGTGATGAGAAAAAGACGAAAAATGCAAATACCAGTGTGTATTCAAACCATCCTTTAAAGAAAAAGGCGAGCAGGACCCTCCGTAGCGATGAATTAGTGTTCAAATTACAAAATGAAAACGAAAAACTCAAGGACGTTCTTCTAAAAGAGAATTCAAACAGCGCTTTGATCAAGAAAGAACTTCAGAAGCAATACCAGAAAAATAATGTCAAAGACCAAGAATTAAAGAAGATAAATCGAAAGATGAAGGAACTTGAAGAATCAGTGCGAACTACCACAAAAGCGATTGTTTCAATGGAGTTTCAAAGAGGAAGACCAAACACCGGTCATAAGGAATCAGACGACTCATTCAATTATGACTCCAGCACGACGACGCAGGACCAAAAAATTGGATCCAAAAAAATAGCTGATGATACTACTGATCCGCAAAGTGAAGAAGATGATCATCCTCAACCACTCCAGCAGTTAGCTTTTACCAACAAGAGTGTGACACCGACAAAACGACAGAATGAGTTGATTAAAATTCAGTACTCTGGAGACGGGATGTATGAGTTTGGCAATAAAAAAATCTACGTTAAGAAAGTAAACGACTCGCTATTTGTGAAAGTGGGCGGGGGATTTGTTACATTCCAAGATTTTCTCGCAATGCAGAAAGAGTTAAGTAGAAATGCTTCTGAAAGTCCTTTTAGGAGTCAATCGAGGTCGCTGACCCCGAAAGAGCTAACCACCAGCTTTTTTACGCCGAAAGCAGCGAAAGGAGGATCGAAAATAAATTCCGCCACTCCGAAAAAGATTCAGCCAAAAAGCAAAGCTGGGGGCTGTCGTAGCTCGTTGTCTCCGTTTTCCTCCCATACTCCAAATGGGAAAGAAAATCAAGTTTCGTTTTCGATCCCCAAGAAGGGATATAAAGCTGAATCACTTGGAAAGAAAAGCGTTTCGAGCAATAATGTCCAGGAGCAAGCTGGTCAATCGTTGCTTGGGAAAACAGTAGTGCAAAGTGCCAGCAAGTTAGCTAAACCACGTTTTAAATGATATCTCTACAATTTGTATGCAATAAGTCATATCGTTTCTAATTGATTGTTGATAAGACCACTTTTTTGCAAATTACAACTCCTGAAAAATGGGACAAGTTTAAATATCTTTCTCTTAATACCACTATGTAGAATCAAAAATGAAAGACTATTGAAAGATCCTTGTTCTGTATTCTTTGCTTTTCATTCAGTGCGGATAATAAAGCAAAGATTTTTTCTCCCAGGAGATCAACTAGCAGGAAATAATGATTAAGTTTTTTATTTCGATATAGCTCGAGAACCGTTAAGTCGAACAATCGCTCTCTTTTTATGCCTTCTAATTCAAGCAAACTTTGAATTACAAAATCAATCAATTGATAGATATATTTTTTTATAAATTTGTGATGGGCCTTTGAACGACAAGTAAGTTCAGAGAATCCCAGCGGTTAACAACCAGAATACAACACCCAGAGTCAACGTTTTTTGCGTTAGGAGAGATGCTTTCATCTTTCGGATCAACCGGGGAATGGTCAACCTGAGTCGAGTAAGTCGTGAGAGGATCTTTCAGTTTAAAGTGATGGGATAAAAAAAAAGATATGATATTATTTCTTCTATTTGAACAATTTATATTCGATAGTAGGCTTGCAGCGCTAATTCTGATTATTATGTTTGAGGTTGTTTTCTTTAGTGAAGTAATTCATAATTACATCATATATCAACTTACTTAATATTGATTAAATTAGGATTATTTTGCCTAGTATTAAAAGTAAATATGTATGAAGGATTATTTCATTAGTTAGAGTAGTAATTATTAATGCCTGCCACCCACCCATAGAATGAAGAAATGATGTTAGAAATAGGCTAGTATCAGGAAATAGCCCGATGTAATCGCGATCATTCTCTTCTGATTATGCAACTTCATATCCGTAATTGGAACTTAAAAATGAGAATGGTGAGATTGTCTGAAATGAACAAATTTTTGTTACATGGAGTTATGATTGATTCTGCGCTTTTTATCTTTTGAGGAACGTAAAGTAACTCGATATTATTCTTCTTTTCTGCATGACACACTGCAAGATATTGATGTCTCTCAGAGACAGCGTAAATTTTGACTAAAAACGCATAAATCAAAATTGATTTTCAACATAATTTTTAAAAGTACTTTGCTCAGGGATTGTGAAAATTCTTTCAGGAGTACTCGTTTGTAATTCGAAACGAAAGATTGCATTGAAATCATCCTGGAAATAAAGGGAGTTCTCTCTCGGAGCGTAAAGCATGCTATTTTCTATTTCGAGCATGATTGCTAAAGGGTATAAGCACAGTGACGATTACCGCTTCCGAATTCATAGCTTTTCAAACATCGAAAGGTGCTGATGTCAACGAGCATGGTATAATTTTCCAAGATAACAACTAATTGCTGAGCGTTCGGTGTGAAACATACTTTCAACTCCTCTAATTCATCAGAAAGCTGTATCAAATACAGAATCATAAAAATTACTTACCATTTGTTGGAATTTTGCGAATGAGATGAGTATATTCAGTTTCAAGGTTCCGTAGAGAGATGTAGTTGTTATTGTGGATAATTGCTGCGTATCTGAGACACTCTGAGTATGAGACTCCCTTCACGTAAGTATCTTTCATCACAGTCTTATCTGAAATAATATTAGAAATTAGTTCGCTTGCCCGAATTTCTAAATCGGTACTTATCGAGATCGCTGGCAAAGATTTCATGAAGACTCTCTTGTAGATGTCAAAAATATAAATTGATCCATCTTTGGCAGTCGCAATTAAAATTTTCCCACAAGTTCGAAACTCAATGGCACAGAGCTCAGAGCCTTAATTTTGAAGATCAATATTAGTTCCTGTGGAGCAAATTTTACTAACCTGGCTTGAATTGATCGAAGCAATGCAATAGCTTCTGTGTGTTCGTGTCAATCAAATTTATTTTACAATCATTTGCACTTGTAGCTATGATACTGCCGTCTTGTGACACTGCCATTAGCTCAATCATTTCTTATGTTCAATATTATTATAAACCTGATGCACCGAATTGAATTTACTATCTTCATGAATATTTTGAAAAGAATGCACGATATCCCTCGACCGAAAGTCCACAAGCTTGACCGATGAGTCTGATGAGCAAGTCGCAAAGTATCTTCCGTCAGGAGAAAATTCCAGCGCTGTAATTGTGTCTTTTTTAAAGAATAGTTGCTTAAAACTTAGAAAACACAGTTAACTTACTTCTATGGAACGCGCTGCAAGAGTAGACGATGATGCAGTCCGTGAGATCTATGATCTTAAGTTCATGTTTTGCTGACACTGTCACTAGATAGCCACCTTCAGCACTAAAATCCAGCGCAGTTATCGAGCCTGTATGAGTATCAAAAAAGCATTAGTTTGAGACTGATAGATTGCATCAAGATTGCCTTTGTGGTAATCATTGAAAGGAGTCACATTCCAAGTTTGCGTATCAATAATATTTAATTTTCGCTCGCTGCAACCAGACGCAATAAATTTGCCATTTCGCGAATATCGCAGTGCTCGTATCACACCTGAATGGATTCCGCTGATTTTTCGCGTGACGAAATTCGCTCCGGGTTCAAAAATTCTGATACTGCCATCATCTGACCCTGTAGCGATTTGAGTACCACTGGGAGCATAATCCATGGCAAATATACCGCCTATTCAAATGCTCCATCGCGTTATTAGTTCCAAAATTACCTGGATGCAAATCATCCGATTTGAAGACCACTTGCCTTGTTCTTATATCCAAAAACCTCATGGTCTTTTCGGCAAACCCGAGCGCTAGGTGGGTCCCATCAGGAGAATACCTCATTGTGCTTACTCGCCCTGATAACGAACAAGATACTAAGCAAAACCACAGAAAAAACTAGAACCTGAATCTTTCAGTGTTATTGAGGAGATCTCTTTCATGCTGAGCATATCGATAATAACAAATCGCGCTGGATAGAAAGCTGCAACGAGCCGAGATCCACAAGGAGAGAAACACAGGCATAACACTTGGGCTAGAGGCACAATTAATACAAATTCCAACAGAATATTTAACTTTCTGAGATGTCATCGAAGCTGTGCTGCAAGACTCTAGTGACCGAGTCGAGTATTTTTACTGAACCTTCGATTGAGCCTGCAGCGATAAGCTTTCCAGTTGGACTGAAAGACAGGCAAGTTAGTGGTCCTAAGTGTGGAATATAACTAGAAAGTTGGGTCTTGGGTGCATACCTGAAAAAAAGCCGTCATAGTTCCCCACAGTTGTTTTCTTTAGGTTTTTAAATACTCCAACGCTTGTTTCTGGCTTCTTAGTAGTAGTTTGTTTCTGACCTGCCAATGATTCCATCAAATAAAAAAAGAAAAATTTATTAAATAGAATTTGAACTTTTTACTTGTATTCGGTGTTATAATATTCTTAGAAGAAGAGACTGTTCTGTTTACAAAGGAAATTAAATTTTTTTCATAGTTATTTACAAGGCAACCTCAATTTTGAGAGGATTAGAGTGTTCCTTAAGTTTCAAATCTCAATACCGAGATATGATTCTTGATTTATAAGACTTCCTACCAATTCTTGAGAATGGCACCCAAAAAAATGGGATTAGTGTTGGTGATAACTTATACCTGTTAATATAATGAATAATTTTGCAAAAACTATTAAATGTGATCGGTTTTGGTGCAAGTTGAAAACTGCTTGGAAAACTTATTGAAAATATTACAAGCTTTTTTTATGCAATTGGCTTAGAAATAACTTTTTTAAATGCTACTTTTGTTAATTAGCCTATGAGGCTATGAAATTTAATAGGATTACATAGATAATGAATAAATAGACATATAGAAATGAAAGATTTGTGCAAAATGAGTTTCAATATGTCAAAAAAGACTCAAAAACAATCAATACTCTCTCAATAGTAATTAATCTTAATTCCAGTCACACGGGCTTCGAGGTTACCACTAAAAACCCGCCTTTAACAAGTGAGACCGGAGGGAAACTAACTCAGACAAAAATTATAAAAACAATCTTCCATCTCCATCTTATTCATGACCAATGCTCGACAACGAGCATGAATCGCTTTTTTCTGTTGTAACTCCATCATCACCCGTGTTTTTCCTAACGGGCACTTTTGGCAAGAACTTCGGGCTGGTTTCAAAGTTGAGTTTTATTCTAACTCTATCAGGAGTCGGAATCCTTAGGAAAGTAGGTGACGTAACCTTTGGATGATGATCAAGATTTGGCATTGAGTGAGCGGGATGCTGTGAAAGATTTATCACGATACTTGAAGGTTTTTTCATATCACCATCGCTCATTTTCCTCTTCAAATTCTTAGGAGTCGTTCTCAAAGAACCCTTCTTATGAGAGGTGTTTGTAGACTCAGTCATCGACCTCTCTCGATGCACACGGAATCCAGGCTGGCTTCCAGCTTCAGTTTTATGCTTTCGAGGACTCATAGCCTCAGCTACAAGTCTTCCATTAATCTTAATCTTATAAACGTTTCGCGGCTTTTGCTGTTGCTGCAACTGTTGGAAAGCATTGAGCCTTAACTGCTTTGCTTTGAGGTCGTCCTCTCGAATCTGTTGCCTAATGCTCTCTAAAATTGAGACTCTTCGCTTATCGTTGCGGATTGGAAGGGATTTTTCGGAATGTATCATTTTAAGGGATTCCTCGCCGTCGCTTGTTTCAATTCTACGCTGCCTTTCATGAGGAGCCAGACAGTCTGAGAATGTCTGCAGATGACTCTTTTTCGAGCCACTGTCAGGAGTGAACTCGAGGTTTTGCGATCCTTGAGTTCGAATGCCAAGAGTCGACCCCGCGCTTAGACGCGTGGGAACAATGGCATTATTAGTAGATTTGGAAGCCTTGCAACCCATTTTGTAATGTATATTAGTCTTGCCAAAGGAACACAAAGTGTGTCAAAATGAAATTTTTTAGACGCTGACTGTGCCTAAAGCTTATGATTATTGGTTTTTAAATGCTTTTGTTAATAGGTTTATTTAAATATTCCTAAGGAAGATCGTAAAACTTGAAATTAATTCAAAAAATTCCAATTCCAATTCTCGTTTGAAACTGAGTATTTTTTGTTAGTGGAGTTTGATCTTCGATTGAATTCAATTTGCACGGACTGTTTCGGTCTAAACAGTGGAGTCCAACATTTTTTGTGGTGTAATTTAAGATATCTGAATATGGATAGCCATAGTGATGAAAAAGTTTTAGCAAAGTTTGATTATCTATGGAGCACTCAGTTGCACATGTGACTAAATCCTGGAGCTAAAATTTCATATTTTTTTAACGATTTTCACAGAGTTTCCTTAATAATCTAGATCGGTTGCTATTAGACTATTATCTAACCTATTATCAAGCTCTACAAGCATGAACTATTTCGAATTTACGTGATTTCCTGATTCTCTTTTGAAGGAGAAGTAATAGACCTCATAGAATAATGAAATAGCTGATTTGATTGATTAAATGACAGACTTGAATCAAAAAGTTCTTAAATTTTATAATTGTTCGAATAATTTGCCGAACTTGAAATTAGCTAACTAAACTGCAAAATGCACTTTTTAACAATCCAGCATTCATGAAGTAAAAAAAACACAAAAGGTATGCCAATAATAGGATTAACATTGGTCATATAGGTGAGAACTAACTGCCTTGAGCAATAGTTTGTGTAAGGTCTACTTTCTAAATGAATTTTTTACAGTCATCGATGAAAGCATGCATTTTTCTGGAATTGCTCATAATATTGTCGTGCAGAGATCACAATTTTCAGTTTAATCTTAAAAAACGAAAGCCGAGCTATTCAATAATACTCTATAAAGTGTAAATCTAAGAATTATATAAAACCCATAGTTTTTCAGCGAAGATCTCCATAAATATCATCTTATGACTCACCTCCTATCTATCTAATTCTGCTCTATGAGTTCTGTGGTCCACAAGAATTTCGATAATAGCAGTAATAATTTCATGTATTTCTTTATGCAAATTAATCCTTTAATAGTCATCTAAGACAATTCGATAGTGTTATTCGGAAAAAATGTAAAAAAACATAAAGATATTTCGGAAATAATTTAAGTTCTCCGAATTTCATGAATTTTGCTAATATGAACTCCACGATAGGAAAAATTCCTTTCAAAACTTTCACTCATCTTCCCAAACACATCACCACAGCTTTTGCTTTTGGAGGTGGAGAGAGCGAATGATATTCTCTGCTACGGACGACGTCTTTTTCTGGTTTTCTTCTAAACAAATTATGTTTTGAAGAAATGACCTTCTGTTGAGCTTTTGTCTTCAAATAATCCTTTGAATATACTAAATCGAAATCTTCACTTTCTTTAAACATATCTACTCCAGTTTTCATCGAACGCACATGCTTGTTCACTATATTTGTTTCTGATTTCCCTTTTATTTTGGAAGAATTATTCACCGCGATATTCCTTCTCTGATTAACGCAGTCGTCAGTATTCCGATGACTGACAAGAGTCTTTGTCAACACGACATCGGGGACTGTTCTAACCGATGCTACAGGCTGAAATTGGGTTTCCTTCGACTGGCTTTGGAGAGAATGCATCACATCCAGCGATTTCAGTATCTTTCTTATGTTAGCGGATGAATCCATCTGCAAAGGGCCCGCAGACCTTGAATTTGCGATGATACTCGATTCCATTATTTCACGAAGTGAAAGTGGCTTTCCAGGTGAAATCACTTCTTTCAGAGGAGTTATGAACGTTGATTTATCAGAATTAAAGTTATTCTTCGTTGTTGTAAGTGCTAAAATTCTTGGAAGCTCAGTCTCACTCTTTGAATTTAACCGAGGAGATACATATTTCCTTTGGGAAGGTAGCTCAAAATCACTTTGCAGTCGAGGGCTAACAACTGTCTGCATGGGACTCATTTGCAATTGCTTTTCCTGAGAATTCTCTATGTCACTCATTACTATCTGAGGACTCGAACCTTTATCTTTGATAGTCAAATCCACTGTTGCTCGAGTCGATTTCTCAGGAATTTCTCCAAGCGTTTTTCTTTTTCCTCGAGGCTGATGCAATTCTGCGTCTCCTAGCCATCTTTCGAGCTTATCTTCGTTGATTTTCTGGGGGTACCTTGTGTTGCTCAACTGCTCGATGGTTTTTACCTCCTCATTGAACGTTTGTCTGAAAAACCTCTCTCGGTATGACAACATCTGTTTGAATTCAGTAAATGACCCTTTGCTCCTATGCGTCTCTGAGACCTTAATTGACGGCTTTTCTCTCTCACTTGCCGTCATTCCAGCACTAGGGAGACTGGTTTGTCTTTTATGCCTCGTGGACTTTGAAATCGGACTGAAAGTGAAACGAGCTTCTTCGATCCCAGGCATTTCACTAATTTCTTCAATTCTTTTAGTTTTCCACGAGAATTTCGTTTTTGCTTGCGTTTGCAGCTCCTCATACATTTTCGGAAAGGTGACTTTCAAAATATCGAGATTAGCTTTAGAAATTTTAAACAGAATCGTTTTGCTCATGGAACAGATCGCTGTGAATTTCCTCTGTTTGAGGTCCAATAAGACCTCCTCGCCGAAAAACTGGCCGTCTGTAAGCAGACAAACTTTTAGATCTCCTCCCCGTGCTGAACTCTTCAAATCAGAGCTCTTGCCTATCTGTACATTTTCGGGATGATCCTCCATCAATAGCTTCACTTCACCTGTTTTGACGAGGTATAGAGCATCAGGCTCATCAAATTGTTTGTAAATAACCTGTTTTATCTTGCAGTTCCTCTCATTAAAATAAAACGTAAAATTGCTGATGTCGGTCTCGCTGAACCCGCTAAATACATGCAAAAAATGCTTTGCTCTCGTCTCCATCGAATACTGCAAATCATTGATCGCTCTCTGAAAATCCTGTCTGCTCATGGTCACCAGATGTAAATTATCTCCTGCAAGAATCGTCGAATCCCGCGGTTTTGTGCTTCGAAGCACCTCTTCACCAAAATAATCTCCTCGTAGATACGTATTCGACAATTTATATTTAAACACGTCGTTTAGGAAATATTGACTGCGGTATTTAGTTTCCGCAAGAAACAACTCCTCATCATGCTTTTCTCTTGCTTTCCTCACGACATTCATGAATTGTTTCTCCTTGTTATACAGTTCTCTATATATCCTCATATCGTTCATGATGAGAGGCGTATCTTCAAACACCTCACCTTCTTGGATCGCATGGAGCTGACCGATTTGGCTGAGGACGCTTCCGAGAGATTTGGTATATTGTTTTTTCTGAAGCTCTTGATAATTGGTTACAGCTTTTTTCTTTTCATCAGTTTTTATCATTTTTAGGTTTTTTATCAATGAGGTCTGCGCTCCCTTGCCTAAGCTCGAAACAATACGGCTTTTGAGGTTATCTGGAATACGAGTGAGTGTGATTCTGCGTTTAATATGATCTCGCTGAGCTTGAATCCGAGACAGCTCTTTTTCGTAGTGTTCGACTTCAGCGTTGGCTAACGAAGATTGCTTTTCTTTCTCTCGAGAGGTGAGATCTTTTTGAATGTCGTTCCAAGTCCGCATTTCATACTTTCGGGCTGAGCCTTTGAGAATGATATAGACTTTATCTGCGTGATCGCCGTCGTGGTAGACGAATTTGCCTTTTTCGATGAATTCGTAGTTGAGGTATTGATGAGCGAAGTGAAAAAAGTCTTCGGTGTTTGAGCGAAGTTCGATGCGGGGGAGAAAAAACTGGAAATGGTTCATCATTTTCATGAGCAGAGATCTTTCGTATTCGCTATAGTCTCTGGAAGACATTGAAACTATCTCCAACAGCTCATCGATGTTTAGATTTGGGTTGGTCTCTAAGTTTTGACGTTCTTCCATTAGTTTCGGATAGGTCTGGTTGTTGTAACTTCGCCGTGAGCAATTTATTTTATTCCTAATTCAACACTCACAAAGCGAATTATTCTCTTTAACACTTGATATTAGAAAGTTTAGTGCTGATCTACATATATTATCTGAAGGCAAATCCGATGGGGCTCCTACGATAGCAGTTTCATTTGCCGGCAGATTGAATGAACGAAAAGTAGTTTTGACTACGAGGTAGTTCTGCCCTAGTGTAAAAATGTGAATTAATTTCTTGTCAATATATTAGGCTGTTATTGCTTTTGGACCTCTCTCTTTTTAGAATTGACCCGGTAATAAGATAATAGTTGTGAGAAGGGATATCGCTTCTTAATCTTATCATTTTTTTCTCAATCAAAACGAAAGCGCAGAACAAAAAGGCCTTTGTAATTTTAAAATTTTTTTCACATAAAATTAATTCAAGAATAATTATGTATTAATACTGAAGTGATGAGCTCTTCCTTTTGTCACTCTCGAGAAAGAGGCTCAAGACGAGATTGTGAAGATGATGTTCCAAATTTGCTCTTTAGCATCACCAGAGTACTTGTGCTACATTTTCCTATTTTGTAGGTGAATTTATCTGCTGTTGCTTGATAAAAAGCTTTCAAAGAAAAAACTTACATGTGCCGCACAGTAGAGAATGCTCCTAAAGAAACTTGCAATGGTATCTTCACAGTTCAGAATTTCCCATTAGAACGTACCATTTTCTCTAAAATTTATTGAAGCTGATAGAATTTTATGAGAAATCATTTGCAGAAGAAATAAATTTATTTCTATTTTTTAATCAAATTGCAATATGGCAAGCCGAGCCATCAACAAAGAACTTAAACAGAAGCTCGAGAGTCACAAGAAATGGCTAGAGGAGCAGATCACCAGCAACGAAAACGATAGTAGAGGTAGTCAACTTTTTACTTTTCGTTCCCTTAAATGATAAAAGACATGTCCCATTCCAGAAACCCTGAAGACGCTCTGGACGAAATCGCCAACAACTCCGTCCAATTAGGCACTTATAAGCCAGTTTACCCCAGCGACGAGAATCGTCAGCAATTCGGCAGACCAGATGAGGATATCTTTGATAGACACGAAGAAAAAAGACCCAAAACTTCAAACAGCAATCGCAAGTCTCCAAAGCAGGTTTATCTCTCACATTTAATGGCACTTATCATCGAAATAGGAGGGAGAAAGAGCGAGCAGTCAATATTCATCGAAAAGCGGAGGTATCACCACTGTTCAGCTGCCTAACAAAACACTTTACATGATTTTAGTAAAGAAATGCTCAAGCATGGCAACGCCAGTCAGGCAAAAGAGAACACAATCTCCCAAGAGCCAAGAAAAGTATTCCGAGCCGGATGAGAACCACCCTGATAGAATTGAATTTTACGGAAGATTATCGGGAGATAAGAGGCTGGATGAGCTCCTTCTGAGAGTAAGCACGAGCAAGTTAAAGTGTTTTGACAATGGCTGAATTAGAATAAAAAAACCCTTGAAAATAAGAAGTTACTTATGGCACAAAAGAAGCCAGATAATCTCCCTGACGAAGAATGCACCTTCAAACCAAAAACGAACCCAAGACCTGCTTATAAGAAACTTTTGCCATTTGAAGAGCGCAATAAGTTGTGGATATCTCAAAAGACCGAGACAATAGAAAAAATGAAAAAGAAAGACGAGGATAAAGATCTTCGAGGGTGTACTTTCCATCCCGACATCGTAAACTCCCATTTATCTGAAGAATAGTGTCTCATTCCTGATTTTAGAATTATAATCCCAATTGGAACGTCAATCCCGAGGCGACTGCGCTTGCTTCTAAAGGGACTGATAAGTTCTTGCGAAGGCAACTGATAGCGAGACAACTGAAGGAAGAAAAAGACACTATTCTAAATAATCCTCTTGCAAGTAAATTTTTCAATGCGTCTTTGGAAAAGGAACAATTATATTATCTTTTTAGAAATTTCATCGACAACGAACAAACAGAGCCAAAAATTCACTATCCCGAGGTCGCCATTCTTTGGCGCGGTCGAATTAGAGGAAAAAACCCTGAATTCTTTGAAGAAGGTAGGAATATTCTCCATTTGATTGAAAAATTCACTAACGATGTGATGAATTTAGCCACTGGAGCCCCAATACCTTGAAGAATATTCATCAGCTAAATTAAGGATCAGTGACCAATCGAAAAGGGATAGTCCTGAAAGAGCTCGTGAGGAGAAGTATGCTCAGAGACTCTATGTAAGCAGTCCTTTGATATAAAATAAAGCTCTAATCAAATTCTGATTGTAGCATATAATGGATCAAAAGTCGCCAGATTATTTGAAAGGGCCAAGCATAACCTATGGAAAAGCAGTAAATCTATTACATAAGCAACTCGCTAGAATGGAAATAACTTATGATGGATAATTCATTTTTTTGTGTAAGTTCAACTTCTCTACACATTATTGCTCTAGATGATTTCTTTATTATTAGAAGTTAATGACTATACATACTAAAGTAAGTGAGGTTGGATTATTTATTAACCACTATTATACCAGCGTAATGTCATGATTTTTATTCAACAAAACTAAGTTTATGAGAGTCTGCGACCGCTCACCTTAAGCAACTATTAAGATGTTTTAAATGGCCTTAATTTCATTGAAAAACATTGTTTAAGCCTATTTATTTAAACTCAGAGGGTTTTTCTTGAATAATCAGATTTTTCATTACCCCCGAGTCTATTTCCTAAATTAATTGAAGAATTTCCGATAAATTACGACACTCATCATGAAAAATCTTTCATTGGCTGTTTGTCTGTTTGCCTCCTTGGCTGTCTCAGCGCTTGGTTATGAATGCAATGTGTTGAATTGCAATCTATGTGACCCCGACAACTCAACAAAATGCATTCAGTGCAATCAAAGATATTTCCTGAACGGTTCAAGCTGCAGTAGCTGTCCAGATAAATGTCTAAACTGCACTGCTGCTGATAATTGCCAGCTCTGCCTTCAAGGTTACGTATTCAATTCTTCTCTCAACAAGTGTATTGTGAATGGAACATGTCAAGCTAACAATTGTGCAGTTTGTAAATCTGGAGACCTCACATTGTGCGAAACTTGCCACCCATCTTTCTACTTAAATTCATCTGGAGTGTGCGATAGCTGTTCACCCAACTGTCTCAATTGCACTAATAACACACATTGCCTGGGGTGTTCATCAGGATTCGTTTTGAGCTCTGCAGACCAACGATGCTACCAATGCAATGTTTCTAACTGCAACAGCTGCGATTCTTCTAATGTTTCCAGATGCAGCACATGCAAAAGCGGATATTATTTGCAAAGTCAAGATGGAACATGTAGTGCCTGTATGCCGAATTGCCTGGAATGCTCGTCACACGACAAATGCAGTCTTTGCATGGGAAATCTTACGTTCAGTCCGTTAAGCCTGCGCTGTGATGGTTTACGAGGGCTTTATGCATCAGTCACGAGCTTGATTATTTTGTATGTGCTTGCACAGCTTTTATAATTACCTTCCTTTGATCCTAAGAATTTTCTTAATTTGTTGTCTTCACAGAGAGTTTATGCCTGGCTGGTAGGTCAAGATAATACTCTAAAAGCTTCATTAGAATGCTTATTACTAAAGGAGTCTTTGATTGTCAGCAATAGTAGAATAGTATTTTGAAATAATAATAAAAATGTTCAGACTTTCTTATCTAATTAAATTTAATGGGATTGTCACCATCACAGTTGCGACATTCTTGTAGTGTTTAATGTTACCACAAGCAAAATGATTGAATTCTCTTCAAGATTTTATTAATAGAATTGCATCGAAAATTGTAATTTTGTCACCCTTATTTTCACAAATGAAGATAAGCATGATCTACTCACTTGTTGAAAGCAGTCAATATCTCAATGAGCCCTAGATCATCTCAAATTCAGTCTAAATTCAAAAATTAAATCTCTCAAATTGAATTTTATTTATCCACTTACTTTTTCACTTTTTCGTCAGGATCAAAGACACCTCTTCAATGTTTCAAGTTATTTTTGCAACCTTCAAAACTCCAGCTTTCTCTTCGTAACCCTGTCACAGAATTTTTTAAAACTTGATTTAATTATCCATAATCCTTCGCATCAAAATGAGAACAATTATTAAGGGGGTCAATAAAATTTTTCATAATACCAATTGTAATTCACCTTTCAAGAAATTAATTTAGCAATTGTGTCTTTAAATAATAAACCAACTTTGATAGAAACTACACATGGGTCGCAAAAAGATTGAGATAAAACCAATCACAGACAAAAAGAGCCGAAAGGACACCTTTCACAAGCGCAAAGTCGGTCTTGTCAAGAAAGCTGCAGAACTTTCAATGCTTTGTAACGTGAAAATGCTTTTAGTTTTTGAGGATCTAGCTGGCGACGTGGTCAAGTACTCTACGCATGGTCTTTATGATCCAGTTCAATATTTCACAGAGGAGTATCTCACAACGCCCATTGCGTTTACAGCAAAGCACTATCCAGATTTTTTCAAAAATATTACTGTGAAGAAGCGAGTCAAAGATGAAGAATGTGACTTGGAAGGAGGCGACGGTTCAGACGGCGGCGATTACGAAGATATAGAGTCAACTGAAACAGACCAACGAACGCTCTCTGAGACACAGCCTGGAAGGTTGACCAAAGTCGCGAGCAGTACATCATCGATGATGACGACTCCTAAGTCTCAGGCGAGCTTTTCATTCGCTAACAAATCCAATGCAAAGCAGAAAGGGGACAATCATCTCTTCCAACAACTGCATCAACAAGCAGTTCAATCAAACAATGAGCAGAACCAAAAAGTGATGGGAAATAATTCCGGGCATCATAATCATCAACATCATAATCAAAATGTGTTTGATTTTAATATTGCTCCCAATTTGCCAAATGGACAAAGTGCGGTTGACTCACAAGAAACCAGACAACAAAATTTTCAGAGTCGACAGATGGGGAAAAAGATGGATTTGGAAGTGATTAATGAAGAGAAGAGTGAGCCTATGTCGGCTGGGTATCAGGTAGGAAATACTGAGATCTCGAACAGCAGAGCAGAGGAGTGTGATCCAGTGGAACCTAAGCATGAGCCAAAATATGTCGCATTCAAAAGAGAATTCAAACCCAAGTTGAAAATATCGGAGGAAGAAGAGAGCAAGAAAGTCACGCATTTTACAAACAATTTATTATCGCCGAATTTATTTACTCAGTCACCTATCGGGTACGTCATGTCACCTATCCCGACAAACTTGAATAGCTCGATCTACGAATTCAATGAAATGAGCATCCTTCAAGGAAAAGGACTCCCGACGCCTGGCAAAACAAACACTCCAGGAAAAATGCAAAAAATGTTTTCTCAATTTCCTGGAACATATGGAGGAGGCGGCGATTTTGGGGTGACGCAACATCAAAACGCAGGCAACGCTCAATTTTTTAATCAAGTTCGGCCTGAAGGCTCTTTAGAAGTTGAAGATTTTCTTAACAAGAATGGAGAGAAAGGCAACTACCTACCTCCATATGAAGATCACTTTGCTGGAATGGATTTTGCGGGAAAAAACACTTTCAAGCCGACCAAAGAACTACCTAGACAGGACAATCAAATGAATTTTAGTTGGAATATTGGCCAAGATACTGCTAATCAATTCCCAGCGAACCAAATGAATGCGAGAGGCGATAAATTTTTCGGATTTGGAATGTATAACAACTCGGATAATGAGATGGCAAGAAATCCAGAAAGTTTCGTGGGGGATCACTTTGCCGTTCCCAGAGCACGAGATGATCCTCATCGAGTGGAGCAGAGCTCGTTCCGTGGTGATTATGATAGTAGCGGTATGAGATTATACTCGCCGTTCCCGCTGCCGCTCGTGAGAAGCAATCAGAACACAGACTGGCTGCAATATTTTTATCTGAAACAATCAGATCGCACGATGCAGGATGAAAGCTTTTCGCTGCTTAATAACTCCAGAGGAAATGATCTCTCACTCTCAATAGCAAAGAGTCCGAAACCAGGCAAAAAGTTGAAGGACAATTAAGCGCGCAGCCGAGAGGATAATGAATCTGTAAAGTTGCTAAGTAAGGATAAAAAGTACGGATTAGATATTTGAAAATTGTTGATTTTCACAGTGCTCTCCCCAGCTTCGACACAGTCTAGAAAAAATGGTGAGAGGTTATGGATTCACTTTATAATATTACAAGAATCATTCCTTTCGTATTTTTTTCTATTACTCTGTTATATTTCATGAAGAATGCTCTTTGTTAATCCAATGAAAGACCAGACTCTGTTCATCAAATAATTTGTTTTTGAATGAAGCAATGAGCCGGTTTTATTTACTATTACTCTTCTCAGACTTTGTTTCTAAGATTAGATGAATTTTGAGGGATTAATGCTGTGAAATTTACAACTACCTGTAAATATATTAAATGACCACAGAATTAAGATTCAAATAGTATAAACCAAATTAAGTTTAAAAACCAACTATATAGCTTTTTCATATGAACAAAATTAGCTTTACCACTCATATTTCCGAGATATCTCACCTACCAGCTGCTATTTACTCTTTGTACTTACAAAGAATCTGCTGGAGTTGCTGCTACAGACGATGTTATCTGCTCGAATGCCATTAGTCGTGGTCGTGATGAACACTGACATTTGCCATCATGAAGCTCGAAAAACGCTGGATCGTTCAGTTTTTCTTGATAACAAAACTCAGATTTACTGAGTGTTGTTGTAGAAAAATGCTGATATTGGCAGCGTCTACCATAAGCGCAATAGCCATGCTGATGGAAATTTACGCATTTGATCGCCAGCCTGCGCTCTTTCATATTCCCTTTATATCTTTTATCCTGAGTTCCATGCGCAAAAGCACATCTCTTTCCGTATGGACAACTACCTTTCTCTTCCCAATATTTACAGATTTCCGTTTTGAACTTCGTCACAAAATCTTCTCTAGTGGCTTTTTTTTTTTCCTTTTTAGCCGGTTTTTGACTGGAGGAGGTTGGAGTCGATTCGGTGTACCCGTAGTTAACTTGGGAATCCAGGAAGCCATTACTAACGTCTGTGGGGCTGTCAAATGGTAAGTAATCGGTTGACCAAATTCTTTTTCTGAGAGGAAATTCGTAATCGAGTTCTAAACTACGAAAATCTTCATGCGATTGAGAATATTTCATGTTTTTGAGGCCGAAAGGAGATGGTCCGCAGCCTCCAAAGCTGTAGAGATTTTGGCTTGAGTGTTGCTCCATGTGCAATAAACTATACCTAATAATGGGTTTTCTTTGAGAAAAACTTAGAAATTATACTGGCTTGAACATCCTCCTTTTCAACGCGATTATATGACGACATATTATATAATACGCATCACTGGAATTTTACGCCGTAAAAATTAATTACGTAACCGTGGGTCTTAGGTCGTGATTCAGCAATGTTCTTACTAAGGAAGCAGCAGTAATTTGGCTTCGAAAATCAGAAAAGTAAGGAGGGTGGATAATATTATAATGAGATGTCCACCAAACTCTTCCTTCCTAAGAACAACAATCAGGAGTTTGCTCTTAGTAACAAGCCGCAACACAATTTCCTCAGCGAAATTGAAAATTATTGAATACGGCCAACTATACGAGCATGAGTTTCTCATCCAGTCACCTTTTTGCAACAACTATTGCACTGGCGAAAATACAATATCTATCTCAGATCTTCCTGAATCATCAACAACAGAGAGCTATTTTGTCTGCTCATTCAAACACTACAAAGGAATCTCACCATTTTCAGGCATCTCTATGAGATAAACTCAGCATTTTCACAGAAATTCAGTTTTCTGTTCTTGAGAATTTTATCCGTAAACTTCAGAAGTTTATATATTTAACCGGCAAAATACTTTTGACCAGTTCTTAAAGTTTTTTCGAATACCTTCTAATTTGACTCCCCTGAATCCCAGCATTTCCTTGACATTACATATCCTTTGCTGCTACTAACCCTTCTTAACGCGCTTTTACGTCTTCTGACTTACTCTACTAAGGTTTAAATCAACAACGCGCTTTGGGATTCTCAAACTTCAGCATGATAAAATCGAAACGGGATGTCGTCGATGACGTCATAAAATATTTTTTTTGGAATGACAATGACGCAATAAGTAATAAAAACTTAAGAGTGATAAAGTTAACCGGTTAGCTGGAATCAAAAATGTTATCTAAGATCTCTAAGATCCAATCATGCGCAACTAAAAGTAGGCTACACATCCTTGCCTCACTAAATTTCAGAAACCTTAACAAGAAACAATTCATCTTGTTGTATTATATATATATGACGTATAAAATGCGGTGGCAATGTAAACTTAAAAGATTGTGCAGCATTTTTCAGGACTCGGGAGCTCGCAGTCTACATCGACAACAGCTTGCTTATCGACCTGTATATTTGGATGTTTTTGCAAACTGCGAGTGAAGTTTGAGACTCCCACGCTAGTTATTTTTGTCCTAAGCGCATAGTTAAAAGTGCTGAAACCTTTGGAGTTTTTACCCTGGGCAATGTAATTTAACTCGTCTGAGTTCCTTGGACTCACAAAGCATAAGCTTTTGTCCCAATACTTCTAGCCCTTGGTTTGAAATATTGCAACTAGATGATAAATCGATGTTAGTGAATACTTCACTCCTTGTAAATTCGTTTTTTACCTGATCATTTTAAGGAAGAGTTCTTGAACCATCGCAAGGTGTTGAAGCTTGTTGGCAAGGTGTGTTATCCCATGATCCGATATTTTATAGCATCTATTATGCTTGATTCTAGATCAAAATAGCAGCGAATAATTACCGATCAATGCATATTTTTAGAGTGGTCAATGAATAGAGTCCCGGCAGACTAAGCGCTACTGAATTCAGAGCTTCATCAGAAAAATTGACACATCTTTGTAAGAAAATTAAATACGAAGGTCGGTGATTTATTCGTTCTTACCTTGAAAAATCGAGTTCAAGTGTCTGGAGTCTATCAAGTTTCTCTATAGATTCAGCGAATTTTTCTACTCCAGCATCATTTATTGATGCGCTGCAAAACAACAACGTGTTAGAAAGAAAACCTATGTTCTCCTGAAGTGTGCTTACCTATCAATTTTCAGTTCCAGACCCACCATTTGCGTATGCTTGCTGATTATTTTAGAAAGTAATTCTAACGCGTCGTTATCGAATGCACCACAGCTAACATATGCAATATTAGCTTTGCAAAAGAGTCGTATTTGCATGACTTACACATCGAATGCGATTGAGAGTCTCTCGAATGATTTGAAGACATCAAGGCACCGTATAAATTCCACAATAGCTGCAGTTGAGAGAGAGTTATTCCTAGGCACGCCAATAGTCGTATTTGAGGTTTTTTCAACTTATGTTACATTGTGAATCGTAGTTGGATGATTTCTGTTGAAGGGTTTTTCTGGAGGAAAGCTGCCAAACTCTTCAAGCCTGGGTCAGTAAGGCTGGTTAATCTTTTTTGGATAGATTGAAGAATGTAAAGTGAACAATAAGGCTGGAGAGAGAGAGTACTTGAGCTTAATTGACTTGTAGAGATCTTTGTCATCCAATGTAAGGAGAAAAGACTCTAATATTTTGTCTCCATCAACCGAGTTTTCTAAAAATTGCTTTCTTTTCTCCGATGAAGTTCTCGATGATCTTGCAGAGGATTGTCTGGTGTTGCTAGCTGTGCCGGACGCTGTCAGAACAAGTAATATGAGTTGGGTGGTTTACGGATTTCAGGCAAGATGTTGTCCTGATGTTGAGAGTCATGTTGCTTTTCGGCAAGAGAGATTTCTGTAGGTTTTGAGTCTACCATGTCAGGTGTACTTTAAATAGATAAATTAGTTAATTTCAAGATTCATTGGTGAGTTGGATGTTAGAAATATAGAAAAATGAGTCATATTGAAGAATTCCTTTGAGGTGGAACTGATTTCGATTCCTATGGTTATGAAGATGGCAGTCTGTGATTTTTCCTTTTTTTATTGGGAATAGTACAAATAATGAATGAGTTTTGATTTCTCAATTGGCATCTGTGTGAGGAGCAGCTGTTTTGGAATGCATGCGATGTCTCTGATCATAAAACAATAAAGATGAATTAAGAGGGATTTAAAAAGGAGAATTCAATTAGGGAATCAGAGCTAGGAATAATGGAATGCAGTTCTTATGTTTCTTTTATTGACATTACGCGGCAATTCCTCTTGAATTAGGATGAAGAGATCCTACTCGTCAGTCGCTTATTTGTTTCGAATAAGTGATTGTGCATTTTCGGTGCCTGCCGTTCTATTAATACTCGCGTACTTCGCCTAGATAGCCTTTTATCAAAGGTCAGATTTTAGTAAATTTAATAGAGCGGGCTTCTGCTCCAACAGCAAGAAATTGAAAAATAAGAAAAAGATATCGAAAACCCCACTCAGTGGCTTCCCAGAAGCTTCAAAATCATCTAAGGCCATGAAATTAAAATTTGGAGAAATTGAAATGAATGAACATTTCTCATGGAGATCTCAAACCCCCAACAAACACTCATTGAGTGGGAAATAGGCCATGCGATACTTAAAACGCAAATCACTTCTCAGTCATCTTTGCAAATCTTACCAATGTTAATTCCCTTCTGAATGTAGAATACCTCGATGGGACATTGGGAAACTTTAATTCCACCTATTTGAAAGACTAAGAACTTCTTCCATAGAACTATTCGTTCTTCAGAATTCTCGTATTAAACACAGAAGCAATGAAGTAGAATAATTTACTAAGATGTAATGATCTATTTATCTGTGGAATTAGAATACATTTCGTGAAAAAGTTACAATGATGCCCCTCTCATCATGAACGTCAATTTTTATGTGTACAAATCATGGTTTAGTCTCGATTATTATCATCATCATTCAACTTAAGCACAACAGTAGGAAGTTCATACTTGGATTTCTCTTCCATTGAAATAGAGTGGCAAAATAACAAGACCACACCCTTTTAATAATCCACCTACAACCATCCAAGAGACCACAAATCACTATCGTGAATTTGCTATGAAAAGAAACAGACAAAGTTTCAGAAATATATCCATGATAGCTCAACTAACGTAAGACAGCTATTCCCCGGAATAATTGATTTCTTTTGAAGTGGAATAAGGTGCATTGATCCCAATCGAAGTTGAACGTGAGAACAGTCAAAATTCTAAAAGATCCTAATTTCAAAGATGACTTGGACAGAAATAAGCTTTATTCACGATCTTGAGTCTTAAATTTCTAATTTCGACTTTTTACGGGCTTTTTGGCGCACATTAGTTATATCTCCATCGCCTTTCAGAGTATCCCCTTAGCAAACTCTCTTCTCATTGCGTATGACCCACTAAATTTCTTATTGTTCTTTCTTAATTGCCTTTGTTCAGATTCTCAAGAAAAATGTCTATGATCGTTTTCTTAAGGTTATCTCTTGATGGCAAACCAAAAACTATCGCTTAGATATCAAGGAGTCAAGCAAATTAACCAATAGAATTGTCTGGAAGGAGCCCAGCTAATTTGTAGAGAGTTTAGCTATTTTATCTTGTGTTTTGCGAACCTGATTTAAATCGTCAGCCTGGACAAAGATTTATAATATCTACGCACGTTGCTAACTAAGATTAAAGATACATAAAAGATGCAGAGTAAATTGAGATTCAGGAACGTCTACCCAGACATTGCCAAAGAAAAATACGACCAAGTCCAGCCTGCTACTTCAAGTTCAGACTCATGCCTCATCAAAGGAAATCCAAAATACCTCAGTTTCGCTTGGAAAGCTGGCGGCGGTGGTTCATTGGCTGTGTTGGATATTAACAAGCCACAAAGACTCCCTCCTATCATTCCTTTGATCAAAGGACACACAGGAGCGATTCAGGATCAAGATTTCAACCCTTTCAACGACAACGTGATTGCTACCTCGTCCGATGACACTACTCTCAAGATTTGGGAAATTCCTGAGGATTTCAGCAAGGATGTCACAGAGTCTTTGGTCACTCTTCAAGGCCACGGCAGAAAGGTGAACTTCGTTCAATGGCACCCTACAACTGACCAAGTCTTGGCTTCTGCATCGAACGATTCCACGGTTAAAGTTTGGGACGTGGAAAAGCAAACTGATGCTCTGACTATCTCGGCTCCTGACGCAAATTACTGGTCTCTTGCCTGGGACACAAACGGCTCACTCCTCGGAACCGCCGCAAAAGACAAAATGACTCGTATTGGTGACCCAAGAGCCCAACAATGGGTTTCCGATGTCCTGTCCCATGAAGGATCAAGAGCGCAAAAGATGACCTTCCTTGGTGATACCGGCCTCATTCTCACAGTTGGTTTTGCTAAAACACATGACAGAGAATTCAAAGTTTGGGATCTTAAGAATCTGAAGGAACCGTAAGGCATTCTCGCTATATTTCTTTATTAAATCAATAATTGTTAGTGTTCAATCCGTCAAGATCGATCAGCAAGCTTCAACTCTCTACCCCTTTTACGATGCTGACGTCGGCATGCTGTATCTGGCTGGCCGTGTAAGTTTTTTGATTTGTCGAAATGAATTGACTATTATCTAGGGTGACGGTAACATTAGATACTATGAATTTAGCGAGGGAACTTTCACTTACACCAGTGACCATAGGTCAACTGTCCCTCAGAAAGGCATTGGCTTCATTCCAAAAAGGTAACTCGAAGAAAACTTCTCTAAATTCACACATTTTATCTCCGAACTTTAGAGGAGTGGATGTCATGAGAGCCGAACTTATGAGAGCCTTGAAGCTCACAGACAATTATATCGAATTCATTTCTTTCATTCAACCAAGAAAGGCAAGTGAAGCTGTTTGGCTTATATTTAATTCGGATTCAATTAGGCCCAAACCTTCCAAGAGGATCTCTATCCTGACTGTTTGAGTGATATCCCAGCACAACAAGCTGAAGCCTGGTTCGCTGGAAACAATGCTGAACCATTGAGAAAATCAATGAAGCCAAGCGACACATCATGTAAGAATTTGCTTCTGCGTTCGGATGGTTGACGGATCATTATTTGATTAGCCCCAACTCAAAAACCTGTTACAAGACCTAGTTATCCAACAACAACTCACAGCGGCTCGGGTGAAGTTGAGAAACTCCAAAAAGCCTTGGATGATGCTCGTGCTGAAATAGAGAAATTGAAAGCTCAACAGAATGATAATGAATCGGCCCAATATGAAGTTGAAAAATTAAAAAATGATCTCAGAGGCGTACACGAAGAGAGAGCGGCTCTAGAGGAAAAGATTGCGCGACAAGACGCAGAAATCCATGAGCTCCAAGCTCAAATCCACGAAAGAAACAACTTCACTGAAGATAACCATTACCTTCATGAGCAAATATCGCAGCTCACGGCTCAATTGAAGGCAGTAGAAGAACAAAATGCCGCATTAAAGGATCAATATGAATATTTGGAAGCGAGAAATCAAGAGCTTAGAGGAGAAATCGAAGCTCTTAGAGGAGCAAACTGAAAGTGCCGAATTTCATAAAAAGTTAGATGCTTCGATAAACACATCCGCTGTGACAAGAGCTCTATAAATAGGGATTAGCAATTTCATAAATTTATCGCGCTTCAAGCAATTTATATGGAGTACATACATATATATTCAAAGTGTTTAATCGAATGAGTCCGATGGTTATTAAAGATGGATTATTAGCATTAACAATTCTAACATTATTGGATCTTTCCAGTGCAGAGTGGAAAAAGAGAAGAGAGAGAGATGCTTTTTATCAGATACTTAAATTTTATGATGATACCCTGCTATTGGATTCAAAAAAAAGAAGAGAATCAAATCCTTGTAGAGGTTTGCCTGAAGTTGTTGCTCATTTCAAATGAAGGATCGAAAGAGAGAGAGGCAAAGAATGATTTTGAGTACATCACAATTGCCATATGCTTAAAAGGTCGTATTTATTCCGTGAAGATGCGATGACTCACATACAATTCGTTTGGTCCTTCAGGATTTGCATTTTAAATCTAGGGCACTTTAAGCAACTCTAAGTAAATTGTTTCCTCTTCTCAAAAGAAAAGTTAAGCAGTCAATACTCAGCAAGATTAAGTTCTGGTCATTGAGTCTATTCCTTTGCAAAGCTGTATTAGCAGAGATACTGCCGAGTTTTAAACAATTTCAACACAATTTCATTATTTTCTCTTGCTTCATTTTCTGAACATGGTTGTATTGGAACGCAGAGCCATCCTAGGGAGTAGCATTACTCTCTTCGAGCATTACAATAGCCCTCGTACTGATCTATCACTCATAGTTGTCGTCAGGAAGTGCAAAGAATTTGAAAAGAATTAAAACGGGTAGCCTTGCTCTCAGAATAAACATAAACAACACTAAATTTTTTTGCAGCTAATCTGTTATTGGAGTTTTTTGAGTAACGTATTATTAACAAATTAAGCTTCGAGCGATTGTTTAAAAAAAACAGACAGCCTTTAAACCTTAGGATTGATGAATTCTCTCAGGAGCAAGCCGTTTTTCTTTTTATACATATTAAATTATCTCACTATTCAGCATGAAGACAGCAAGTTTCTTCGCATTTTTCGCAATTTTAACTCTGACTTATGGGCTGACCTTAAGCGGTTCCGACCCATTTGCTCAAGTAACTAGCTTTTTGTCAATTACATATAACTCTGATTGCACATAAAGTACATGATTGACTTACCTCCCGATATGATAGCCCGAATGAGCGACCCGAGCAGTGTTATTACAGAGTTCTGGCATCCTTCAGTACCTGTCAGGAAGTTTGTGACAAAAGAAGCCACACAGAACAATTATCATCGACAACCTTCAGATGAAGATAGATTCCCCTCATTCTTAGCGCTACAAGAACGGACTATACCTGCTGGCAATGATTCTTTGAGATTTGCAACTAATGATGGTTCTGACGCTCAATCAAAGCTGGAATCAAACGGGAAAAAAATGTCTTGCGAATGTAGATTCGTACGTGATTATTCAGCAGATGATACCTTTAATATCGACAATGTGGATGATCTTTTAAGTGGTGCAAGCAAAAGTGCTTCGGAACCAAGCAATGCGGCCGTTTCATCGGGCCTCTTACAAGAAAAACAAACTTTAACGTAGCTTTCTTCCTTCAAAGCGATCTAAGCAGTTTTTAGTCCTGTGCGGGCGGAATTGCCACCTATCGACCAACTGTTTAAGGAAACTCCGAAAGCCAAGGCAGAAAACTTATTAACAGCAGAGACACCAAAAAAAGAAAGCGAAGAAGACGATCAGTACTACGCTCTACTTAAAGCTCTATCGAAAAAGCTCGATCAGCAATCTGAGGAGCCAAAGAGGCCGACCTATCAGGAAGATAACAGCAAAAAAGAAGCTCTAATGGGTACATCTTATCGTTTGATATCATTGCTAAATTCCATAATTCACAAAGAGCTTTTGCTTGAGTTAGTCAGCGACGAGAAGAGCGACAGCAGCAATTATCGCAAGCGAAGAGACGAGACTCTCTATCAAGACAAAAGAAGAGATGAAGAGGTCGATACTGAACTACTCACTCAACTTATAACGGCGCTTGGAAGTAAGAGTAGTAATAAGCGTAATGAGGTCCCAGAGAGAAAGCGCAGCTCTACAACCGAAGAAGGATTTGATCGTTTCTTGCAGGTAATTAATTGAGTGTAAGTCGCAGAAGATTAGCTAAAGCTTTAGATGTATGACACTTTCGAAAAGTACCAACAAATGCAGAGAGAAGAGGAAGAGAGCCGAGCATCCCAGAGAAATAATAAGTTCGGAGCCTTGCTGCAAATGGCTAATATTGAAGGAGATTATTTGAGAAACAATGATGGCTATGATTCGTATTCAAGAGATGATTCTGATAATACTGGAAAGCTTATCGAGTTGTTATCGAGCAAACTCGAAAAATTACAGAGTCAGCAGGATGAGATCCTTCAGCAACAGCAACAGAACTCAAAATCGCGACGCTTACAGCAAGCGATAAGTAGTTTGCTTGATAATTGATTTTGGAAGAACTTCCCGAACTTTGAATTGATTGAATTGAGAATAATATGTTAAAAAGTAGCGTATGTAATTTTAGAATGATTCTTCTATTTGTTTCACATGTCTGGGATCGTTTCGTGTATGTTGCATATATGAGAAGAATCATTTCCCCCAAGCTACACTTGCTAGAATGCTAAACAGCTTTTAAATAAAATGTGGAAATTTAAGTATCAATCACAACCAAATTAGCCATTCGTTTCTATTCATGTTATGCTAATGCTATCCAATATCTTCGATATAGCAACCACAGACCATTTTTACCATTCAGTCCAATCGTGTATTATAGCTTCAACACCATATGAATTTGAAAATGATTGAAAACCCATCAGAAATAATATCATTGCCTGCCTTCCATCGTATGAAAACTGTCCAACAATATGGATCAACGTTGGTCTTATTAAAGGAAAAACTGTAATTCTGATTTCTGACAACGTAAAATTCTCAGTGGTTTATCACAAGGAGGAGATTTGGTCAGGATTCATTTAATAGGCTATATATATAAAAGGATATAGACGACCAGGATAAGCATGTAATATCTTATTGATCAAATTTTGATGCAGGCTTTTCTCATAATTAAACACGCCTTTCAAGAAAAATCAAGCTTAACTACTAAATTTCTAATAAGGAAGAAAACGTTGTCGCAAGATCTTCTCTTGTTTCATTCGTTTGCAAGAACAGATTTAGAAGGTGCCCAAGTTATCTTTAACTTTAAAATCGCACCCGGTGTTCTGCTGAATATCTTGAAGAGAAAGGCCTTCAGCGATATCTTCCAAGATCATCTCTCCATTATTGAATTTAAAAACAGCCTACACAAACCACAGTGTTATTATCAGTACAACAAGAAATTCGTTACCATATCAGTGACCAATGTATCTACTACACCGCTTCCAGTGAGTGGAAGAGTGCATTCCTTCAAGATTTTATGTGCGCCCTTAGCAGTGTGTTCCATAACAACCATAACCTTTGATCCAGCGCTCACGAGATCCATAGCTCCACCCATTCCCTAGTAATGAACTCAGTACAACATACTTCAGAAAAAGTATGTATACCTTAACCAGTTTTCCAGGAATAATCCAGTTAGCCAAATCACCATTCTGAGAGACTTGCATGCCTCCGAGAATGGTCATGTCGAGATGTCTTCCTCTGATAATAGCGAAAGATTGTGAGCTTGAGAAGAATGAGCTGCCAGGGTTCACGGCAATAGTTTCCTTTAGAAAATTTAGTTAGTTTCATTTGCAAATCGTAAAAACGCTACCTTATTAGCATTGATGAGATCAGGATCTTCTTGGCCTAATTCAGGATAACCACCAACACCCATAACTCCATTCTCGCTGTGAAGTTCGATGTTCACGGATGAGTCGAGGTGTTCAAGGATGTAAAATGGTATGCCGATACCGAGGTTGATGTACATACCATCGGAGACCTCTTTGCTCGCTCTTTTGGCAATTTTGTGTTTTATCTTCTCAGAGGGAGAGTCCTTCTTGGCTGGGGCTGAAGTCGCCCATCTTGGCTTTTCAACTGGTTTGACCCAGCTTGTTCCTTTGAACACTCTGTCCACATACACGCCTGGAAGATGGACTTCATCAGGATTGATTTGACCAGCTTCGACGATCTCTTCGACTTCAGCAACACAGATTCTAGCAGCTGTGGCAACGTCTTGGTTGAAGTTTCTGCCAGTCTTGTTGAAAATGAGATTTCCTTTAGTATCAGCCTTTTTAGCCTTGACGATCGCGAAATCTCCTCTAATTGATTGTTCAAGGATGCAAGCTCTTCCATCGAATTCTTGTCTCTTTATTTTTTTTAAAAATTTATCCATCGATATTTCTATTATTACCTGTTTCTTTTGAGCGACAATAACGGGTTTTCCGTCTTTGCCGAGTTTGATAGGAAAACCACCGTCTTCGACGATAGTGCCAACGCCAGTTGGAGTGTAGAAGGCTGGAATACCAGCACCTCCGTTTCTTAATTTTTCAGCCAAGGTTCCCTATTTCACTCTCAAACACTAAAAACACTTTCTCCATTTACTTGAGGGATGAGTTCGAGTTCAAGCTCGCCGGAGAGGTATTGTCTCTCAAATTCTTGGTTTTCACCAACAAATGAAGAAACCATTCTCTTAATTCTTCTATTATTGAGTAAAATACCGAGGCCATACTTGGCAGTACCTACAATATATGATAAAAATTGGTTAATCAACTCGATTTCTTACCGCAATTGTTTGAAACAACGGTCAAATTTTTCGTTCCTCTCTCAAGAATTCCTTGAATAAGGTTTTCTGGGTTTCCAGAAAGTCCAAATCCACCAGCGAGGACGGTGTCGCCGTCCTTTAATCCATCGAGAGCTTCTTGAACATCTCTTACAACTTTACTTGCGAAGAAACGTTGAGGAGTTGAAAAGATACCCCGTTGGGCTAAACTCTTAAAATTCTTGATCATTTTGTAAATTATGTATAAAACCGCCACTGGTTTCAAAATTTAAAGAGATTAAAAATTCAGGAAGATTGCTTTAAATCACAACGCAAAATCAGCTATCGCAGATCGGTAAATATTTTCTGGTGACTTATCAGTATCACAAAAATGAGTTCCACTGTAACAGTATGCTATTAAAGATGTTAATTGTCATTCGCAATGATTTTTCGTTCTGGTTTTAGATCAATGGTTTGCGATAATAATCGGATAAACTCATTCAAATTTTGAGAATGCCAATTAGGATTTAATTCGATAAGTAAGTATTTAACAAGCGTAACTCCATCTTTACTATTGTTCGGAAACATTCAGAAGTCGCTAAACCCCTTGAGAAGCTGCTGAACTGACCATTGAGCTGACTAGAGCAACATTTAGAGATTTTAGCCTCGTATATTAGTTGATGCGGATGCCAAATTTGGTAATTTGTTGGATTTGAAATTAAATCGGGTTATTTAATTGAGAGCAGACTCATTCCTTGAAACCAATGGAAGTTTGGTGCCTTATTTGAAAGGAAAATCGTTGTTTTCTATGGAAGGAAGCATGCAGCACCTTATAGACACCTAATTTCATTAGCAGAACGAATTATCAATGCTTTCATTAATAAGCTATCATTACTGATACAAGAGAGGGGAGGTTTCTGATTGCACCTTTCATACTCATGACAGAGAATCGTGTCTAATCTAACTGGTGTTAAATAGAAAAAGAATGCTCAGGGCGAGCTTTCCGACAGTTTCGTCTTTCCTATTATATTGATCATAGAGATCGGTTTTCACAGCAAAAGAGAAGGATAAGAAGTGAAGTGAAGCCTCACTTCTGATTTTGGCAACTGTATAACCTCTGAACTTGAATAAATTCGATTAGCAGTATTTGTAACTAACATCGAAGAAAATTTTTTAAATACATGCATATCTTTTGTATTATTTAGAGTAGTTCAAGTTAGCTTTTTGATTCCAAATGAAAGCCTGTTTTCTATTGGTATTTAAAGAACTTTCGCTCTAAAAAAGTGGTCTACGTGGCTCAGATTCTGAGATATGGATCCTAAGCCCTTAATTTTCAATGCGATTATCATACCTATGTAAGACACTGGAAATGCTTTTGCTCGCTCCTAGTTGTTAAATCTTCTCAGCAACCACTGAGCTTCTCAAAGCATAGAATCAAATGTATGCTTTTTTCGCTTTCTGAAGGCCAATTCAGTTGAGTTGTAATCTTAAGATTACCAATGTCGTTGTTCAAATCAATTGTAGTTTGCGAGATGTTTCCAGACCCTCACAAGAGCATCAGTCGTTCAATGGAACAGGTTATACCTTTCCAAGATCTCTTGGAGAAGATAAAAAGCAATACTCTCCATTTGAGTCAACTTGAGCTGTCAAGTCAAATCAAACGTCCTTGACTTGATTTAAACCTACTTAATTAATAAAACGCAAGTAAGGGTGCACCTTATGGATAAATCACTCAGCCTCAAAAATGATAGTCGTGAGCATCTTAACCCTCACTCAGCTCACAATTTATCACGGAGCGAAAGGCAACAGAGCTATAGGATGGAGAATGAAGAAATGTTTCTTTCAGAAACCAAAGCAACAACCTCGATATCAGGGTTAACTCGTACTATTTTCCTAATTCTAGTCTCTTCCATATTAAACGGTTACTACTACCACCTCTCCAACCTCTCAACCCTGCAGAGCCAAATAGAAAGCACCTTAAACATCAGCGAGGCATCCTACGGGTTCTTCGCTACTCTCACAGCCGCTCCAAGCGCAATAGTGCCAATCTTTTTCGGAGGTCTCATTGATAAAATCGGTGCAGCCACAGGATTAGTTATCGGGACTTGTCTTCTAGCAATAGGAGATGGGATTGTCCTCTTGGGTTTCAACTTCCACAGTGTTTATCTCATCTACGCAGGCTGTTTGAGTTTCGGATTTGGAACGGACATTACCGTGATCTCCCAGATTAAGATTCTACAGAAATGGTTCAGAGGGAAAGATCTATCGTTAGCCCTCGGTGTCAGCGCTGCCATAGGGTACATTATGACTGTCGTGGCTAGCATATTGGGTCCAGTTTTCTATAGACTCGGCGCTAATGGAGGATCGCTTATGATCCCAATCTTCATCCAATTCGCTGTGACAGTTTGCTCGTTTATTATTTCCGGTTTCACTTGGATAATAGATAAGAGGAACGACCATGTCTTTAAACAAAACCAACTTATCGAAACCAGCGAGAAAATCAATTTCAGAGTCATACTGAGCTTCCCGAAGATATATTGGTATATGTCATTTGCTGGCGTGCTTGGGTACAGCGCGTACATGGGCACCAACATCATCTCAAGCAAATTTCTCGAAACGAGATTTGGTTTCAGTAATGACAAAGCAGGTGTCATAAGGACAATTCCGCAATGGGTCGTGCTAGCCCTCTCTACACCAATGGGAAAATTCACTGATGTGTTTGGAAAGAAGATATTCCTGTTCTTTATCGCTCAAACAGCATTATGTGCCTCACTGATAACCAGTGCTTTCCTTCCCGACGACAGTACTATGTATGTCGTTGGTTCAATGTTTGTGGTCCAAGGGTTTTTTGCTGCGTTGAACACGATTATTCCGTATGCTTCAATGATGCTGGTTATCAAGACTCAAAACGTCGGCATAGCGTATGGGTTCTACTGCTGGATGATCGGGATTATTTTGGGATCGATAACTTTACTCGATGGCGTTATAATCGATGCGACGGTTTCAGATTCAAGACATGGATACTTTTGGATATTCATTTTCTTGGCGGTGTTCCCGGCACTATCTCTACTGTTTTTGGTGCTTGCGAAAAAGCAAGACAATGAGATTGGAGGCGTGTTGGATTCAGATCCAAAGAAGGTCCGAGCGAGTATCTTTGCGAGAAGCGCAACTTCAATAAAGGCATAAATAAAAGAAGATGTTTATCTACATGACCTAAAGGTTTGGTTAGAAAATTTCGATTTTTTGTTATTGCTAGGAACAAAGCTGTGATAATACATAAATCAATAGCGAATCGAAAATATTCAAAATTCATCATCTGGTTGATTGTGATTTAACAAGAATCACTATTAGTAGTTGTCTTGAAAAAGTTATGTTGCAATATCGATAAACCAGTATGAACCTGTATCTATGAAAGACAGAATATAAAACTTGAAAAATAAACGAAATACGGCTGTTATCGATAAGTTAAGTATTCAATAGGGTCAAAAACAAATAAGAAGCTAAGACTTTGGAGACTTCTGTAGCGCACAAATCAAAATCTTATCTAATGAATTAAAAAATAACGACATGGCATCTATTCATTTTCCTCTGTTATAAGCTCTAGTCTGTTTCTTAATTATAATCATCAAATTGACGAAATAATGGTTGATTGGGTTCAAGGACATTAATGGAGGAGAGGCTTACCACTTCTTATACTTCCACCACTTCTGACGCTTCCTGCTAATGAGAGAACTGAAACCTTTTTATTAACTGAACCAACAGCTCTGTTTCTCACGTCGTGAACCAAAGACTCATTGAGATCTGACGAAACAAAACTCTCCCTATCTTCTTTGCTTGTATCTGTCAGGATGCTAGGCGAACGGCGACAGATACACATATTTAAGAGTTTCTTTCTGATTGTTTTATTTGAGCCCCCATAGACCAACGCGTCCAATAACCCTTGGGAATGTCCCACTATTTGAAAAATCGACACCAATGTTTGATTGACCTGAACCCCCATAATTATCAATATATTTGTTGTGAGGTTTGGCAGCCAGCATATCAATAACAATATCGGAAATACCAGCAGGTTTATCACACCGGCCGCAGGAACGGAAGCTAAAATTTCTCGCAAACGACAGCTGACTACCCCATAACACATTAGGCTGATCATACAAGATATTAGTAATGGCAAGCCAGTGTAAAAAATGTATTCATAGTCCACTTCCCCTTGAATAACATAATGCACGCATGTATTTGTCTCTTCTACATAGCTGATATATTCAGTACACATTGATATGATTGTATTGATAACCGGCACGATTATTGTCCAGAACAGGTAATGTCTGAAATAAGGCGCCAAAGACTCGATTTCTCTCGTTTTGAGTGCGATGAGGATACCGTGAGCAAAGCAAGCTGCCCAGTGGAAAGAGGAAATGAGTCCGAAATGAGAGATTCCTTGGATGATGTTGCAAAATTGAAAAGACTTTTGAACGTTAATGAGAATGATGAGCTTGGGTAGACAGAAGATGAAATCCGCAAAAATGATCCAGAATACCATTTTACTAAGAGGTTCTTTATATAGTCGAGCCGTGATTGAAATAATGAGGATAGTGCATGTGCTAATCGTTGATAACGTGACAATAGTGACAAATGGAACGCTACTAGCGAAAAAAGGCATTGGAATACGCGTTTTATCGTCGCTAAAGTTTATTTCTGTATGTAAATAGTCATCCATAGTTCGCTCAGCCAAAGTATTTGAAAGGTTTTTTTCGTTTTAAAATTTTGCACGATTTAACGCGATTCTTGAACAAAATGTTCTAAGATTGAACTATAATCATAGCTATCGCTGTATTATGGGCTGCTACTTTTTATTTTATCTGGCAATTTCTTGCTCTTCCTCGTGCTCAGTTCAAATGCCTTCATAAATACTCAGGTTAGGTACTAAACATCTCAATTTTTTAAAAGCTTTAATATCTCTTAATGAATATCGTTATATTGAGTTTCGACATTCTGCTTTTCTTTAAAATCATGAGTTTCCATTCACAATTCATCGATGAAGCAGAGTTGTATCTTGTACGGTTTTCTGTAAAAAGCGTTTTTTCTAACAATGAATTCGTTAGCATCATTGTGAAGGTAGTTTATTAACTGCGAAATTAACGTATAAATAAGAAAAAAATTTTAAATAGATTTAGTTCTAAAAAGACATTTTTCAAAACTATCAGTCCATACAATGAGCGCTGACGGCAGCTACACTCCAATCAATTGGCAAAGAGGAGTTGAAGCTTTTGGAGGTGATGAAGAGATGTACCGCGGCATGGTTTTCAAGTTTGACGAGTTCACCTTCGATGATGCTCTTGAGAAGATCAACGAGGCATTCCAATTCTCAAACTGGAAAGACATCGCGCTTCAAGCTGATGATATTAGCGGAGCTTGCAACTATTTAGGAGCCCAGAAGATGGAAGCGCTGGCCTTCAACCTCAAGCAAGCAGCAAAAGCTTCTGATAAGAGAATCATCAAGAATCACTACTACGAATTCTTATCCGAAGCAAAGCTGCTGAAGTCCTATGTCGCAAAGCTGAGAGGAACTAAATTCGATTCCTCTATCATCGATAGCTATCTGAGAGCATTTACTGAAGACATCAATTTTGAAGGCTCGGGTATCAGC
>ENA-UOTX01000341-UOTX01000341.1-compost-metagenome-genome-assembly--contig:-NODE-341-length-51582-cov-12.918843_pt1 | contig 51582 bp, 40 predicted proteins | sample MGYA00238143_ERZ746982 | MGnify/ENA primary metagenome ERZ746982 (study PRJEB28758, sample SAMN06268862) | compost metagenome | isolation source: single cell | place: USA: California, Emeryville, Joint... | reverse complement strand
GAAACTTTGATTTATTGCACTCTTATTATCTTCTTCTTCAATTTTATCAGGATTTTTTTGTTCTATGGGTTTGTCGGTAAGAGATTTAGGTTCAGCTTTGTTTGGATAGTCCATTTTCTTAATGGTCTTTTTGTTTTAATAGAAAAAGTTAATTATGTTCTGTAAATAACGGAATGCCCTTACTCCTTCATGGTAGAACTGTACGGTTTTCTTAGTTTTTGCTTTCTTCCAAACTCTGACCGTGCGATCGCTGCTTTGTGTGATGATGTATTTGAATTTAGGATCAATACAGACACCCTGCACGAACTGTTGATGACCTTCGAGTCTTTGCAAGCATTTTCCTGGAGGAATAAATTAAATAATTTTTTTCGTGTTTATGTCTACCTTTTTCCACACTCCAAAGTGCTGCAGTGTTATCCACTGAACCTGAAACAAGGTAGAGCGAATCTCTTGACCAGCGAAGATCTGACACATCGCTCGTGTGAGTTCTTGTTATTGATAAAGGTTAAATATTTATTATCATTATTATGAGGGAAAAGGCTACTTTAAAACTTTGAGTGGACACCAAGCGATTTCTTGCTCCAGTGATCCAAATTCTTTTGGTCTGTTTCTTCGATTCCAAATGATGACAGAACAATCTATAATCATTTTGTGTAAAGATTATCTTTCAAGTTCAACTACAAATTAAGTACCGTCACCAGCGCTGGCAATGAACTCTCCATGAGGAGAAAATTTTACGCAGTTGACTGTTGAATCATGTCCACCAACCAACTCTGTAACAAATTTCACATGTTTATTAAACTTGACTCCTTCTTTTTTTTCTTCGGGGTATTCAAACTCGATCTCATAGTTGACTTCCCATTGCTACATCTGGTAAATATAAACAATCATATAGGAAGACGTTACCCTCATAAATGTTTTGTTATGATCAGAATATACGGAGCCAGCAGTGATTAGCATATCACCTTTGGGAGAAAAATCCAAAGAGAGGATTCTTTCTTTATTCCCATGCCAATACATCTCAGGTACATCGAAGCGCATTTTTGTGTATGAGGGGTGCTTTAGATTTTTGTTTGTTTTTGACTAAAATTTGAATATTAGGTTTGGATTTCGCGCTTAATAACAATTAACTTGCGCGCATAAATTTGACGCCAAATTTGATTTGGTTAAGATTATGATTTACTGGTGGTTGAGCTTGGGAAGTTCCAGTTGTTCTGAAATGATATGTATATTTTTTGGATCTTCGAATTATTTGAAAGTTCAACTAACTCTATAGAATCTCGTTCTCTTATAACTTCTTTCGAGGCAGGTTTTCTCATAAATGAAGGTTTTTCTATTTTTGTATTTCAAGTAAGTTATTGCTATTTATTGCTGCCATTTGAGCACGCTGTAGCATTTCTTTTGCTGCCGTTAGTAAAGAAATCAAGGATACTTATCTTCTTAACAATTTCTTTGTCAGAATGCTACTCCCATGAAAGAAGTTGATCTTTTATGTGGAGAAATCATCATTGAGATTTCCTCGAAGTTAAATCAGCGTTCAGATAAAAAAGTATTGACTGTGGTTCCTAAGTTATTTATTATCAGTAATTCTTGTTTCGTAGCATCATCATAGACACGAAAATTTATGATCCTCAGTCAGAGATGCAAGGAAAAGCCGACTAAAAGTTTTCATTGCCTTCTTTTATTTATTTATAACAAAGATGCTCTTTAGGTTCATTATCGTTTCTATCCCTTATTTGAGCTGTTTAAAATCCTCGTTAAATACTTTTAATTGGTGGTAAATGCTTCATATAGGCAAATATTTTCTGCGACCAAGCCCTGTGAAACTCTCAAACAGCAAGCATCTCTGCACAGGCTTAAATCTGAAATGGGCCTTCAGTACGACGAAGAAAAAGGCTTCTTACTATAAAATACTTAATGTCCCAACTTCTGCAACGATGGATGAAATTAAAGAAGCATATCGTGATCTGGCAAAGATGTACCACCCTGATACAGGAAATGAACAGTCTAAAGATCAAGTATGCACAAACTAACTGAATGATACCTAGAAACTGACTTGCCACTAGGAAAAATTTCTTGAAATCAATGAAGCTTACGAAGTGCTGTCAGACCCTAAACGTCGTACAAAATATGATGTTGAAAATGGTAAATTTAGCACTCTTGCATGTTTATCGAACAATTATTCCCTCAGGAATAAGTTCTGGACTCGCCAATGCTGAAGTCAACATTGAATTTGGAAACAATGATAAATACGAGGAGTTGCAGAAAAAAAGAACATCCAATAAGGAATCCGATATTGATAACGAGGTGTTCGCTTTTTTCAATGAAAATTATTTCAATAAGAAAGCAGCAAAAAAAGTCAATCAGGAAATTGCCGATGAAATTCCGACAGAAAATTTCAAGGCTCAAAATGGAATCGAGAATTTCATTCCTTATTCCCAGTTATCCAGAGAGCCAAACATACAAGTTTCAAATCACTTTTTTACATTCATGTCTGAATTCCGATTCCCTCTACTGGTTGGGATGATTGCATACATGGGATATTTAACGGTCTTCCTTTATTACAAAAAGAACAAAAACAAGCAAGGTGTTGTCCAGCTTGAAAAAGTCAAAGAAGGACGGGGCCATTATACCAAACTCCTTCCGCTCAATGTGGTTTAGTTTAGTTTTGCAGTAGCGACATGTTTTCATTGTATGGTAGCAAAATATCTGTTGCTTGTTGATGCTTTTTTGTTTTCTATTCTAGTTTGAATCCCATTGTATCTTTTCTCGTCATAGGGTCTTAACATTAAAAGAAGATATTTGGCCGAAATGTAATATTTTCAAGCTCAATTTGGTTACATCTTATATATCTTCATCTTAGATAACACTCCTGCTTCTTTTTTTTTAATTGTTCATTTGAGGTTCGCTTGAGAAAATTTACTCCATTCATCACTTTGAAACAAAAAATTTGACGTACTAATTGAAATTAATATGATCTTTCTATATAACTGCTAATACTCCTGAAAAATAAATCGTCAGTAATGCAGAAGATAGAAGACTGGAACACTTACGACTTCCGCTACTTGCGACCGTCCGCGAGAGTTTTTAACCTTGAGCATGATAGTGAGCCTTAAATTTTATCATTTTGAAAAAAACTGCGTTATAGGTGAATATATACGTCCGACTAAAGGGAAGAAGTTTTACAGGTTAATCTTCTATAACGTTGAGTACACCTCTCATGAGAAAGAGCTTATTGTTGAATGGAAAAGAGCTATAGCAGCTGAAAATATTAGACTTCCATCATGGTGACATTATTTTCTTTTTTTGTTGTAACCTTTTCTCTCTCTCTCGCTTTGAAGGTTTAATGATCAAGAGGTTTTAAGACTGTTGTACTCTGAGAAACTTGATGTCAAGAAATCAATTACAGTTATAACAGACATTTTTTTTCAACTAATTGTGATTACCCCGGAATAGCATTTAAAACATCACCTTCCTTTTCTGCATGACCTCAAGCTTCACACTCTGACTAATGAAAGTTTTGAATATATTGTAAATGATTCACATATCGCATCTCATGAACCTAACTTCTTGCAGAAAAAAGGGTACATTTATACATTGGGAAGAGATAGACAATTTCGGCCAATAATAGTCCTAAATGTTGGAACCCTCAAGTTGAGCTCAGTATTTTGATTACTAGCACATGCTCTCTCATTTTCTATCTTAAATCTATAGGCAAATTTACAAATTTTCATTTCAGGAATGGTGTTTTATTTGGATCTTGTGAAGAGATACCTTTTTGTCCCAGGAAAAGTTGAGAATTGGGTGATTCTTATTGACACCAATAACGTTGGTCTCTTAGGTTTGCCCTTCAAGGTAAAATATTTTTTTATATCTCTCCTCAAAATATTTTACACAATGAAGCTTCTCAATCAAGTCATAAGTATCACACAAACCAACTACATGGCAGCTCTTGAGGACTTGTACATTATGAATCCTTCTTTCTCACTCAACACTTCATGGAGTATCATAAGTGGTACCAATGTTATTTCCTAAAAAGTTACCTCACATCCTTCTCCAAATATTAGCCATGATTCATAAGGATACTATTGCGAAGATTCATTTCTTGAAGAAAAGCCAATACCATAAACTTCAAGATCGCATTGATGCTGATCAACTCGAAAAAAAATATGGAGGAACTCTGCCAGACTTGACTGAGTTTTGGTAAATCCGATTAGTCTTTCTTCATTCTCATGACTTGCAAAAAGGCCTCCTCGAAATTTATCCAAAGAGCCTCCTTTCGAATTTCCTTGGGAGGCCTATATTCCACATCAACCTCGAATTGTCAATGGCGAATTTGACCCACTCCCAATAGGGTCGAATCCGCCTAAAGAACAGCCCACTCTTCAAAAAGTGCAGGAGCCTGACATCAACACTCATGCAATCAGTACTGAACTCAAAAATAATGATCAAAATGCGGTTGCTCACCACCATCACTTGGAAGAAGAGAAAGTCATGAATGAGGCCAGCACGAAGCATAATGATCCACATCCACTTAGTCGCACCGAGGATCCTTTTTCGAATATGAAGGAGATAAAAACTCACGAACTAACCCATGTGGAAGGAACTATCGCAGCCGATAAAAAGTCTACTACAAATCAAAATTATGTTGCACACAGCAACGAGACAACACAAAACGTAAAGCCTAACGAAACCACTTTGCAGGAGAAAAATACTGCCAGCGACACTAATTCCATGAGAAATAAAGAACTTCAAGCTAAGAAAGAGGACCCTACGGACAATTATGTGACTGGGAAAGAGCCACTGAAAACCACAGATGGGCAACTACATCATGTACAGATAAGATCAGATAACCAAGAACAGATTAATCAGACCCACACTCCATATCCATTGCAGCAAAATGAAAAAAGCACAAAAAACGAGGATGGATATGGTGGGTTTCTGTCTGAAAAAAATAAGCCGACTGAATGGAAAGCTGAGGAACAAGAAGGCGCTTTGATCCAAGGTGGAGATAAGATGACGCAGAATCGGGCTAGCAAAAAAAATGCAGGAAACATGCTGAACGATGGGGAAGTTAACGAAGGAAGTGCATCAACAAAGCCTGAATTCCAAGTCGATCTGGAAGGAAATGAAGCGTCCATCAGATCTAGATTTTGTGGATTTTGCAGTTCCTCAAGTCGACAGACAGAAAATAAATCTGGATCTCAATGCTCAATATTCTAGTGTTGAACTGCTTCCGAACATTTAAATTGTTATCGAAAAAATTTAAGCGTAGATTTGAAATGTGTGAGCTGCTAATCTATACTGCTTTTTCATTACTGACAAATCAGACTTGTGAAAGCGATTAACGAAATTGAAAGGGGTTTTGAATCATTCGGATGGTTCTTTGCTTGTAGAACATTTCCAATAACTCAGAAAGTAAATAAGAAAAATAAAAAATTTGAGCAAAAAAGTTATTCAAATCATTCCTTTTCCTTGATAACTAATTTTCGTCAGCTCTCATCAACTCGATGGGAGATCCAGAGAGCTCTCAATGGATGCCTAATCTTTGATTTGACCCAATTAAGCAATAATTTCTAACTGAAAAAGACCACCAATGATATATCTATCTTTTAATCTTTCTAGAGAAAAAGCAATATAATGATTGTAGAAAAGATACTATTTTAATAAATGGACTGGGAGAATAGGTTAGTTGGCGACTGTCGACAACAAATTATGTCATCAATAGCTACTCAAAACATTGAAAAACTTTTTAAATCGAAAAATGTTTTTCCAAGTATCGAGCCCATCTAACTCTCAATTTATTCTTTTTGATGAATTGAAAGACTCTACAGGTTCTTGCAAAACATCTTCCTCATGAAAAACCTAGTCACAAAGTTAAGAGTCAATTTGGATGCAAATTCTGATGAAAAAAGTTGTGATTTCGAGAAGGAAAGTTTTCAACAATGCATCACAAAGCCTAAGAAGAGAAAATTGGTTTTCCTGCTTCATACGAAGAAAGCAAGACCGACGAATATCTGGATTGGTATTGTACGCCGACTTGTATTCATAACTATCTATGGGTCAAGCATAAGACTCATATTCATTCATTTACAATGTGGCCTTGAAAAAGTCCAACGGATTAAAAACAGTTATTTGGCAATTCTATCTTTTTCACAAAGATTTATCGAAATTACTGGCTAGTGTGTTTATCGAAAATTTTCTTAATAACAAAAATCTTTCGAATTCATCAATCGTACTAATATAGTATTTCCAGTTTGTAGTTGATCGGCTATCAGAAAATTAAAGCATTTAATCTTGGTTATTTTTTTACTGTCTATCAAAACGTTTCTTGCTCTATTTAAGATTCGCTCCAAAGACATAATAACAAATAAAAAAAAAAACAACCCATTTCTCAGGATACCTCACAAACAATCTCCTATGAGCGCAACTGTGGAAGCTCTTTACACTTTTAAATCTGGACCCAAGGCATCTTACAAAAATAATGTTCCTGTTGTTGACGAATTAAACCCTCTAAAACAAGTCCAAACAGGAATCGCACCCACAAAACGCCAAAAGATCATCGCCAATAGGAGAAAGAATTTCCAAATGAAAAAAAAGACTGAGCTTTGCAAAAATTACATTCTGGGAGAAGTTTGTCCTCTCGGTGAGAAGTGCTCATTTGCGCATGGTGTTGAAGAACTGAAACCACGATATAACGTCTCAGCAACATTCAAAACTATCAAATGCAAACACTTTCACAATGAGATGTTTTGTCAATACGGTCCTCGATGCCAATTTTTACATAATGATAAGAAAGGTGAAATTAAACCGTTCAAACCAAGCTACACACAGCTTTACGCAATAATGGAGGATTCATTCACTCTCAAGAACTCTCAAGAAGGTGAGCAGTCAATTGAAGACTTCTTCACCTCTAATTTAAATCTGAAAGCAAGTCGATTATCGAAACTTGAAGTTTTCGAGTCTTTGAGATGCGAATAAGCAAATCAAAAAATTTTAATACAATCTCATGAAAGGTTTTTTTTTGAAAAAAAGTTACTAAACTCAAGAAAACAATATTTATACACGCAATCTCTAATATTAAATTATTTACTATGTGAGTAACTGAGAGCAATAATTTTTAGGTTTGTTTAATGTTGATAAGCCTTGCTGTAATTATTCATACTTACTCTATTCCGCATGTGATAAAATTTTCATTCTAATCAAGCTTCAAAAAGAAAGTATACGAATCGAGGTGGCAGATTAAATCTGGATGTTCTTGGTAAAATTGAAACGATTTACATGATGTTTATCCGCGTAATTACCTTGGAATATGTAGAAAATCTTTAAGAAATGTTCAACTGCTAAGAATTAAGATTTTTAATGAAAATATTGAGTTAGAAGCAAATTTTGCATTTAAACGGCAAGTAGTCGGCAAAAAACAGTTCAGAAGATTGCCTATTGACTAATTAAGAATCAATCTCATGAAAAGACATAATCCCCATCAATATGATTTTATGATTTATGGAAACATTAGCGATCACAGATCATTTCCATTGAGTGCTTTGTGTGGGTACCAATAGCCTCTCTGTACTATCTTGACGACATCATTAGGAGTGTTGATGATAGTCGATACATTTTCTATTAACTTCGAGAAAAAAGGAGATAAGGGTTTAAATTGATTCTGGAATTAAATTCTAATTAAGCTAACGCGTTTGTTTCGCATCATTTGTATCTTTTATTGCAGTCGGTACAGAGTTTTGAAATGAGTACAGAGGAACCACAAACTACTTCAACAGTTGACAGTTCTCAGCTTAATCAGCAACAAACCTCAAATAATGAAGAATCTAAAACCCAAACTCCAATTCAAACTAATCAAATAGGTCATCTTGAATTATATGAAATATCATATGCTTAGCTTAAAATTTTAGAATCAGAGCAGAATCAGCCAGAATCTCGCTCAAACGAAGAAGAGCAAAAAGGGCAAAAAGGACAGGAAGTATTAATGAGAATTCCAGCCAAAATTTGATTCGATTATGTAGATTCAGAAAGCACCAATCAAAGAAGAAGGCAAAAACGAGAACCAAGAGCAAATTGCAGAAGTTGAGCAAGACAGAGTGAAAATATGGGCTCAAAACTTGGATGCTGAGTTGAAAATATGTTACAGCTTATACGGACCTGAATTAGTGCATCATTTTTCCGTTATTCAAGCTCTCATCAGGCATCTGATGGAAGATGGGGAGAAAAATGGTTATTCAGCTATCTTTGAGAATCGGGTGTTAGAAAAAATTTTGAAACTTGCTACGAAGCAAAGTTCGATCATTCAGATTGAGTGTGGCAAATTATTGTGCCTCATATTTGGAGAGCCCAGGATTTTAGCTAAATTACTAACCGTAGAAAAAGAGCACCTGCTTGCAGATTTGATCAATTCTTTGCTGCTCATGCTCGAACGATTCGATCAACTCCCACTGAACAGGCAAATAGGGCGAGTTTGTAGAACTATTGTGACTGCAATTGTTGAATCAGGTAAAGAAATGTGTTTCTCGGCCTTTTCATCTCGCTTTTTGTAAGGACTGCTCAAGGGAAGCTGGGAATATTTTAACAAAATGAAAAATGATCCGAGACTTAATCCGGATTACTTCGAAATTGATCAGAAGGTAACTCTTACAGCCTCGAAGCAAATTCAAGAAGATTTTATTAGCAACATAAAATACTCGAAAAGATCAGAGTATTGGCAGCGTCACCTGATCTTGGTACAAAGAAGCAGTGTGTTGGTCTTCTTGAAGAAGTTTTCTCCTCCTGCAAAACTTTTAGACATCAGATTTTCGTATAGCAATCGAAATTTAGCCTGATGTGGCTCATTTTATTTTCTTAACATTCAAATAGCTCTTTGCAGACTTTGGGCCAAGAGTTTTATCTGATCTTGTTAACATTACTCATGGAGATGATGAAAATGTGAGCAAGTTCTTTGACAAGGTATGAACAACTACAATACGATGTTCCCTGAGAATAATAATTATCTAAAACAAGCTCCTCTCGATGTTGCAACGCTTCATATTCCAGAAAGAATTCAGCATTAACTACGAAAGGAATAGAGTACAGGAAACAAAAGTTTATCATGTCTATGACGAGGCAGAAATATTACGATCGGCTCACAAGATCGTTAAAGCTGCTGCTATTATATTGAATCCGATACTTCTTCGACCTTTCGACATAGAACTCCAGATGCGTGCTTTCTTTATTATGCGTAGGATGCTCTTGACCTTCCCACAATATATCGAATTTATTCGTCAACCACTCAATCTTGTTCTGACTAATATTGCAGTTTACAGCGTAACAATTCCAACTCAAAAGTACTTTGCTAATGTTTAACTTAGAATCAGAATCAAGAAATGAAAGAAGCTACAATCTTCCTCTACCAAATTCTCCATCAGCACTTTGACGATAAGCTGAAAAGTTTGCTAGATTCCAACGAGCATTTGAAATATCTCAAAGAGAATAAATATTTTTCCGTGAAGGCCCTCAGTTATCCAAAGGATATCGACCAGATCTATCCTATCAGAAACTTCAACCTTGAAATTGGCTATCCTAACCGTGTTGAAATAGAGGCTGGAAAAATGTTCACATACTCTGCTTATGTAACCCGCTGCTGCTGATGCAACAATAATAAGATTTATTTTATTTATAATATAGGTTGAAAATAGTGACTGCCTTATATTTTGGAAGTTCAAGCTCGAAGACAGCAACATCAATTTTGGAATATATAAATTCCACACCGTTGACGCTACGAATCTTCAAGAATCGCAAGCAAATTCCAAGAACCCCAAATTTGAAAAGATAATTGGATTACAGAAAGTAACAGCAACCCCTACTTTCATCACAGTAAACTGCCTCCTCTTTCTCCTAAATAACTAACTAACCGTAGGGATCGACTTTGATATCCACTCCTGGGCTCTACAAAATCATTTTCGTAAGCAATTTAGCATGAAAACTCTCCCTAATAATATTTTTTAATAATTTTTTAAAGGATAACTCATTCTCTTACTGGAAATCCAAGTTCTTGCAATATTCAATTCATGTCATTTACGGAAGCAAGTAAGCTAAAATATTTATCAAGCAGCAGGCCTGAAGAAGACACACAGTTTGAATGTGTCCATACCTTATCGTTTCGCCTGCTCTTACCTATTGTATTTATTTTATGTTGAGTGCGAGACAGAAACCGCTTCGCATAATGCATAATAGAGAGATAAATAAACGATAAATTAAATCATAACGAGATAATAATAATTTTTCATTCCTGCTTCAACCATCCAACAGCTTTTTGAGTGTCCAACCGTTTTATTTTGAATGAGATGGAAAAATACTTTTAACAAAGGAATTAATTAAAATCGTTGTAATTGAAGCTGCCATGTATCTTGTTACTCAACAATTTTATCTATGGCTACCAAATTCGGCCAGCTGCAAATCAACATTCAAGTTATCTCATTATTAGAGTGCAATTTCTTGAACATTAGCAGTTAATGCAAGACAAAACAAGTAGTTGAGAGATATGAAACTTATTAAATTTTAGAAATTAAAATGAAGTTACGAGCAATTTGTGACAAAGAGGAGTTCAACGTGTCAGTAGGATCTGGTGATAATGACCTTGTTTGGTTGGCCTGCTTAGTTGCTTCACTTTATGGCAAGAGGAAGCACCCTTTGAACAATTATGTACCAACGAATCTCATCATTCCTAGGCTGGATCGGCCCGTCCATCCCAGGTAAAATTATGTAAAAAAGAGGCTCAATAATTACTCTTTTAGGTCAAGAATAAAAGATTTGAAACTCTTTGAAGGCGAAGAAATCCACGTTACAGTTAGAGATCTCGGAAAAGACTTAACTCCTAAAGAAAAAGGTAACATTGCAACCTAACGTTGTATAAATATAAAAATGGATAAGAATGGAATGACAGGGCTTTTGGGAAGGAAAGAAATATAATGACAATCCGCTATCGCTACAAATTCGACAAGCAATTTTTAGATAAAGCAAAATCAAAGCTGGCAGAAGTTCCTCTCTTCTATGCAAAAATAACATACAAAATATTCCCTGAACTCATTGGCGAGTATTCTATGAAAGACATCCCTGTAGTGAGAGAAGTTCAGTTGGAACCTATCGGTGAGATTGGAGATAAGGTTCAGCTTTATGCTGAAGTTAAGTATCCTTTTGGACAAGTGAAAAGTGAACTTCTTATGATCAGAGGCAAAGATGAAAACAGTAAATCATAGCAGTCCTTGGTTAGCCAAATTGATTTGTTGTTCAACAAAAAAGTGGAGAAAACTGTCATATCGAACAGCACAGATTTTGATATAGAATTCGAACCATTGCCTATTTCACGTGATGAAGATTTAAGGAGAAAACAAGAAGAGTTCGAAAAGATCCCTGAAATGCCTGACATCATAAAAGCCGAGGCACAAATGCAAGGTGGTGAAACGTATGAATTCAAGATGGATAGCAAAAATCCTTTCACGGTTGAAGCGCTCTGGAAAATCGCAGACTGGCAGTTCTTGGATGTAAATACAAGCTTTTGAATCAATGACTCACGCTCCAAATATTTGAATGATATACAGAAAGGGTTGGCTCAAGACAAACTCAGAAAAATTTTGGCTGTCGAGTTTGACAAAATTTATGAGATTTTTTTCAACTACACCCTTTTCCACGTGCAAAAAGCTGACAAAAAAGAAAGCATCGCAATCACTTGGCAAGATCTTCTTTTCATTTTGAAATTCGTAAGTAAAATACAACAAGAGCTTGCTCTAAATATATGACTTAGTACGAAATATTGCCAAGCAGCCCAATGATCTATTCGTTTATGAACTTATATGATCCAGAAGGAACCCGAATTCCAACTGTTGAGGTAATTTACTTAATTCCAAAAAGCTTCCGATTCTCATCCGGCTTTCATGCTTTTTGTATAGTCTTCCACAGACATCACGAATGGGATAGACTACCCTGAGTTTATTCACATCATTCTCAGAGCAATATACTACCACAGAGACACAAAACCTGAAAAGGAGCGTATGATTATAGCAAATCATAATTTTTCTTAAGTTAATTATTGCGTCTCGATAGCATACGATGCCATGCTCACAAGTGCATTGAACAAAATGGTTAAAATCCACACTAACGATGAAGAACTCACTGAATTCCAGAGACATATGTTCTACAGTCCGTTCCTTGTTGATCTCTTCAAAAATAACGATCACATTTTAATGCAAATCTTCAATATTAAACTCAAAGATGCTCTTCAAAGTATGGAGAGAAAATTCCATATGCTCAAGGACGAAGTTATCGCACTCATTAAGGAAACCGGCTTTCAGGGAGAAAATCTCGATGAGATTGTAGAAGCTTGTTTTAATGAAATCAATCCCGGAGAGAAATATAATGGGTTTGAGGGAATTTACTACTATGAATACCTTCAAGTGTTATTGTGGATATCTATGGTATTTATTCAAAAGGACGAGGATAATCCTGACGAAAAGCAACAAGATAGTGAAGTTACAGAAGAAGTGCTCATCGAGAAACTAACCTTCCTCATTGAATTATTGAAGGGCACGCTAGAGAATGAAGATGGAGAAATACAAAGAGAATAATAGCTATTAGTTTCTTGAAATCTTCATAAATAGTTTACAAATTGAGATTTGAAGTTATCATTTCTAGAGAATTCGTACCCTCATTTCAAACAAAGAAATTACTTTATGACGATTAACATTCAAACGCAAACGAAGAATTGCTGTTAGGTATAAGATATCTGTTTTCAGCTTTGACTGCCTTGAAGATTTGAATGGCTATTTTTGTGGAATATTTTTCGCAAAGCTTTATGAAACTGATTTGAATGATTAAAGAAAGATTATTAGCTGGCCCAAGCAAAAGAAGAAGGAGAGAGTGAGAGAATCAGTGAAGTTTTTATTATTGTATATTATTGTATAGATTGATATCAGGAGATTGAAAATCAAAATTGCTGGATTCTGGAACGGAAATTGCAGTTGAAAAAATTTAATTTTTAATTGCTACTAACGGCAAAAGAAAAAACAATACAAAACAAAATCAAACTTTCAAAAACAAAAGTAAAGGGACCGTTAAAATGGAAAACGTTCAAGTCTACCTAAGAGTACGACCTCAAAACAGCACGGAGTTTGAGTCTAATGATCCAGAAATCTGGCATATCCCCCAGTCTGATCTTATCACTCTCCATCCACAAAGATTGCAAGAACTCATCAAGAGCAAAAAAATCAGTGTTTCAAATAAGAATGATTTCTTTTTCAGTACCCACTTTTACAGGCAATAAGCCGGTCTAATCGCTCCTCAATTAGATCATTGCTTTGATAAAGAGAAGAACACAAGCAACATCTATGAAAGTACCGTCAAAAAAATCAGTTTGTCAAGTTTGCAGGGAATCAATGGTATGCCTCTCTCTTCCAAAGAATAGCCTGCTCATCTTAGCAAAACTTTTTCTTTTATCAAAGGAACAATATTTATGTATGGTCAAACAGGAAGTGGAAAAACATACACTATGATGGGTCCCAAATGGATTAATTATGCTGATATGAGCAAGGGAGACAACGTGACACCAAGACAGAGTGAAATACCAGAAAAGCCGCAGTTGAGCGGAAAAAGATTACCCGATCCGAATGAATCTCAAATGAATCTTTCGATGCGCGACAGAAGCAAGTCTCCTATCCATCGTAAGTTATTTGGAGGAGTCGACTCTATATTTACACTTTACTTTTCAAAATTTTAGATACTATCGCCAACGTTAAGATTGATCTTGGAGATTTCAAAAGCAATGATACCCAGCATAAGAGATCTCACACAGTAAATCTTGGTCAGCCCCTAGGAGATGAAGGCAAAATCAATATTGCCCAAAGCGATCCTCTTGAAGGACTCCTTGGACTTGCTCTGAGGGACATTTTTGCAGAAATAGATGAGCTTGCAGATAAAAAATTCTTCTTGAAATGTAGCTATCTTGAGATTTATAATGATTTGGTTTTCGATCTCCTTAAATCTCAGAACAAGCTCGGTGAAACGCTCTCAATTCATGAAGATCAGAATGTAAATGGGATTGTATTAGAGCTTTGTCACAATTTATTTAAAAATCATAGAAAGAATTTTTCATCAAAGACGCGATTGAAGAAATTGTTTCTTCATACGAAGAAATCGTTGACAAGATACGACGAGGAGAAGGTAAGCGAAATTTTGAGTGAACTCTTCCTAAATTACCTTCCTGCTTCTATAGTTAACCGACACTATGCATCAACAATAATGAATCATGCGAGCAGTAGGTCTCACACGATCTTTCGACTTTATGTCAAATCTATCCCTTCTCATGTGAAACCGGGGGAAGACAGCTTATTCACCGAATCAGTTTTGAACTTTGTTGATCTTGCAGGAAGCGAGAAATTGGATATCCATGACGGACTAAGAGCCAAGAAAAGAGAGAATTCTTTGAATGGCAGCAATTTCTCGATGGCAGCAACGGCACTTAACAACACGTTAAAGGATCGTACTAAAGAATCTCAACATATCAACAAGAGTCTCTTCTTTTTGACCCAAGTGATATCACTCAAGGCTATGGGAAAAAGGTAAAGAGTTTAGCGCATTATTCAAAGCTAATCATTTTACCACATAGTGACACATTTATCCCCTACAGAAACTCTCCGTTGACTAAAATTCTCAGATCCTCACTCGGAGGAAACTCAAGGACTGCGATCATCCTGTGCGTTAATCCTTGTCTGAGTCAGTTTGAACAAACTCTGAGTACACTCCGCTTTGGATTGAATGCGAAGAAGATCCAGAATAAAGTCCATGCGAATGTGACTATCAAAGGAAACGACGAGAGTCTCCGCAATCTGCTTCGGGAATACGAGAAGAAGATTTGTGTACGCAAACCGAGAGCTATCATTAATGTTGACATAATTGAATTAGGAATTTGAGAAAGACAAGATTAAAGACAAAGATTCTTCCAAACATCTCCTGAAGGCTATTGAGAAGCTCCAAGAGCAGAAAAACCTCCTTGCTCAGAGACTTGTGCTTGCTCAAGCTTCATCAAATACGAACAATAACGCAGGATTAACAGTTGTTAATCAGGATAGTGAAGTTGAAAAGGATTATGCACACTTCCCAGGAATCGGAATTCTCCATGTAACATATTCTTTATGACTTCAACAATCTAATTTTCGAAGGTTTTTACTCCATTGAAAACTAATAGAGAGCCACCATCAGCAACCTATGATTTTCAAGGAAAATTCGCTCTTGAAGCTCTGAAAAATGTAAAGGAACAAAATACGGTTCTCCAAGAGAAAATCACGCTCATGATTACTAAATTCCAGGATTTCGAAAACGAAAAGTTTGAGGTATAAATATTTCATCGTTTCTTGACTCTCACCATTGTACATGAATTAATTAGCTACTGAGAAAAGTTCATGAGTATGAAAAGAAGATGTTTAGTAAAAAAATGAAGAGAAAAGTTCTTAAGGAGAGTATCAATGCATCCAAGGTTGATCTCTCTCGATCCAACCAAATCATTGCACTTTACGAAAATCGCAATGACAGCGGCTTGAAAAAACTTTCCTTGAGTGAACTCGATCAGATCGAACAAAATACGATGCAATTTCTCGATTCACTAAAAAGAGAAAAAGTCCTTAAAGGCATTATTTCTCAGCTCCAAACTACCGAAGACTCCCAAGTTAAAGCTAATCAGAAAATCTTGATTGATTGCTTGAGACAGACTTCGGATACTGGAAGCAAAACAACTCGCATTTCTCACCCATTCTCTTTCTCGAACGAGTTTTTCACTCCAGTGGAGACTACTATGAATCCAAAAAATCCTAAAAAACCTGAAATGAAAAAACTCGCCAGTTTGAAAGCATCGGTTGTAACGAATGGGGACCTCAGATCCTCTTTGGGTATCGAAGCCAAAGAAAAGCATATCACAAGCCCACAAATCCAAAATTTTGAAAGCTTCCAGACCTATTTCACTGCAGTTCATGCATCGGATCAAAATGAGTTTTTGCATAATGAGCAGCAAGAAAACCTTGATCGTAGACTGAATAAACTTAAGAACACTTATAAAAAAATGACCGAGCAGTTTGGCATGCCTAATGACCAATCACAAACTGGAGGAGGACATTCTGCTTTCAAAGGAAGCCCTCTGCAAGATAAAGACGTTAATACAAGCGCCTTTACCGACAAAAAATCTGCTCATAAGACTGTAAGCCTTCAAGATCTTGATAGAAAGAATTGGAAAAGCAACGAGACCGTGAACAGTTTTATGGTCGATTTCAAGACTGTCAGCATTTGTAAAGATAATCTTGCTGTAGGCGACGATGACGAAAATGTTGGAGCTAATCCGATAAATGTTTCTTTGGTCTCATCTAAGAAGAGAGCTGAGAGAGTCCTCAACAAGTCAGCTCAGAAGCCTGAACTAGATTCAAGTCGAGTACAACCGTCACCAAAAGTGTATTCCCCCATGCTTGCTGGACAAAGAGTATACTCAGTAGACTATTTTAACGATCTGCCTACAAATAAGAAGTAGAAGACCAAGGCGCCTCTTAATTCTTTTTTGTCACTAAATCACAGAATATTAAAGAGAAAAACAATATTTTTTAATGTTTCTTAATCTAGTTCTTACAGGCATAGTTCAGAGAACCCTTCATACTCTGAATTTGTAATAGAGAATTATAAATCGAAATGCATAAGTAATTTTCAATTTGTTTTTCAGGACAAACGAAAAATAAATTTGATAATGATGATGTACCTATTTCACGTTTGTAAGTTATTGAACAACAAGCGATTATGCTGTGATTATAAGTTGATCAATTAAAGTGTTGTTTGAAAATGCTGTTGGTCATGAAGACTATATAATTGATAGAATTTGATATTATTTAATTCTAGCTTTTGTTAATCTAAGAATTAATACTTTCAAACAAAGAAAAGCCGCACTATTCCTTGTCGCATTGATTAAGATATTTCTTGAGCTTGCTCATTGTCAGCATTACGAGATTAGTACACACTGAAATATTTTAACTGGTGAATCAGTTAAAATAAATACTAATTCCTGACGATATCCTCGATTTCCATCAATAATAGCCTGAAATATTTTATCGAAATGATAAGAAAATAGTGATATCTCTCTCTCCAGAAATTACTTGTAAGAACTTAAAATCGAAATTATTACCCACATCATCTCGTAATAATAGCAGATATACACCCTCTTGAAAGAGGAATTGCTCCAATAGTTCAGCCACTGGGTTTTTTATTCATCTTTCCAAGGGTTAATAAGTATTCCTCATAGGTTACCCTATTTAGACAAGTATGATGAATGCTATTAGCAATGTTAGTACTAAACAGATTATTCCTCTTATTAACACTTTGCTTTCGGATTTGCCAATTTAAAAATTATAAATGTTAAAGCCAATTAATGGAGGGCTGTAAACCCAGTTCCATTAGAAAATCAGAATTAGAAAGTGTGTTCAACATGATAATGAAGAGAAGAGTTTCAAATTCTGTGTGGTGAATCCTAAAGATGCTTAGTTTTCATTCTCATCACTAATTATCAAGATACATCTTCATTCAAATATTAACTTAAGATCTAATAATTTATTGAAATATCTATCTAACTCGTTTATAAATCTTCGAAGGATGCTCGCAAAACTTACGGACAGAATCATTCATGTTCAACTTTACGGAAACATTACAAGCAAAACGTACCAACTAGTCGTGACATGTCTGCTCACATCGTTACTATGTAGGGTTGATAGATTGGCACAAGCGCTCAGATATAAGAGTCTATACAACGTTCATTTGATCGCCGTGTCCGTCTCCGCATCTTCAGGTAAAGCCAAATAAAAGCTAAGTGCACGCCCTTCTGATGGATCCTTTGGTTGATTAGATTCTATCGTCCAAGCAAAAAACGTGGTGAGCGTTCTAAAAAAGTTTTCTCAGGAGACAGAGTATGAAACTCAATCTCAAATAAGCTAATTATTTTTCTTGAAAAAGAGCGCCTCTTTATACCTTTGCCGAAGAGATGGTTTTGGGTGCGGCAAATATCGTCTGGACCTCAGGAAATAGAGTTTTTGCGAGTAATTACTTTCTATTTTTTCAGATCTGAAGACTAAAATGCTGACCAGACAAGCACACAATAGTGGGAGACTTTGGCTTTTACCACACTCACTTGGGACTCAAAGATTTTGCACAGGACTGGAAGGTAGAAAATAAATACGTTGCTTCCGGAAAATACAAGCTCAGACTCAACAGTTTCGAAGATCTTAAGGAGCAAGACGTGAAATGGTACCAGTTTCACCTATTCAACCTTGCAAAAAGCTTTTTTTCTCTTTCCAAATGTTAGGTTAAAGGAAATCTTGAACGACAGAGAAGTTGAACTCAAACAAGAGATCCTTAACAATCGTGCCGACAAGTTCTCTGATTTGAAGCTGACCAATGAGCAATTAGAAAAAGAAATTTTCTCTCAGACTGCAATCAAAGCTGACAAGGCGAAAGAATTGGGGTAATTATCGATTTCTCTGAAGAACTCCTTTCTAAACTATTGTAACAATTTAGCTTAATTGATGAAGTTGCTACCCTGGATTCTGTCATTGAAGAAAAATATCATGGCGTCAAAGTTATCGACCTTCTAAGAAAGCATCTATTGGAGAAAGCAGTTCCAGGAACTGAAAATGCATTCATCGAGGCTCTCAATAACAGAATGAGACTAGATTAGAAAAATGTTTCTGCACCAGAAATTCACGATGTACTTTATGAATACAAAGTTCTCCATTGATTTTCGCAGTGCGTAAACAACCATGCAATGCAATTGTCTGCTTCTCTCTGCAATATTCTTTAGAAAAATTTCTCAACAAAAAAAAAAATTAAAAGACACACATTCCTCTCTAATATTTGATTCCAGTTCACGATCGATTTCTTTATTAGCAAAGAGCAGGAAATTTCTCATAAATATACTTCAACTATCAATCATTCGAAAAAAACATAGTCTCAACTCTAAATTTTCAAAATTTGGAGAAATTATAATTTCTCCGCATTTTCCTCGATGTAAGTCGTTATTTAGTTTTATTTTCAATAAACTCCTCAACTATTTCACTGGCTTTTTTGACGACTTTATCTTCCATGTGACTTAGTAGACTCTCTAGCATTTTAATTCCGCCTTCTTTTTCTAACCTGAGAAGATAAAGATTAGGCCCACCTTCATTTTCCATGATTTCATCTGCAGCGCTTAGGAGATTGGAAAGAATCTCCAAAGCATTCAAAATCAGTTTAGTCTCATTCTTGAGCATCAATGTGTCAAGAAGCAGTTTAATTAAATCATTCTCGACCATGAAATTTATTTGCGTCGTATTTCCTTCTTCTGACGCCTTTAAAAGACAAATCATTGCTACCAGTCTTAACTATATTCAAAGGATTTTATTTTGCTCGATTTCAAGTACAAGATAATTACTTCAATCGTGTCACCTCGAATGATTTCAAAAATCCTGTCTAATACTTTTGGCAACATGAGAGTCTCTTGAATTATTTCTTCTCCGCAAGCCAAAAGATCAGATAGAATCCAGAGAGCTTCCTCTCTCCATCTCTTGTTTGCTGAATAGATATTTTTTATGATGCAAGGTATAATATCGGAGGCCATGAGTTTCTAGATTTGAGGAGAATTATATCAAGGTCAACAAACACGCTTATACCCTCTTGTCAGTTTCTAAACATTCCAGACAATTTCCTAATATTCTCAGCGCAGGTGTTCTCAATCGAGCAAACTCCTCGTAGTCGTTTTGAGCACACTCAATAAACAATTTGAAGCAGTCCATCTCCATGACACATTCAGCAGGGCCCTCTCCTGCCTCTGAGAGATGCTCAATTGTCCAAAGTGTATTAGAAAGAATTTCAGGATCTTTAAAACACATTAGTTTCTCAAGTGTAGGCAGCGCAGGTGCCAACTAAGAAAATTAGTTGTTGATCACTTATGAGATTAAAAAAAAAATAATGTAATTACCAGCTCAAAATCTGGATACGGCTTGCCTTTTGATAAATTGCTCAACAGCCACGTAATTTTCTGGACAAATTCAATTTCGAGTGGATGTTTTTCAATCAACTCTACGAGGATAGGAATAATATCTGCTTTCAAGAGGGTTTTAGCATAAGCTCTTGATTCTCCAGCAATATTTGCTAACCCCCAGACTGCCTATATAGCATACACTGTATCAAGCCACAAAAACTTTTGATTACGTACCATTTCTTGGACTCCTTGGCTTGGAGAATGAAGAAGCGTGAGCATCAGCTCAATACCATTTAATTCTTTCACAACATACTCTGTATAGATGCTGTCACCGGAAAGAACATTGGCGATAATCCAAGCTGCTTCCGTCTGGACTTTCACGTATTCAAAGTGCTCTTTTTTTAAAAACTCCGCAATTAACGGAATAATCTGGGCTTTATAAAGAAGCTCAATCGGAGGATTTTCTGTTGAAGAAATCGCAATTCGCAAATCTGTCAATGCAATTTCAAGTTTTTCAGTGTTTTTGTCATTTATCGCCATTTGTAAATTTTTCGTTAAGAGCTGGTAAATTTCAGGCTCCTTTAAAGTTGTTCCGTTAGAGATTCAATGCAAATCAGCCATTACGCTTAATGTGGTGGGTCCAATGGTAGTGGATTGAGTGCTCTCTTTATTAGATGAAAATCTCATTCTCTTCTCATGAAGCATGGCTTCATTCTTTTTCTTTCGGATTTCATTGGAGTATTGGTCTCTTTTATTTCTAAGCATTCTATCATCATCGTTATTAGGGTTGTTGCTCTCCATCTTATTGTTTGTATCTTCCAAATGTCTTTATATCCTTGAATTAATCTCTAAAAGTTTGCAAAATAATTGCTGATAAAGTTGCGGTGTTTATAATATACAAATGAATAAATAGGCTTAGCGATATTCAACATAAAATTTCAGAAGCGTCATAGACCATCAACGCCTGAGAATAATCTCTAATCTTGTTTCATTCAAAGCAGATTAGAATTCAACACAATTGTTTATCATTATAAATTAAAGATCGTTGTTTTGATGGATGGAGTGAGACCATTTCTTTGACTTTAAATAGTGGTTAGCAAGCTCATGCGTACGAGAGTTTTCCTATAACTAATAGCACCAAGAACTCCCAAATAACAGCTTCCTCTCTCCTGTATTGAGGTTTATCCGTAACATAGATATGCTTCATCAAATTTGAATGTTTAAATTTATTCAAATTTTTTGCTTTAGATCAGTGCTAAAAGCTGTTGGTTGATACACAACAAGTATGAATAAAGAAAATATCCCAGTGGACACGAGCGCAACTAGTAGCGACAAATCTCCCCTCGAAATCGAATTCAAGAAGCAAATGAAAACATTGCTAGAAGACCGTCCCAGCAATCCCCTTCTTTATTTGCAACAACAAAAGTATGATTTATTCGTTGCAATTGCATCAATGCTGCGTGAACTCTAGGTTCGAAGAAAAGATTGCTGGTGAAAAGAATCAGGTTCTTTATAAGGAATACCTTAGAATTTATTACAATCGGTTCAATGCCAAATTTCTGAGTGATAATCTTTATGAGAGCTTCCTCAAGCTCTCCGCACTGAGTATCGACTTAAACAAAAGTAATTTACCTCCTACCACATATGTGCTAAGTTAAAATGAGCAGACGCTGCGGTTTCTTCAGTTGATTTTCATAAATTATTGAAACTTTTGATGATTGGTTTTTCTTCTAAAGTGCAAGCAGAGGTTTTCAAGGTAAATGTATTAGCAAAACTTCTTCGAAACTGATCTAACTAAAAAGAGGATATATCGTAAAATGTATGAAACCGTGCAATTCGAGACTTTCGATTATTGGATAAGAAGAATATGTGATTTTGCCAACTTCAGACAAGAATTTGAAAAAATCTATGAGCTTACCCGTGCTGTTAAAGGAAAACTCTCAGTTTCCGTATAACTAAATCGCCAGACACTCGCTCAACAATAGTTTAGGACATCGTTGACATTCTAAAGAGATTTTATGATAAGAGGACCAACAACTTCGAGTTTGAGGCGTAAGAATTCTTTTCTTCACGATAAATACTAAATTCTCAATTAGAGCTAAGGTCATTCTGGATTCAATTGATGAAGATACTGACTTACTCGCTGATGCATCGCAAGCTAACAATACAGAAAAACTTTATCTTGCTTTTGTTTCTTACATATTTTAAGCCTATTTATTTATCGCCTACTGTGAAGAGTACTCCATTGATTAAAGACCAAATAGAAGATAATTTGGATGCAATCCCTTTCTACAGTCTTCTGAAATATAGAATTAAATATCTTTGTGAACTTCATTTAAGAAAAATAGGGTGAGTTTTAAGGCTTGCTAAAGGTAAGTTGATGAACTAAGCTAACTGAAATGAAATTTATGACAAAACCTCTAACTTTCATTTTACGACCTGAACCATCTCACTTCAAAACAAGCCCAGAGATGGTTTGGAGAAGAATTTTTGATGTGTTGTAAATCAAGCTCTAATCGACAGTTTGATGCTAGAGAAATACGTTTTGTCTCGTTTCACTCTTGTTTTAATTGGCTACAGGCTACACAGGTGATTTGCTCGAGTAAGAAAAGTTAAATTTTTTTTATTCATCCATGCTAAGGTTTTCAAGAGAGAGAAAAAAAAAACAGGAGTCAAATTCAATTTTCTTATTCCTTTCTGAGTTTAAAAATATGATTCAATGATAATCAAACTTGCCTGAGCAAACTATAGACAAAATCTCTGGACAAATATTAAAGTTAAACTGACGTGATACATTTTGAATTTAATTAATATTCATTGTCTTCGTATCGAGGTGTTTGCAGCTCTGCGAAAAAATTAGTGTCATAATTTTCCTTTTTATTCGCAAAATCCTGAGAGGTAATAACTGTGTTTGCAACTTGATCTACAACCTCGATGAATGCTCGATTTGACAAGTATCTCTCATAATTGGAAGAACGAGGTTTTGATTTCCAGCCGACATTTGTTCCGTATACATGGCTTTTGCTCGTTTTATGAGTAGATTTACCTGATTTTCCAGATTTTCCAGATTTATTTGAATTAAAGCTGAGGTCATTAACGTTTTCGATGCATTGGTATCTACAGTAGTTCGGCGAAGTCAAATCGTTTAACTTGCATCTGAGACACACCCGATGATCAAAAGGAGGAAGGATATCATCATCTTGGAACTCTGTCTGAACTTCCTGATTGACTCGGTTATTCTCAAAATTAATAGAGGCGCTATGGCGCTCTTTATGCGATCCTCTTTGAGACGATATATTTGAGCCATTTAACATGCGCGACTGTCTTTGGTTGGCAATGTTCGGATGTTCAACGCTTAGTTCCAAAGACCTTTGCTCCTCGCCGAAGTCATCTTCATCTTCTTTAATATCCATGGTCTCTTCAATCAACTCCTGGAATGGAGCGTTTTAGCAAAGAACTTAATAACGGACCTATTACTCTCCCAATCTGGTCTATCTCTTTACTCAGGTGCACTAACGGAATTTCTTGTTCTTCCAGTGGTTCCTTTCTACTTGATACATATCAATTTAAGTCTGTTCGAAATAATATATTGCTACCTTGTTGATGGCTGCTTCTGAATGTAAGATTGAACAACATCTCCCAAGTTTCTCAATTTATTTATGGTTCTAGTTGTCATTATTGGTATTAAGATGTGCTTGCAACTACTCTTACTTCATGAATGCTTTCTGGTACTTATCTTTGGAAAGATCATCAGGTTTAAATGTTTGCTCATAACTCTTCATTTGAGAATTGCTTTTTGGCAACTGCCGAGGGAAAGAAAGTAAATATTGTGATTAGAACTTGAAGGATAATTTACATCTCTTTGATTAGCTTCTAATTCTTTTATCTATAAAACAAAGATAATTAGACAACAGTTATCTAGTGTCAAAAGACCTGGTTCATCAGTTTCTGGATGAGTCTCTCTTGTTGTTCAATCTTTTCAGTCTTGGCATCCAACTTATTTTGGCTCTTTTCATCAAAGGAGAAGGTAAAAACCAATGATAACTATAGTTTTTACAGATCTGAAATTTTTTTCAATCATTGAGATTGCATCTTGCTGCGTATCATGGAGGTTTGTGTATCTCACTAGTTTGTCTTTATACTAAAGAAGTATGTTTTCATTAATCCTCGTCAAAATTGGGAGTAGTATTACTTCTGCAATCAAATTTTGGTATGTCTGCTCTAGTTTGGCAAGTTGCTCTTTGTGGTAGATTTGCTGCTCAAAAAGTTTATCATCGAGTTCTTTGTCTTTTTCTTCTTTAATCTCGTAAATTTTAGATTCATATGATCTTGTTAGCAGTTCGATTTCTTTTTTCAGTTCATTTATCTTCTCTTCTTGACGTTTCATTTGAGCTTCCATGCCTTTAGCAAGTTCATTCTCCAGGTTTTTTCTAGCTGTCGATTGAGCTTCTTCGAGGTCCATTTTACATTTCATCAGTTCGAATATCTTTTTGTTTGCGTTTTGTAGTTCCTCTTCTAAAAATTGATTGTCTTGTTCAACCTTTTCAACAGTTGCCTGGCTCTTTTTCACCATCTCTTCGTAATAATTTTTTAGCTCTTCGGTGTTTTTAAGCAGCTCCTTCTCGTGTTTTTCTTTTAAAAGACTTATTGATGACATATTGTCTTTTCTAAACTGGTACAATCTCTTATCAACCTAGGTTTCAAATAACCGTGTAAAATATGAGGTCAAAGAATAAATTTTCACTTCTTCTTGGACATTCTTCTCGAGATGTTTATTTTGATTTTCTAATTTTTTGCACATTCCCTGAAGCTCAAGAATTTCATCATTTAGAGATTTTATCTGAATGTCTTTCAATTTATTGCTTTCAACCAATTCTTCTAGCTGGGTCAATTTTGATTCCATTCTATTTAGGTCAAATTTAGAGGACTATGATAGAGTATTGCTACGGATTAAGCTTGATGCTAAGCTCATTATCAAGTTTTCGCTTATATTCAGCTTCTTCTGCTTTCTGTTTTAAGAGTAAATCCTGCTTAAACTTCTCCATCTCCTGCAGAATGTGGCAAACCATTAAACGTCGTGGTTGGACAAACATTTCAATTTACTTGGCTATGGAGTTTTTCAAGTTCTCTTTTTGTGGAGCTAATTCTATCAGTTGTGATCCTTGCTTGGTCTTCACATATCCTGTTGAGAACACCTATGAGATCTTTCGAATATTCATGTAGTTCATTCGTGGTGGCGTTAATCAAGTTTTTATTCTTGGGTAAATCGCATTCTGGATCCATGGTTAAGATGACTCGTTTTATCAATCCCGTGATCTGAATCTGCTTTTCTCTTACATCATCTTCAATGAGGGACTTATCTTTCCTCAAACTCGAAGCAAGCTCATTTTGAATCTGGTTTAAAGATTCTTTTAGTGTCTCGTTTTCATGGATGATTTTTTCGTAATCAGGTTGCGCATGCTTTGAATCTGGTTTGTTTAAATCCAAACCTTGTAATACACTGGTTTCAAGTTTTTGATTTCTCGAGGAAAGCACTTCAGTCAGTTTCTGCTCAGAATCAAACAAGGTCTTATATTTTTCGAGCTCATTTTTGCAGAGAGTAACCTCTTTTTGGTAATTTTTCACATTTGCTTCAAGTTCCTCCAATTTTTGCTGCGCATTGTTTAATTAGATATTGATTTCTTAAGAAAATTTACCCTATTTATCACTTTGATATCTGTCGGTGTGACTTGATATTTCAACTGGCTTAGATCCCCATACTTCTTAAGGAATTCATCCATAACTTGTATATCATCGTCAAGTATTGAGTTATATCTTCAGTGTTCAATTGAGTAAAAACAGTAGATGTGCGGATATTTACTGTTCAAGTTTGATTTCTGTGTTCAGCTCCCACTCTTGAAGTTCATTCATGATGCTTAGACATTTATTTAAATCTTCCTTCAATTGTTGCTCATCTTTCTTCAGAAGCTCTTCGCAATCCTTAATGTATTAACGTGAAAAAACAGAGAATTAACAATATAGCTACTCTACGAACATCATTGAAGAGAGAAATTTTTATTTCACCAATTTTTGCTTTCTCGATTTCAATTTCTTTGACTATGTTTCCAAGCTCAGTTTTGGTCATATTCAATTTTTTGAGTTTTTCCCTCATTTTCAGCTTATTGGTGTTGCTTTTCAAATATGGACTGTTATGTGAGATTTTTGAATGGAGGACAGCTGGAGGCTTTTCCGATTTCATTGATGCAGTCTTTCTATCATTGAACAGTTCCTTCATATGATCATAAGTTGTTCTCTTCGACTGGTAGTTGGATAGATTTCTTCCTGTCTCAGACATAGCCAACGGATTAGAGCTGTTGTCAAGGTGTAGTTGACGATCTTTTTCTTGCCCAAGGAGACTGAAGCTATATGAGATATTATGAGAACGGGAGTTTTCTTTCTCATCTTGATTGAAACGAATCGATTTTCCTGGAGTATTAGTATATTTAGTTCTTTCTTGCTCAAGGTCGTTGATAATATTGTCAAGAACTCGTTTCTATAATTAGTAAAGCTTTAGTTAAAGATCTCTGAAGCATGGATCGAGTGTATTACTCCGGGAGTTGAACGTAATGACATGTATGTTGCAAAAGTTTCCTAATGAATAAGCCTGTTTCAAATTGAATTTAAATTGAATCGTTAATTCACTCTAAAGAGCGCTCTTCTTTATCAAATTTGATTTCCATCACTCGAAAGCATGAAAATTTGGAGATATTGGCCAGATTCAAGGAATGCTCTGATGGTGTTTCAAGACAAGTTCTTGCTTTGTGATAATTCAAAATGAAAAATTTTTTCCATTCAACAATATAAAAAGGAAGAACATCGAATATCCCAGCTGGGGAAAAATCGAGCAGAAAAAACATATTTCCAGTATGACTAATTAAGAAGATTGAGAATAATTAAAAAAACCAAACTCAAACTCCTTAAGTAATATTCATCTATTTTGTGAGATATTGCACATTCAGGTTTAAAATCCGCTTTAAAAAATTACAACTTTCACTCTTGACTCTCCTGAACATGGGAAAAATATTATCCATGCACTTCTTACACTTACTCCTTCTGATAAGTTTCATTCAGCTGTCTCTTCAGCAGTGCTCCTCAGTCTGCTCTGCCTGCATAAACACCACTTGTGTTTTATGCAGCTCGAACTATTTACTCCACAATAACACTTGTGTAATCTCATGTCCATCTCAATACTACCAAGTGACTTCCACCGCCGGATCGTCTTGTCAAGAGAGAACCTACATATCGTTTAAATCATCTCTTGTAACAACAGACACCAACTATCAGCTTATTTTTGATTTCAATATTACCGATAGCAACCCTCAGTTTAACTTCTCTGGCCTCGTCAACATCCTTATTGATGAAACAAACTCCACAACCTATACGATATCCAAAAATACTTCAAGCCGCTACACAGCAACGTTTGTAGATCTTGCTATAGATTCCGTACTTGATCGACAAATATTTATTGATACAACCAGATTGAATAATGATCCTGCAGCTGCATACACAGTGTTGGCAAATGCTTCTCAGACTAATCTTACCATTCCAGGAATAGCAGGCCCAGGCAGCACTCCTCCATTTGTTGGATGGATACTTGGTGTAATCGTGACAATGCTCTGTTCATTAGCAATATTGATGGCGATTTTTCAAAATTTGAAATCAGGAGGAACAAACTTCAATTTGCTAATAATTTCTCATTATAGTTTCCTATTCCAATCTTTGATGTTGATGAATGTGAAGTATGCTCCCAATCTCACTGAGTTTTATAAAATGATGCCGAGCTGCTTATGGAATCGAGGACAACTTTTTCAGAAGCTATTTTTCTCTGAAAGCAATCCAGTTTCTGATTCTCTTCATACGCTTGCTCCTCAGTTCGCAAGGTACATGACATCACCTGCGTTTCTGAGCATTTACGATATCTTTGCTGTGGTTCTGCTTGCAATCGCCGTGATTTGGATACCTCTTCGCGTAATTTCTCGACTCAGAGGTCCAAAAAAATCATCAAATTCTACAATTAAAGTGATCCTTGATTTCTTGGAGTGGAATTTTCTGGCATCAGTGATTGGAGGCTCATTGCCCCTGCTAGGGCTTGCGTTGTTCATGGAATACTATTTCCTTTGGCTTTCAGATGTATTCTCTTACTTCTCACTCATTGTATCTCTCCTCTTTGACTTCATTTTGATTATGGCCTTCCTATTCTTATATATGGCTGCCTTCAAAAAGGAGAGCATCAGTCTTCGAGCAATTTCTAACCAAGCTCCAGTACTTTTAGAGGACCTATCTAGCAATCCCGTCGGAATCAAAGGTCTGTTTTTTATGTACACAAGATCCATCCTCATTTCCAGTATCTTGGTCATTCTGACAGAATATCCCGTTGCCCAAACGTTGACCATATTTACTCTGAACGCTATTGTAGCTTCGATCATGTTCTTCAAACGGATTTTTAAAAGTGATTCTCTGCTGAATGTTTCACGATCCAATGAGATCCTTCTGGTGTTGGTACTTTCTTGGTTTGTAATATTGTCATTTCAAGATTCCTATACTTTCTTGCTTCCATCAGAAGAGGTCCTGATAGCTTGGGTGCTGAGTGGACTTATGCTACTTCAGGCAAGTTTGCAATTGAACTATCAGTTCTTTGACATCTGCAAGAAAATTAAAATAAGTCGTAAACGTGTTCTACGCGATGAAGAAGCAGCTGCAATGCGGGCAGCTCTCGAAGAGGAGGAGCATTCTTATAATGGATTAAGAGCTGGTAAAAAGGGAGGTTTAGTTGTTATTAGAGCTGTGAATGCATTGGACGATTCTATGCAGCAACAACAACTAATTGAGTCCTCTATCGATAGCCCAGAAATTGGAAGCATGAATTTGTCTAAAATAATATTGGAGAAGAAATCGAAAAGTTCATTTGAACTCCAGCCAGCAAATCCAAATTTCCAGAATATACAAACGACGGACATTCAAGCATCAAAAAAACAAGAAATTTCCTTTATAAGTCCTAAAAAAAGCCCTGCAAAAAAAGTGTTATTCCTAGAAACTCCAGATAGAAATGAGCCAAGGAGTTATAACGATGTATTACTTCATCAAACACCGTCCCCAGTACAATCTGGAAAACAAGGCAAAATCATCGATAGTACAAATGAGCTCATTACTACAGGGGGGTTAAACGGGACTCCGGACGTTGGAGGAGAGCACAATTCTGTTGAAAATACAAAAAATGATGCCGAAAGGAGTAAATTACAAGAACCCCAATCGGAAGTGGAACTTCCTGCCTCTTCACAAAAAGACCTATCAAATATGCTCCTTGATGATAATAAGATTTCCATCAATAATACCTTGTTAAGGCTAGTAGCGGCACCAAAACGACAAAAAAAAGTCACGGTGGTTCTTAAACCATAATTTCAACAACCACCTTGTCATTCTATAATCGTTATTTCTGCTGAATTAATACCAATTATTTTTAGTATTTGTATTTTTGGTCAGGAAGTTAGCTGATTGCTAGTAAACAATTAAAGACATATCAATAGGACGTCGCATATTTATGAATTAGAGAAATTTCGATGTCGTAAACGTGTATTACTTCAAAATATGTATCTTACTCTGAAGAAATTTTAATTTATATTCTCCATTGTAAGATGAATAATTGCGAGATTCCGATCGATTCTCTTTGTCCATTTTTTTCTCAAAAAAAGAAAATTGAGTGGCGGTTAAAAAGACTTGATTTATTATTGATAATTTGGTAACCTGTTAGCTTATATTTTTCTGATAAACTATATTTCACATCACTGAAGCTCTAAAATCAAGAGGGCGCCATATTTTCTAAAGACAGATGTTAAACAACAAAGCGCATATTGACACCATCTACACCGAAATTCGTAAGTCTGAAGAAGAGTTCCTGGCCGAGCTGGGATTCAAAATCCCCCAAGATCTGCAGATAATAGATGTTCCGTTCATCTTTAGAGGAGATGTACAATACATTCACACCTTACACATCGAAAATCCAAACGCTCAGAATTTAATAATGCTCCATGGGGTCGGAGGAACTGGACTTTGCTTCTTTAATCTCTTTAAGAGCCTTTCTCGTAACTATAACATATGGAGTATCGATCTCCTTGGTCAGGGCGCCTCCACACGGCCATCATTCATCTCATCAAGTGACCCAGAAGAAGCCTGCAATTTCTTTGTCGAATCGATAGAAAGATGGCGAAAAAAGCTTCAGATCAAGCAGGCAACCTTCCTCGGACATTCTTTTGGAGGTTACTTAGCAGGCATGTATGCTATCAAATACCCTCAACACGTGAACCGAATTATTATGGTCAGCCCTGCTGGATTTTCCAAGACGTCATCGTTCAAAGAAAGATTGAGTATGGAAAGGAAAATAGGATTAGGGTTCGGAATCCTCGAAAAAATTTCCTTCATATTATTTAAGCACAAGTTATCTGTGCCAGACCTTTTTAAAAAATATCCTACAGTGATCGGACAGGCCATCAAATTCTACCTCCAGAGTAAATTGAAGTTCGAGGATGTTAAATTGTTTGATCTCTTCCTTAAATACACATACGCATATTTCTCACTTCCCGTCGGAAGCCAGAGTGCGCTTCCTGACTTGGTCAGTTCTCATCGAGGGGATGCTTACATAACTCTTGAAGAGATGCTTGAGAAAGTAAAACTCGACATTCCTATGGATTTCTATTATGGTGAACTTGACCCATTAAACTACAAAGGTGTTGAACGACTTGTACGAAAAGGAAGAATTAAAGGAGCAATGTTTTTCGTTGAAGATGCTGGGCATCAAATAATCTTTGAGAATCCTCAAGCTCTTTGTAGAATGATTTTGGCCAGAGACGAAGGCGCATATCAAGGCACTTATGGCATTGTGAGAGAAAAACGCTCTAAGATCTTTAGTCTTGAGCCAGAGACGCTGATGAAGCGATTGATGATAAAAACGAAATTACGACCCATGCTTTGAGATCATTCAACTTCAGTGCCCTTCCTTTTCAATTATCCATAGTAAAATGTCTCGTTTGCTTTTTTTTATTCAATCAGAGATTTATTTGCTTGCATAGTTGTTCTCCATATTCATAACTAGCGAGAGATTGATATATATCGATTATTTATGACACAAACTTTACACTTTACATTTTTCTTCATTGTTAGTCGGCGAAAGAAGTTTATCAAAGATGGGATCTGCAATATGTTTTTTCCACATATTATTTGAACGAAGCGAGCTTTCTCTCTATTAAACAGTAGCAATAGTTTGATATATTTATCCAAACTCAAATTGCGCTCAATGTTTTTTTTTTAAAGCAGCTCGACTATCATGATGATTCAAAACTATTTAAAGAGATAGTATATTCAAAATATATTAAGAAAACAAAGATAAGGATTTCATTGTTCCAGTAGCGATGATTATTACGTTGGCATTTGACTTTCTTGAGTTAAATCTTAAAATTCTGCATTTTTCAAATCGCTACTTGATTATTGAAAGTAAATCGAGATTCTTTGGATCAAATATGGAATAAATCGGTCTCTAAATATTTTTTGAAGCTGCTTAACTTTATTCTAAGGATGAATATGTATGATTTTTTCAGCAACGTTAGTAACGCTCATTGCAAAACATATGCATGAGATTTCATTAGCTACCATTCAAGACATTTATGTGATCCATCACAATATGGTGGAGTCTTAGTCTGCTTGCAGCCGCACATATATGCCCTGAAAACGTAAGAAGACAATTAGAACAGAGTGTATAATGATCAAAATACGTCTTTTTTTCGCCCTCTGGAGCGAAAAATTTAAGCGGTTTGAATTTTGTTCCTTTGTGCATGTGATCACACCATGGCTGGGAAATCGCATTATATTGGTCATTGACAATTGGTCGGCATTACCTCAGTTTTACTTAACCCACAGGTGCACCAAGAGTATTTCTTTCCGGGTTCCAATTCAACTCTAAACGTTATTTCAGTGCATAAATGAGCAGTACATACTTGAAAGGGCCATTGAAATGAGCAACAGGCTTATCTAATGCTTTCAATTCCTATATAACAGAGTTTAATGGGGTCAAATGCGCATTGCTTACTTCAGGAGCCCAACTTTCTTTCTTTATCTTTTCGACAGGTCCACTACTTTCCATGAGATCTTAATAATTCAACAAATCTATATCAAAAATAATCTAACTTAGCTGAAATGAATTTCTTTGAGAATTTTGTAATCTAAAAAATTTGAAAAAGTTGAGACACAAGATGAAAAGAGAGGGCTCCTTTTTTGCTGTGGAAATCTCTGGCTCGAGTATGCGTCCCATTTTTGTAGCATTCTGTGATTGTTGGGATATCAATACAATTCGTTTCTTCTGCTCAATAGTGAAAGCAAAGAGATCTCTTCAAAATTATTAATACAAATCCAGCTTTTTCCATGTAGCAACATCGGATACAACTGGAAAGTTGACGAGAGTGAATTTTTCTCCATATCTAGAGATAACAACAATTCTAATAAAGTTTTTATTTCCACAATGCATCTGTTATGGGTATCAAATTTCACTATAAATCAAAAATTCTACCAATTCTATTTACGAAAAAATAATGATTGTGGTTCTCCTTCCACTCGATACGGAAGAGACTGTTGATACGAATAATAATAATTTGCAAAATCTCCTGGAAACCAGAATCATTGAAAAAAGTTAGATTGGGATTTTCCTTGAATAATATATATAGTCTTTGATTTTGAAAATAAAGGCTAAATAGCTTTAGTGGATAACGTGCGAAGTAGTATTTTGACTAGAAATATTATGAATCATTAGACGTAAAAAAGTTTATATCGATCTAGCCAATTTAGATTTCTCCTCAAAAGTAGCCACCTTGGTCTCCGAACAAGTCAAAAATTTTCTTATTATTAGGGTTGATATCTCCAATCCATTCTGGTTTATCTAGTTTCAGATTTTCCCATATCAAATCTGCGGCCAATGCATTAAATTGCTGATTTGAATGGAATCCATCCACAGGTTCCACCAGGTCGGTTGGTTTTCCTCCTTCTGAGACCCATTTTCTCATAACTTCAATGGCAGGGAAGTCATAGAAAACGTAGTCAAAGTTCTTGTAAACCCTCCTTTCATCCATAACTTCTTGATATTTCTTATTGATCTCCTCAGCTGCCTCAGTTGTTAATCGTCTGGCCGTAGCGTTGCTGTTCAACCACCCAGGACATGGATTGATCTGGAGACAGTTTAAGAAATCATAAATATCACGGTAGGTAACTCCAGTGGGATGAGTTTCGTTATGTAAGTAGTCATAAAGTAAACTGCCATTAACCATCCCGAGCATAATTACATGTGAACCAGGTGGCAATACGGTATCAAGGTAAGCCAGACGGCCAAGCAAAGCTTCCTTGAAGAGCTCAGGAGGAGTAGTCTTGCCATGACCTGAGCATACGTCATTCCCGATCAATTCCATAACCACGATCATAGGATAATCGGTTGTAGCATTTCTCTTCAAAGCTCTCATATTAACATCGGTATCGTAGGTATCTCCTCCATTAACAGCAATATTTTGATAGTCTCTGTGGTTGCAAAGATTCCTCTCGAGCCAGTACTTGTAGAGGCTTCTCACAGGCGTCTCCTTCGAATCTTCCACAAAACCTGTCGTTAGGGACTGGTGAGGAAGATCGAACTCATTCGCGAAGTTCTCGAGAATGTTGCTATAAGTAGATCCATTTATTTTGGAAGCCGTGAACCATTCAGGAGGAATTGAGAAATGCGCGCCCACGGAGTCTCCAATGACGGCGAATCCATATCGAGTTGTATTCTCGCAAAGTAGTTCTTCCCAGGTCTTTCCAGTTTCAGGGTCTCTCCCCTCAATTCCATTACAGTCAAAATCTCGGTCGCTGCCTGGGTACGGATTAGTTTTTCTTCCTGGATAAATATTGGCATCTGCATCGTTGCAGTCCTTTCCTCTCCAGTAATAACCTCTTAAAGAAGGGTAAGTACTGAAATGATCGCCATCACCATCTATGAGTGGCAGATGACGAACACTCAAGTAATCAAGAAGATCGTCAAGGAATTTCCAAGGGTCAAACTCTAGCTTTTTCGATCCGAATTTTTTCGTCGGTGTGTAATCAGGAGTTGCTTTTAGCTGGTGGTCCAGAGTGGTGGTTGGTCTGATTCGGCAGGTGGTGTCTTCACAAAAGTATAAAGTTTGGCAAATAACATCGGAGCTGGATTTGTTAAGAACCATCTCAATCACCGTATCTCCGAAGAGCATGACCATTTGTTTACAAAAGAAGTTCAAAGCTGGCTCTGTGAAGAACTTGCAAAGATTCTCATTGATAAATTGGTTAACAGGTTCTGGGTGAAGTGTGAGATATTGAATAGAGAGATCAATAGTAGCCGTACAGATAGCACATTTCAGTCCCTTCATTAACACAGTTGGATCTCTCCCATTCGGAGTTTTCAGAGAGATTGCAAAAGCTCCAGTGAGAAAGAGAGCAAAGATGAATGCTCGACTCATGGAAGTTGTGGATTATTTTCGGAGATTAAAAGTAGTAATTTTTTATAAAATAACAGTTGAGGTTTGCTATTAAAGCAATTTTGTTAAGCTATCATTTTATTAGTTTATTATTACATCAATCTCACTCACTGAATTAGAACAACGACCCAAAATTCAGTTAGAACGCTCCGAAATTAAAAAACAGTAGATTTGGGATGAATCATAGCAAAGCGGATCTCCATATATGCATTCCAAATATTAACTACAAATGGCAAATCATTACTTCACCAATATCTGAATATTAAGTCAGAAACTACTTTTAACGTTTCAATGAGTGTGCGAAATAGGATCAAAGAAAAGTGAAGCAGGCAAGTTAATATCAAGTAGTGGTTCTTTGTGGCAGAACTGTTCGTGCTATTATCTAATAGGAAAAAAAGAGTTCTCTCTGAGTTTATATCTCATTTTTAACTTTCTACTCCTCAATTAATCTTAAGGAGTTGATGGACAAGTCCTATTGAAAGTCTATTTCACAGAAAGCATTTATGAGGCTTGGTCTAAATAATCAAAATATTGAGTTAATTGACAACTTTCATATCTGAAGAAAAATAACTTTGCATTATAACCAACTGCAAACAATATTTCAAGACGACCAGCAGATCAAGATAAATATTCACCAAGTACTGAAAACAGTCCCCCGAGCTTGTTTGAGAAGTGCAAAACATTCGAGATTGGCAAAAGATTTTGTTGAATTGTAAACAGTTTTTGATTTTTGGTATTTTTGATTCTCATAATGATCCACTCTTCACAGCAAGTCCCAACAAAATAAACAATTAGAAAGCATCCACAGATAAAAACAAGCAAATAATGCCACCGTATTCTTCGATTTTTATATTTTATTTAAGAAAGAAGAGCCATGAACCCACTCTATTTCTATTTCGCACTTGCAGCTTTCATTTTTTCGAAGTTGTCTTGAAGATCTTGTAATGCTTTGCTGGAGAGAATTCGTAAGTGAACGAAAATTGCAATGATTAATACTTTTTCTGAGCTTTATATTGATTAACTTCTTCAACTTTTTTTGTATAGTCTGCCTGAAGCTTCTTTTTATATGATGCAATGGCTAGAGATTCATATAATTCATTCAAGAAATGCACTTTTCCAGCCAAATTGTCTATCCATTTATTGAGCTAGGACTCATTTTTTTGCAACTTGTACCTATTTTCTGCTGTGTATCTTTGAGAAGCATAACAGTATCATTTGCTTCTTTATCTAGTCTTACAGTCACTTCAAATAGGCCTTCAAAAGATTTATTGATCTTCTCTTCTGATGTGAGAGCCAATTTATTTATTTTCTTAAGGTATGTGATTAGTTCGATTTCTGAATGGGCAATTTCCTCACTTTGAGAAGGTTTTGTTGCTCTTCTTCAACTTTAATCGCTTTTGCGATCTTAGGATCCCACTCCTTTGAGTTCAAGTTCATAATTGACTCTGCACAACTTGTTCTAAAATTTATTACCTTAGATTGATCTGGAAATATCTTGAATTTTAGGGTTGCTTCATAAAAAATGAGAGATTTAATTGATTCATAGAAAGTTTCGATGTGGTCCACAAGATGACATGCCACTTTCCTGCATGATTGAATAACTCTGCTAGGTTTTGACGACTCTTAGTGGAGAGAATTTCTTAAATAAATGGCTACCATTTTAACCTTTCATTACATACATACAGCCAAAGAATGTCTGCGGGGGTTAGACAAAAAGGTTGCTAACGTTGCATCCGAAAAAATAAGCACCTTCCCTTCTAATAATTTTCGCCAGTCTTCAAACTATTCTTGTTGTGTTGACACTGTTAAGCACTATATACGCCTTGAAACCTAGAATTTGCAATGTTCAAAGCTTGGAGAGATCTGATAAATGATGTTGCAGAAGTACAAATAGCAACGCAGTGTGTATGTCGTAATTTTTGCACTATATGAACACGAACAATTTAATATTTTTTATTTGGATTTGTTAGAAAACGGAGAATGTTCAAGCTGGCTGGATTTAAAGGAACTTGCAAGAGTTTGTTCTCAAAACCACTGAGAACCTTTTATGGAACTGAAAGCCATCGCTTTTTTATACTCAGCTACAGATTTAAAGACGATGCTGCGCTAAATACATGTAAAATGAAAAGCATATTTTAAGCTAAGGACTTGTTTGTTTGGAAGATCTTGACAATGAAGACCAGAAAAAGCACATTGATGAAGCCGAAAAAGCTGGCAAACTATTATTTTCCGGCGTCTCAGCCACTTCAGACGGAACTTCATATATGATTTTCAATACAAAAGATGAAGTTGGCCCTTATGATTTCTTCAAAGAGGTAATTCTCCTTATATTTTGGTTCCACTAAGATAACTCTAATAAATCTTTCAAATGAATATTTCAGAGTCCGATATATCGTGGTGGACTTATTGCAGATTTCAAAATTGAAGAGATTGAAATGTTGAAGCAAGATGGCTCGAAGGAAGTTATGAAGGCCTTCACATATCGATAAATTAGGAACATAATAACGATGATAATGATGATGAGAATGTAGTTTAGTAGTTATTTCCTGTTGATCCACTTGACCTATATACCCCGCTTGTTATCATAACATGCTGAAGTGATTTTGTTGTGAGTTTGTATACAAAGCAACCAACTGAAAGCAAATTCTAATTTGGTCAAATTCCAAGAGAAATGAATACGAATCCATTAGAGTGAATTGAGATTGTATTGTGCTATATAGGACACCTCAAACCTTTTTTCTTTCGATGATACTTCGAACAAAAGATAATGCTGCATTTCGCAATCTATGTGTGTTAATTAATAAATAGCGAATAGTGTATCACTTCAAATGTGACAAAAGGTCACACAGAGAAAAGAATGATCTATTTTTCGAAAGTTTGTGTAGAAACAATATGTGATTCAATTCGAATAGCTTTAAGATTCAATGGCTAGCAAACAACACAATTTGGCGAGTGTTTTGTGTCAAGCATGGTATATTCTGGAAATCCCGTGGCCTGTTCTTTTCAGATCAATTCGAGTAAAACTAATTTGATCTGATTTTCAGCTTAATTCTGGACACATACACAGAATAAACTTTAACTCCAATATAATTTAAGCGATGAGAAAGGAAATCAGTATTCAGCATCGAAATCACCTTATGATGAATCATACAAGAACTCTCAAACCAGCCAGCTTGACACTGGCTGACGTTAAACCTTCTCAATACATAAAATTCCTGGAATTTATGGATGCTCGTGTAGCTAATATTTTTCTCTGGCACCAGCATTAACCAATTTCACTAGCAACAAGAGAGTGAAGTTCTTTCGATTTTAATGCAGATGTGCCACACAAGTTCAGATTTTTCTTTTCCAGATTTGGACTTCGAAGCTGCCAAAGGTTTAATAAAACTTTACAATAAATATGCTTGTCGCTTAGCAATGAATCGTAACTCTCTGACGCTTGGAATTGATAGTGATTTTCTGCTTAAAGGGCAAAATGATGATGATGTATTACTCCTTTTTCAGCATGCTCAAAAGCTGGCTGATTATCCACATTTAAAAGACGATCAAGCAGTCCAAGTTATTAGGAAAGCCATATGGAATAATCTTTCTCAGTATTGCTGCAGGTAATGAGAAACATTTAAATGAAACTAATGCTTACTTCTACCTGATCGCTTAACTTAAAGCATGGAAAATAAGGATCGAGCGATTATGTTCTTAAAAAAGATCTTGACTGAAGGAAATCTAGCTCGTGATTACATTCACGCGTTGGCATATATCAACCTCGCGAGAATTTATTTTTCAAGTGGCTTTTATGTGAAATCAGCAAAATACGCAACTAAAGGTCTTCATCTAATCGAGCCTGAGGTATTTTAGTTTCTCATATAATGGTAGTAAATTTTCAATCCGAATTAGGTTTTTGCATTTCCTGAGCTTTCAAAATCGAGATCAGACCAAAACATGCAGAGTTCCAGCTTTATCCCTAAATTGAAAATTCTTCTCCTTGGCTATCTTATCATGGGAATGAGTCTCGAGAACAAAAGAGAAATTCCATTCAAGTTCTCCGAAACTAAGAGTAAATCAGCTATACTTGATGAGAAACAATTCTATGAAAATGGCTACAAACTATCAATGAAATATTTGCCAAATGATTCATTTTTTTCAAAGAAATTTGGTCAATGCTTAAAACCAAGTCGGAAAAGTAATTTCCTTCTTCTTTTCCAGCACTCTAATTAGTATTACTAGGCATGCACTCCAGAGAATTCAAAATAAAGAGCATAAAGAATATTTCAAAGATGATTGCAGACCGTTCCAAAGAAGACAGAAATCTAAATCAAGGGAATCCAGAAACTGAGCATTCTACCTCCATCAAAATTAAGACTCTGCCAACTGCTGAGTCCGAGCCAGATGAGTCTTTCCCCAAAATGACTCCTTTAGTCTCAGATAACAAGAAAAAGAACTCACAAAGTCGTGCTCCTCGAGAAAACATAGAATCGAGTCGTTACAACGGACGTCTTGGAACTGAAACTATTACAGATAGACTCGAGACGGATATCAATCATCTTTCTACTGACAGCACGCTACAAAATAATGTTCAGGCAACTTCAGAAAGCGATATTTATATCGCTCTTCAAATGGTGCTGCAGAACCAGAAAAATTTTGAAGAGGAAATGACAAAAAAACTCGAGAAAACTATTCAAAGCTCTCAAGCCATCAGAAAAGATATAGAAGATCTTTCACAAAAAGGACTTGAGTTACAGATAGAAATGTTGAAACAAGGAAAGGAGCAAATCATGAATCGGAATATGCTGCTCGTACATGAATTAGAGAAGCTGAAAAGCAATTCTACTCTTGACTTCGATCACTCTGATTCTCAGCCCTATCAATTTTCCTTGCCATTTTCTGATCCTAGCTGCAGACCATCACAAGATCAAGCCAATAAAAGGGTTATCCCAACGGCAGCAGCTTCAAAGATAAAACGAGCTTATATTCCTCATCATAATACTTACCCTTATCCAGGGGCAAAAGCCCATCATGCGAAGAAACTCAGTAACACTGCGATTGAAGATAAAATGAGTTCGACCCAATTCATCCAAACAGAATCAGAGGTTCTCCAGTATTCAAATTCACCCAAGCAGAAACTACATCAAGAGCCAGAATCAAAAAAAGAAATTATACAAAGCGTGAAGAATGATCAGATAATGATCGACAATGAAGAAAAGAAAAGCGAAGAAAAGAAAAGCGCAGAAATGGAAAACTATGATGATTTGCTTGAAGAGAAGCCTCCAGTTTTCATTCGTAACAATACCGCAGATCCTTTTCTTAAGCGTGCAGAAAAGAATCTAACTGATTTCAAGGAAGAGCCATTGGAGAAAGAGGCAAAGAATGGACAGCAACCGATGGAGAATGAATCACAGACTGCAGACTTGGCAACGAATAAAGATTCAACTGGCATGATAAAATTGCCAGACCATCATCAAACACCTAAGCTGTCTTCTATCCAGGAAGAAAGTATAAAGCAGGAGGAGAGTCAAATTAAATTGAATGTAGAGAAACAAAATGCAAACCCGTCATCTCAAGGCAATGAGATAAATATGTCTGATCTGGTTAAACTAAGCAAAGATGAAAGTAAACCTGGAAGTAAGGATCAAAGTAAAAATGAAAGCAAAGAACTAAGTAAAAATGAAAGTAAAGAACAAAGTAAAACTGAACAAGACATACCTTCAACAGTGTTTGATACACAGAACAACGTACCAGCTCGACCAAACGTCAATCCAAAGCAGATTCACATTATCGGTTTCGACAATTTGAGTCAAGAAATCAGCCAGGAAGGTGATATTGTTTCGCATGATCGAACGCCGTCCCTCAAAATTTTGAGCTTAACACAACACAACGAGCAAAATACTTCCGCAGTATTTCCGGGCCAAGATGCTAGCAAACGCAGCTCCTATGGGAAGAAGCAAACAAAGATGTCCGAAAGCGGTGGGTCTGATTTAAAAAATTCAGATTTACTAAAAATGGATAAAACGAAGGGCTCTCAACAAGAGCTTGAGGAAATTCTTCCTGAAATTCAAAAAGCAAAATCGACAGAACCAAATAGAATCGAACCATTTAAGAGGAAAGAAGTTAAACGACAGACTTTTGGTTTAATTCTCCCAAACAACTTGTCCAATCAACTGCAGCAGCAAAATCAACACCAGGAGAGCCCTCAATTGAAACCCAACATCACTAAAGATCCTCCACTAGGTAGGTACGACACTCCAAAACTAGAGAGCCTGAATGAGGAGGATGCAGTTCCCAAAGCCAGAGAATCTCTATTCAAAAAAGAGAACCGAGAAAAAATGGCGGATTTATGCGCTGTGGAGAGTATTCCAAAACAGAATTTTCTGTCTCCACGAAAAAACGAGAACGAAGTGAGTGAAATCCTCTCTGAATTAGTCGACAAGGCTGGGGACTCTGTAGGATCCAAAGATGAACTGGAGAACCTCGAATTTGGAGGCAAATTTGATAGCACACCTCCTCTCGAAAACTGGTTCTATGCAGCTTCTAGACCAGCTCAACTTTCAGATCTCATAAGCTCCGCAGACTTTCTTAAGTACCCACGCAAATCAATAATCAGCAAACAAATAGATACTTCAAACCCGAACAAATATTTGATCGAATGCCATCTAGATTTTGAAGGCAATGAGAAGTCACTTATGCTGATTTTGAAGGAAAGTACTTCAGAGGCAACTTCATTTCAAGTTGCTGCAGAAGAACAAATCAGATTTGAGGACCTACAGAAGGCATTGAAACATATAAACTATCGAGACTCGTTGCCTTCTACCATCACATTAAAATCTGTAAAGACGTATGCAAACATGATTCGCTATGTGATAATGCCATTCATTGGCGTAATTTTATCTGAAAAAAATAAAAACTCTCTAATTTGAAATTTTAATGATTTCTAGATTGGATTTGATGATGATGGAACCAAACGAATCGAGCTTTGGGAGAGACCATTATGTCTCTTCAAGAACTCTTTAGAACTGAAAATATTTGAAGAGCAGTGCACAGGCCACTTCCAGCATATCCACGGAAATAATTTCAGATTGGTTCTCAGGAGCACTTCTTCGTAAACAAATTGCTTGTTCTTTTTAAACTGTTTGTTGTTTTGAAAAGCGACGCCTCTGCCAGGATAGACGTGTGTTTAGATCAAGTACTTATGGAGCAGTACATGACAAATATTCCTCCCTTAAAAGTCTCGAAAGACCCTATCCCCGAAATTATCAAATTAATGGACACGCTATCAGATGCGGACGCAACTGCCGAAGAACTCAAAGAGGCTGCTGAGTTGATATTGCATTATCAAAGCATTGAAGAAGAAAATTTTGAGATTCCTACCATAAAACTGAAAGACGAGGCTGTAGAGATTGCTCTAATAGATCAAATAAATTTAGCAGTTTCCGAATTCGAAGATTTTATCAAATCAAGAGGATGTCGTACTTTTGAACAAATGGTCTGCAATCTCCCGCTGAAATATTATAAAATCAAAATATTCGGAGAAAATAAAAGGAAGACAGGATTTTATCTTCGGGAAAACTTCCAAACAAACTGCGTTGACGTCTTCATGAAAAATTTCTTTGAAACTCATGGTAATTGGTTCTTAATTTACCTGATTCTAATATAATTATTTTATTATTTTTAAGCACCGGAGAACAAGAAGGTGAAAGCTGAAGGCCACTTCGAATATAGCTTGGATTCATTTTGGAAGGACTATGGAGTTCTATTTAGCAGCATCGATTCCGAGGATCGGACAGCGCTATACAGCCTGCTCTCAGAATCATTTAACTTAGAAGTTCAAGAAAAAGGTAACTTTAAATCGCAACTTTCAACAGCATAAGAACCTTGTGCAGCGATGGAACCCGATGACTATGAAGCTTATGATGAAAATCCAATCATAAAGTTAGCCCTGGACTATGGCATTTGCAAGAGATTCTATATAGGTATCTTTGAAAAGATATTTACATTGGAGTAACTCAAATATCGTAGGCGAAGATTACAGGTTTCCAGTCACTCTATCTTTGATAGGTGTACGAGGACACCCTCAAGCAGTTAAAGCGACAATGTATAACCCTGAGGAATGTATGGAGTCAGGAACATTGTTCCTATTACAACCTGAGAATTGGAAAAAAATTCCTGACCCTACAGAAAAGAAAAGACAAAAAAGATACACAATACCAATGGCGATGAAAACGGAATATCAGCTATACGAAATTTTATTGAAGGGTGGCTTCGAACTCTTGAACAAAGCATTGGTTTATGATGAGACAACTAAGTTGACATTACTTGGTGCAAAAGCTCTCCATTCTCTGCTGAGACTCGATCTGTTAGAAAATCATATTAATACCTCAAACCTTATAGCATTTATCAAAGAGAGTAGCCAAGGGCTTGAATTATTTGATATGCAACCAAATAAGTAGAATGTATTGTACTTACCTTATTTATTCAACTTCATTTTTTTTGCTAAGTTTTTTTGGTTTGGGTTTTGGATTTGAATCCTTTCTCGTTTCAGGTTATAAATAATTCTCAAATCGAAATGTAAAATGGCTACAACCTGAGGAGAATTTATATATGATTGAGAAAAGCAATTATATGAGAATGAAGTTGAATATCTCAGAGTAAAGTTTAGATTTAGAAATAAAAATGCATGGAAAAAGCATGGAGAAAATTATCCCTGTTACTTACAAAACGACGGATTAAAAAATCTGTCATCAGAAACTTCTCCCCCAAACGTACCTAAAATAATTTCAGCGATATCTACCTGTTCAAATATTGGGAGATTGCTTGTTTTTTTGCTAACATTACAAATTTACTTTTGGGTTTTTCTATATCTTCCAGAAAGAAATGAATACTGCATAAAACTAAATTTTTGGAACCCTTCCTTTGAGAGGTTTTTTTTTTTTTGCTGATGTTAACATGAGGACCGTAAATAAATAAATTCTCGAAAAAACAAGCAAAGAGCCTAGGCAGCTCCCGATAAAATTAATATAATGGACAAAATAGATGCAAAGATATTTTACAATCTTGAAAAACAGCTCCAAGCTACTGACATAGCCTTAAAATTAAACTATCTTCCTACTTTCCATGCCTTCTATTCGGAGGCAATAATTTTTCCTTCATCTCCTTGAGTTTCATTTTGTGTAACCGCAGCGGTAGTCTGGATCGAATTGAGCTTGCTTCTTTTCGCTTCTTTGTTGATTATATCATAAAGCAAGTAAACAGCTATCAGAAAGGCTAACGTTGCGATAAGTGAGGCTGCGAGGATCACACAGCTATCAACCATGACGATAATATTAGCTCTGAAAAAGTCTTTGTGTAAATCTGTCATCACCCTGTTGAGGTTTTGATTCTTAAAGCAATTAGCTTCGGTAAAATCATGCAAAGAATCCACGGTCTTTTTGATTTCGAGTGCACTGAAAATTGATATCATACTGGCGTTGAAAAAATGTGCGAGCATTATCACAAACACAATTATGTTAGATTGTCCGAGTCGTCTGTAATAAGTTTCAAGTCTTTCTTTTTTAAAGAAGAACTGATAACTATTAAAAAGTGATGCTGAAATCATAATTCCTATGAGTAGGAGTCCAATCTTACTATAGATTCGATAGTACGACGTCCATTGTCCCAGCTCTCGGTCAATACGCTTAATTTCGGAGTATTGCGGCTCCATACACAGTGAGCAAACAGGGTTACCCGACTGCATCTCGTTAGCGAATTCAGCGACAAGTACAACTTTCTCTTTACTGGCAAGTGCTTTCAGATTTGGTAGAGCATCTAGCTCTTCATTCATTTCATTCTCTGAATAGTATTTATATTCCGAATAGGAATCTATTATTGATGTGTCCGAGTTTTCTCCATAATTACCGCAACCTTCTTCTTTTATGTTGAGGATTGGATATCCCTCGCTTTCAAAGCGGACTGAACTTCTCTGAGGGTTGAGACAAGGAACATGATTTAAACTCGTCCTGAAGCCCATAAGTGAGCGTGAAGCAGCATCATTGTTTGCATAAACCAGATAAGTTGAGTTTATAATATGGACATAAGTGAAATTTGGATCCTTTTCACTAAGAGTGTCTAACGTGAATACGCCAATGCTCGAGATCGGGCACGCTTCCTGGCTCGGGATACAGATAAAACCTGGGCTGTGCTTACAGGATTTGTAGCCTAACGAGCAATTAGTTTGCATAGAATAAGTGGCGTTCGAAATTGATTTCAAACAAAGCTGCGTATCCTTCCAAATTGTCATATTGCGAGGAGGTACTGCTGGCAGAGGAAATTCATATTCTTTTTTGTCTTGATTGCAAGCTCCTGATCTAATTAGCCCTGTACGACTATCAAAACACCCTTGGTGAGAACCTGGCCAACTTCCAAATGCTGATTGGTTGTAGTTAGAAGGGCAAGACTCAGATTTATTCACAATGAGGACTGAGTTAATCGGAGACCGGTCGCAGCTCGTTGTTATGACATTTAATAGAATTTCTTTAATCTCAACGAATTCCTTGGTCACTGGAGAGTTTGAGAGATATATTTGGAATGCACACAACGCTGACACCAGTAAAAAAAAGAAGACTGGAACACAAATGAAGGTGATAACAGATCTTCGTTTTACTACGGAAGGTTTCATACCCCGAGTTAAAATTCTTATTGGAATTGTAATTTGGTCCTCAGGGCACAACGTGTCTTCGGCTGGCTGTTCTTGTCTTCTCGGAGCAATGCTTTTAAGTTCGGTTTCATGAGATTCCTCCATAACTTTTGGTGTTCTGGTGTTAATTAGATTAGCTTTAACGAGCCAAAGTAATTTATTTGGTTGTGCTATTTAGGCAAATATCGATATGATCAAATATTCGACAGTCATAAAATGCTTGGAAAATGAAATTTAAGGATAAAAAAAAAAACAAGGAAGAAACCATTTTACGTACTGACCAATAATATCCCCAGAGAAGACAGTAAATACAGTTGTGCTCCTATTGAGAATGAGACTGTGCAGTCTTCATTTGTCCTCACATAATAAACAGTACAAATTAATTTAATGAGTTCTTTCATTTGTACTTGACTGAAGATAATCGAATTCGAAATCAAAAAGTGACAATTTTTTTGCTCTTGTATCTTGCAAATTAATCATTAAAGTTCGAATCCAATATACAAAAAGCTTTTTTTACACTAATGAGTCAATGTTTGCGTACTTATCGACAAATTCTGATTTTTCAGCATTCATGTTCTCTCTCGTATATTAGAAAGAAGAGATAGAAACGAAGAAGAAGACCACATAAAAGAAAAAGTAATGAGAAAAAATTGGTCTCTAACAATGGTTTGAGAAATGGGTTTTTCAAGTGCTAGCTTTCATGCCAACCTGTGATCTAATAGTATTCCGAACTGAAATCAGAATTGTTGAAGAAATTCTTAACGAAGTTAGAAAAAATTTGAATAAGTGTTGATTAACATCAACGAAAATTGATTTGATTCTATTTAGATAGAACGCAGGCTGAGATACCATCCAATAACGACCTCATCAGTCCCAAAAAAATATGGAGCTGGCTGAAGCTTTTTTTTTTTTGAGAAAAGAAAAAAAATTACTATTATAATTTTATGAAGAGAAGATTCAACATTTTAGAAAAGCCCTAGAGAGAGCAAGGATGGAGAGCATTTGAAGATACTTTTTCTGAATATTCTATAATCTTTAGAAATCCAAATTTTCCTTGGATCACCTTGCTAAATTTTGAGAAATCATCGACCTTTTTCCAATCAATGCCGATAAAAGCTATAACATTTAGAGATGAGAACGCCTATCATGTTGGCTAATGAACTGATTTCTTTCTTGAACTATATGAACTGATTTTGTTGAAATCATGGCGTTTAATATAGCGTTTTGATCATGAATTCCAATATGGAAGCATCCTTATGACCTTTTGTATTGCAAATCAAAATCCAAAATTAAGATGCTTTACTAGTGATATCGCTTTTCCTCTTAAGAAACTATCGATTTCTTTATTACTTGCTTAGAGACAACAGTTTTTCTGTTCAGCGAGACAAAGTTAGATCAAAATAAATTTTTAACATTTTGTCGGTAAATTATTTATATTGGTTGGATATAATTTTCTGGTTTCGAGTAAAATAGGCCAGTATAATTAAATTAAAATTTGATAGTTGAAAAAATTTGATTCACTCAACGCATGGGTAGTATTTCATCAGAAGCATGCAATTATTGAAATATAATTAATTTACTAATTCCCAATTAGGTATATAACTTGAAAGTAAGCCTGTCAACTTACCACTCTTGTATCATTTATCTATCACCAAAAAGGAAACCTCTGAACATGCTTATCAGAAACAATGCCACACATACCGAAAGTGGAACAGGAATTACAGAAGAAACATTCGAGAAAGCGACTTCAGAAAGCATTCGTGACCAGTCAGAAGAATACAAAAGAAAACTATTTAAATGCGAGCATCCAGAATGTGAGAAGACATTTACCTCTAAAGCTGGATTAACGCGGCATTGCAAATATCATTCTTCGATGAAAACCATCAAGTGCCAACAGGAAGGTTGCTGGAAGTTCTTCAAAAGAAAAGACGCACTTCAAGTCCACATGCGTTTGCATTTGGGAGAAACCCCATATGTCTGTAGTGAAAAGGGATGCGAAAAGAAGTTTTCAAATAAAGCTGGACTCCGTTACCATGTCCTCAAGCATAAAAATGAAAAGACTTATACCTGTAAATACGAAGGGTGCAATAAAAGATTTTTAACTCTCTCCCAATTACATCAACATGAAAAAAGCCGCCTCCATTCCTTGAAGGATGCGCAAACAAAGGGAAGCCAACCTGAAGACTCTGAAATTAAAATACTATTTGACACGTTCAACTCGGAGTCAAGTTATTTCATACAATAAGCGAAGTAAAATAATATTCCTGATATTTTAGTCCATTCATTGTTCATTGTTCATAAATTTTGATTATGGGATGTAGATAATCCTCACAACCATTTAAACCAGTTAGGCATGCTACTAGAAAAATAATTTACTATAATTTGTCTTTCTTGTTCTTGTCTTTTCTTGATTTTCCATAAACTTTGGAATTTAAGAATTTCAGGCATTCCCTTTGAAAAATCCCATATATAAGTATGTATGTGTGCTTCATAGACAAAGCAAACTAAATCCTCAAAGCAACATACACTACACACATTCTCTGAAACTACTTATTTTGTTCTTTTAATTATTGTGATGTTGTTGAGTTTTGCAAATTTTTATGCTTAAATTAAAGGCTCTTATTCCCTTTGAATTAGCAAGCAGAAACATTGAATATTATTATCAAATTGACTCTTTCAATATACAATAAGCTTGTAACTCTTATGAGGGAGCCTGAAAGGCTGCTTTCACAGGTCATTGATTTCTCAATTTTCTTCTGAAGCTCTTTGGAGACTTTCCAGTTCTCTCCTTCTGCTCTTCTCTTGACAGCATTTTATGATAGATTTGATAATGTAATAAATTAGCATGCAAGAACCTGGAACAACTAAGAGTATCAATCCAATTGCAGCAGCTACCAGGAGACATAATGCTGTAAGCGGTAAAAGAACCAAACCGATGCATAAGAAGGAGAAGAAGAGAAGCGTTTTAGTTATGCATGATTTGTCTTCCCAGGAAGAATGTTCGCTCACATGATCAATATTATAACATCCATGGCCATCCAATAGCGAGAGCAATCACTCCGAGAGGTGAAAGCAGCACAATTAATACCAATATCAAAACCATTTTGAATCGTTCGAGGCAAATCCTACACTTGGTATATTGCTCTCGGGTATTTTCACCTATATATCTATTTGTTGTAATTGAGAACTGAGGAGACAAAATTACCGTCTTGTAAACCTGGGCAACCAAAAATATTTGTTGGACTGAAATGATTAGGTGTATATTTTTTTCTACAGAGCCAACACCATTCGTATCCACAAATTCTATGAAGAAATTAGGTAAAATGAGGTAAAATAGTATTATAAGCTTTTACGAGCAAGTCATATGATTGCATCCAGACATTTTTCACATCGTGCTTTGCAAGAAGGACAAAATTGGATATGCATTCCGCTTTCATAAGCTTTGTATTCTGATTCTAAAGCCTAGGTATATTACATATGAATTTTAATTAGCCTTGCTTATAATATTGGTATAAATTCAAACCTTCTCACAACTCATTCCCTCGTGCCATTGTAGATTACAATTGAAACATATTTCCACTCCACATTCGCAAATAATGTGAGGAGAACGAGAACTTCCTTTGTTAAATTTTCCACAGTTGACTCCAATACACCACTGAAGAGACGGATCTGTATTAATTTCCGCAAGCTTTTTGAGTTTTATGTATCGATCCCAATCATCTGAATCAAGGAGTGATTTGATATATTCCTCCTTCCATTCTTCAGAGCATTCTTCATTTGGGCAGCGAACTCTGAGTATCTATATTTCAATCAGAAATTAAGCCAATAAAGAATCCAGTTACTTTGTTCGAATCGATTAGTTGCTTTATGTAGCTTTTAGAACAATCTAGACATGTTTGATGTCCACACGGGGGAAGTCTCGTTTGAATTTCAGAAACTATATCCATCAAACAGATTGGGCATACTGATTCTGCAAAAAACTTGTCGGATTGCTTGAAATTTAATAAAAGAAAATTTTTTTTGGAATTAACAAGAAAAATATACCTCTTCTTTCTTGAATTGCTCATCTCCAAAATCGGAATCGAATTTTTTTTCCTCAGTCTTAAGAAGATTTGTTTGGTGATCAAAAAAAAACTGCGAGTTACCTTCAAACGATTAATTCCAAGGGGGAGGCTGCCAGTCCTTCGAGGTTCAGCAAGGTCGAGATTTTCAACAAGGTTATTGGGTCTTTGGGAGAATTTAGGTGTCATTCTATTTATCTTTTGATTTTGCTCGCCTAAATCATTTGTGTCCAACAGCCCGCTGCTTCGGGTCAAGCATAGGTCAATGACTGTGCTTATAACGTTTTCACAATCACTTTGAATATTATTGCCACTTAATGATGCTCTTAAAGATTTTTCAATTTCTTTATTTGTAACTTCATCGACATTGAAGCCTGAAAAGAGTTTTTAGTATCTAGAGAGATGTTATTTTAATGTACCACACTGAAGAAGTTTTGTGCGAGCATGCATCTTTACAATGTCTTCATACGTGACATCTTCTCGGTCACTTCTGCTGGATGTTATTCGTAGCACGTTAGTTACAGTGTTGAGCGATCTTCTCAACATTTGAGAGGCGGTGCTTTTGTAATGTGACCCGCTAGTGCGTATATTCTCAAATGAGTGCTCATCTCCAAAATTTTTTCTTTCAGTAAATTTGATTGCGACATAATCGCTGGAAGAAAGTCCGACCTCTACTATTCTTCATCAAAAGAGAGTTAAAAAGTTCTTTTACCGTCAGGGTCATTTGAATAGTGTGTATTCATGGAGAGTCAATGCTGTTCTTTTTTTTCTTCTTATTTCTTGATAACAAGAGAATTATAACTTGCCTAGAATTCCAAATGGAAATTATTTTCAGATTCTGATTTAAAATTTGGCTCGTGAATTTATCATCTAAAACAAATGTCCGCTTTCAGACACGTTCTGAAATATAATTTGCAATGAAGAGGTACCTTGAATTATCTTTGAAAACGAATCTGATTAGAATTTTCGAAATGATCCGCTGGAGCGTTCGAAATTCTCTGAATGAAAAGTATGGATCTAAACTTAAATGATTATGGAACTCCGGCAGGCAAGCTGTGCCAATGTATCTCTTTTTCATTAACTTTTTACATCACTCCTGATTTTCTGAAAGGGACATTTTGAATTTTCAGAAAGCCACGACGTATCTGAGCCATGAGAAGAATTGTAATTATTCGCTAGGTGTATGTTTTTAAACAGCGGACTGAAGGACAAAACAATTTGCTGTTGAGAACCTAGGAAGTCATGATTGTTATCGTTAGAATTCAACACATGTTAACTATTGATTTGATAAACTTGTATGGTTCTCAACATTCTTTGGATAGTTTATACCCAAAAAAATATCAACATTACGAGAATTCTATTTCCCTTACAATTTTAGTTATTGCCGCAGTCGATTGCCAGAGAGAAAAATATAAGATTATCTTCTTAAACGATACAATTAAAGATTAGATTTCTTCAAATCAAAATATAAACTTTGCATTTACACCGCCATTTAATATGAATATCAATAAGGAATTATCGAAAATAGCTAGTGAATGTGAGGCTCGAAGTTACGTTATCAGCGAAATAGTTCATTTGAGCCTAATTTATCAATATTCTCAAATTCAGTCTGTTATTCTGCTGAATATAATCATAAAGGATCTGGAATGTGAGGGATCGTAATTATTCCTTTTGATTACAACATCGTTGTAACATTGTACCCACAAATGTTGATTGTAAACCCAAAACAATTTACATGTACGTGCCTTCGCTATTTGTTCCGCCTTTAAATATCAAATCCATCCAAAAAAAAAAATTGTTATTAGAGCTAGATGCCAATTTCTATAAAAGTTTGGTGAGCATTCCAATTTTCTGTTTATTCTTTGTTCTTGACTTAAGAATTCAAAACATTCATGTAACAGGTAGTTAGATGAAGATGGTTTCAACGTCTCTCGCCCTGATAAAGCAAAACAAACTTGGAAGACTTTTTTTGCTTTTTCAAAATGCAATGCAAGCATAAAGTTTTATGTAAACAAGAGGATGCGATCTCGGGTTTTTCGATTGCCAATTAAAAAAGTTTTGCTGCTCTCAAATTTTTTACCAGCTCGAAATGCTACTAAATTTGAAAAAGAGAAACTGTTCAAAAATTAGTGTATTTATACGTGTTTCTTCAGTTATAATAATAATTACCAAATTAGGAAATATCAAACCAAAAAAAAGTTTCATTTAACATAAAATGAGAGAAATCGTTCACGTTCAAGGTGGTCAATGCGGTAACCAAATCGGTGCCAAGTTCTGGGAAGTCATCTCCGA
>ENA-UOTX01000340-UOTX01000340.1-compost-metagenome-genome-assembly--contig:-NODE-340-length-51606-cov-28.278484_pt1 | contig 51606 bp, 34 predicted proteins | sample MGYA00238143_ERZ746982 | MGnify/ENA primary metagenome ERZ746982 (study PRJEB28758, sample SAMN06268862) | compost metagenome | isolation source: single cell | place: USA: California, Emeryville, Joint... | reverse complement strand
ACCTACGTTGGAACAGGTGGCGCACAACTATCAGGTGGTCAAAAGCAGAGGATAGCAATTGCAAGAGCAATTCTGAAAAACCCCAAAATCTTGCTCCTGGATGAAGCAACAAGTGCCTTGGACCGTACGAATGAAAAGTTGATTCAGAACACTCTGGATGAGATTTCAAAAGGAAGAACAACCATAGTAATTGCTCACCGTCTTTCTACTGTCCGAAATGCGGATAAAATCGTGCTGTTTGACAATGGAAAAATAATTGAATCAGGAAACCATGAAGAGCTTATTAAACTTCAAGGTCGATATTATGAAATGCAAAAGTTGCAGCTCCAACCAGAAGAATTGAGTAAAAACAAGCAAGCAATAGCACCCGCGCTCGCGCTCGCGCTCGACGAAGATGAGACAAACCTTCGACAGAGCTTTATCAAAGAGCCTGTAACAAATAAAATCTTTCCTGAGAAACCAAAGTTGGAACTTCTAGATGCACCCTTGATCAGCATGAAAGGAGAAGCCAATGTCGAGAGCAAAACAGAAAATGTGAAAGATGCTGAAAATCTACAAATAGTTAAAATAGAGACTGAAAAAGGTCCATTATTGAATCCAACCTCTGACCCGTCTTCCCCTCATGATAGAAAAGAATTCAGCAAAGATAATGATGACGTTGTGACGCTTGAAAAGGGTCTGACAGCTGAAGAGAAGCGTGCAATCCACGAAAAGCAAGGGCTTGAGAAAAAGCAGTTGAAAAAAGATAAAAGGACTGTGATGAGAAAATTACACGCTTACGCAAAACCTGAACGATTCATTTTCTATCTAGCCGTCCTTGCAGCGATCTTCAATGGAACTATTATCCCTTTTTATTCTGTTCCTCTTTCGCATTTCATTCAAACTATCTCTACTCCAGATTCTCCAGATTTCATGAGTGAAACCCGTTTCCTAGGACTCATGTTCCTCGTCCTGGCATTTGGATCGCTCATTTTCTACGGCGTCTCGCTTTCGCTGTTCACGGTCATTTCCGAGAATCTCACAGTGAGATTACAAGCGGACGTTTACCACAAAATGCTCAGAATGGATATGAGCTGGCATGATAAGCCAGAGAATAATCCAGGAGCTCTCGTAAGTACGCTGGCTTCAGCTACTGCAGTCAACACGCTCACAAGCACAGGAATCGGAGTCATGCTTCAAATGATTTCTTCGTTTTCGGCCGGAATAGTTATCTCATTTATTGGATCTTGGAGAGTCGCGCTTGTTGGAGCAGGACTAGCACCATTTATGTTCATCAGTAATAAACTACAAGCTAATGCCGCGGCCGGGTTTGCAGCAAAAACTGACGAAGCGTACCGAAAAGCCGGAGTATACGTTATGGAAGCCCTCACAAACATGAGAACTGTCGCTTCGCTTGGAAAAGAGAAGGAGATCATGAATCTCTATTCGAAAGCGCTTTTGAATCCAAAGAAAAGCTCTCTAATGCATGGATTTATATCTGGAATGTTGTTTGGTATCGCACAGATTTGCGGCTACTTTGTATTCGGAATCTCCTTTTATGTTGGTTCGTTGTTCATGAGAGATTACGGCGAAAGCATCGGGGATGTATTCCAAGGAGTGTTTGGTATCATGTTTGCAACTTGGGACGCAGGAAATGCAATGATATTTGTGTCAGATGCCGCCAAAGCAACTAGAACCGCAAAATCTTTGTTCGAAGTATTAGAGACTCCTAGTAAGATTGACTACAAAAACTCTGATGGTAAATGCAAGGAACCCATTCAAGGTGATATAGAGTTTAAATATGTGACTTTCAAGTATCCAGCTCGCGAAAAATTAGTTCTGGACAACCTAAGTTTCAAAGCAACCAGTGGATCGAAAATCGCACTTGTTGGTCGCAGCGGCTGTGGCAAATCCACAATAGTCCAGCTCTTGCAGAGATTCTATGATGTAGACCAAGGAGAAATCTTACTGGATGGAAGAAATATTAAAGAGTATGACATCGCACATCTAAGAAGACATTATGGAACAGTTTCCCAAGAGCCAGTTGTGTTCAATGGCACCATTGCCGAGAATATCAGGTATCTTAACCTTCTTATTTATTTTCTTTAGCTCACATTAAATACCCATCTTATCAGATACAACCAATTGGATGCGAAGGACTCAGATATTATAGAAGCCACTAAAGCAGCCAACGCATACGATTTCATCATGAACAATGAATTTGGTAAATAATTGAAGTGTTTCCAATTAGGTTTGCTCATTTTCTCCTTAAATTATAAAATATATAGAGATGCAAGACAAGTCTCAAGATGATCAATTTGGGTCAGGGTTCCAGAAGAAAGTCGGTTCGAAAGGAAGTCAGATCTCTGGTGGTCAAAAACAAAGAATAGCTATCGCCAGAGCAATGTTAAGGAACCCAAAAATCATGCTGTTTGACGAGGCCACTAGTGCTCTCGATCCTAATTGTGAGCAAATTGTCCAGGACTCAATCGATAAAGTGATGGGGAATAGTACAAGAATGACAGTTGCTCATAGGATATCCACAATAAAGAATTCAGATGAGATTCTTGTTTTTGAAGATGGAAAAATCATTGAAAGAGGAACTTATCAACAGCTCAATGAAAAGCAAGGAGTATTCTACAGATTAGAGAGAGGTATAATTGAAATGTAAATAGCAGCTTTCTCCTTGTGAAAAATTCATGTACTTAGTTTTCCATTCATTTTCTAGCACTAAATGATTATCTCTATAAAGAACATTATTTTCAGGAAATCTCATTCACATAAATGTTAAAAACTAAAGATAATTTCACAAAATTATGATTCAGGGCGAAAAATTGTTTTGAGATAGATATATCATGACTTTGATATTGTTTCTCTCTTTCAGAGGCCTTAACTATAAAGAGATAGTCACGTTTAGTCCTGCAATTATTTATTCTAATATTCATTTAAGATATTTCGTTTAAAAGAGATAAAGATGAAACATCCATCTTAAATCAAATAGACAGTCTTGTAACGAGTAAACCAGATAGAAAATCCACGGAGTAAAAATTTTCAAATAGCCCTTTTCTTAATTATTGCTGCTTTAGTTGTCGCTTCAATTCAATAATTTTTCTCTGATAGTCTTGAGTCTGCTTATTCATATGCTCTTGCAGATTCTTCAACTGTTCTTCAGCCATCGTAGCTCTAAACCCAAATTTTCAGCAAATTTTCATTGACAAAGCCATTACCTCACAAGCAACTCCGATCGCTCTTTTTCTAGTTGTTTCACAGCTTTTTCAAAGAACACAATCTTCTGCTTTATTCCTCGAGTGTCTCCCGACGTCGGACCCACAGCTTCATTTGATTCAAACTCTTTGATCTATTTCCATTAAATCAATTGCTGCTTCCTAACAAACAAGAAATCATACCACTCTGCTGAGTCTTTCGTTTTCTCTTTGGAGGACATACAGATCCCATTTCTTATTATCCTTGAGCTGAGAGACATTAATTACTTCAAAAAAAAGTAACACAAAATTACAAGAGAAACAAGTCTGCGGTTCTCTTCTTGAAGATCATTCCTCTCTTTTCTTAGCTGCTCGAGGTTTCCATCGCTGGTTCCTATCCTTCGAAGTTCTCCAGATTTCAGATGCTCGATCTCAGAAATCAGTTTCGCTTGAATTCCGCGATCATCTTCTTTGCTATATTTGCTGAATTGCATCACTTGAGTTTGATTTTGGTCTTGCACGAGTCTCACTTCATCCTCAAGTCTTCGATTTCTTGCACGGAGCTTTTCAACTTCTTCCTCCTATTAACAAAATTGATATGAGATCTCAACTGTAGATAGCATTAGTACCAGAGCTCTTTGGGCTAGAGGAGCGCCCTCGTCATCAAGCCTCACAGGAGCAGGTCTCGATAAGATATCAGGCAGTGGCACACCTATCGGAGCCCAATCTTCTGCGAGGTATTTCAAGCTCTTTGAGTACTGCTTCAAGGCACGGTTCTCCATTCTGAGATGCTTGATTAGAGCCTTATCCTTCTCCAATTTCTCAGAGAGATCATGCTCCTTCTCGACGTATGTTCTGACGAGCTCTTCTCTTGCGTGAAGATCATATCCGATTTTTGGTTGTCCTCCAACTATAACAGCAAAAGTCATTAATAATTTGCACATTCTCACCAAATTTACCGTCCTTAGCTGCTTGACCAGTCATAAACTTCATCAATTGCTGTCGATAAACCGATCGCATTTCGTCGATCTGAACTGAGAGCTTCGAGTTCTCGGTCGTCAGTTCTTCGTTAGCTTTCATCAATTCAGAAATACGCTCCTCCAAATCACCCAATTTTCTTGACAGCAGCTTGTTTTTATGAGAAAGTTCTATTTTTTGAGACTCCCAGATAAGTTTTTCTTCCTCTCTCTTTTTATTCAAGGCATTCGCATCCTGATTCAGCTTGTCCATCTCCTCGCGCTTGCCTTGTGACAGATACATGAACTCTTTTTCAACATCAAGCTTCCTGTTATCTATATCAAGCTTTCTTCTCTCATCCTGCAGCTCATATTTCAAAAACTCGGCTTTCAGCCTCTCGACTTCTCCCTTAGCCTCGAAAAGCGCTTCTTTAGTTCTTGTATTTTCTCTCTCCAGAGTTTCAATTCTTTACGAGGGAAAAATTTACAATGAAATTCTCATACAAGCAGTAAATTACCTCTTGAGCCAGAGCTGTCCTTGCTCCGAAGTTCCGGCTTCACGTCTCATCACATCGTTGATTTGATTCTGCAAAGATTTATTTTCATTGACTAAGTTAATGATTTCGACACCCAGATTCTCGTTTTTAAGCTTTTCATTGTCATAGTCGTTCTGAAGGTTCAAGAAATTTTTCTTTAAAGCCACAAACTCGATCTCCAGCTCCCTCTTGTCTTCTATTAGATCTCGCAACCTATCCTGCAGCTCCTGTATTTGCCTGATCGCAGATTCTTGGCCCATGTTCGCGTTCAGAATATCATTCTCTGCGTTCAACACTCTATTATTTGCGTCGTATTTCTCATTTTGAAGAGCCTCCATAAGCCTCGTGTTCTCGATTTGGAGCTCGACAAGCGCTTTCGAGAGCTCGAGCTTCTCTTCCTCGCTCTTTATGAGCTCTCCCTGCAAGTCGGCTTTACTTTTGACGAGATCATTGTATTTCTGACGAAGCTCAGCAAATTTAGCACCAATTTTGTTTTTCTCCTCCACACTTCTCATCTTATCGAGATTGTCCTCTATGATCTTCTTCTCAAGCTCAGCCAGTTTGAGGTTATACCCCTCAGCTCCTTCCCCTCCAGACTGCTTCATGTTCAACAGTTGGATGATTTCGGCTCGATACTGCTTCAGCAAACCTAAAATTTTACCGTCATTGATAACGGGGAAGTTGATAATTCTTCGAGCATATTTAAGGTAGTTAAGAGTAATCCCCGTCTTCTTGACATCACCATGAGCGATGTTAAATACTCCGACAGTGAGCGAGTTTCCTCCGAGAACATCACGACTCAATTGAGTGAGATTTGAGGCTTCATAGTAGACGTATTCTCCTTTGTTGCCGGCAAGATCTCGTACTAAGTTTGCATAGGAAAGCATTGATTTGTTTATAGTTGAGCCTTCTCTGGTACGAAGAGTCTCCGGGTCTTCCATCAAAACTTCAGCGCCTGGCAAGTCAATGAAGTGGAGACGGGAGATGAGCGCGACGGAATCTCTATTATCAAGTAATTCTTGGGTTTGGAGGAGCTCAATAGTGAAGATCGTGGTTGCTTTATCAGAAAGACGACCGAACTCGTTGGATCCAGTGTTTCGATTTTTCTGCCCTCGGACAACCAGTTCGTTCAGCTGTGAAGCGTTTGTGACATTTTGCCATTCAGCGCCGACCAGTGTCGGTCCTTCCCACTCATTAAAGATCACATATGTGCTCGCTGATTGAGGCATCCCAGGCTGAATCAATAAGTCGTTGATTTCCTCGTCTAAAATTTCGACATAGCGTGCTCGCACTGAATAAGAAAAAGTTCCAGCGTTCTTTTGGTTGTTTTGGTACTTTTTATTATCCAACACGTTGAAGACTGAGTCAGCGAACAGCAAGATGAGGCCAGGCTCTCGGCGGTTTCCTTCTATGGTCTGAGTTTTCCCGCAACCACTGCAACCGAAAGCAAATACTGATACATTGAATCCTCTTGTAAAGGCATCAAGGTAAGGCAGAAGCACCGTCTCATAGATCTGTTGAATTGAGTATTCAGGAGTGTACACGTCTCCGATGTCGAATTCTTCGATTACTTAGGAAAGTTGTGAGTGGTTCAAAAAAAGAGAGAATGATAATTACATCTGTTGGCACCGTCGACGAGAGCGACGTTCTGTCCTGTGACCTTGATGTCTTCTTTACCAATGGACTGGTTTGCCTTGATTCGGGCAATGCATTTGATCGGTTCACCCGATACAAACTGTGAAATAGTACTCTTGTACATTCTCTCGATTTATTTCTCTTTGGCAAGTAACAATTTCTAAACTTAATTTTGCAACAGTTATGAGGTCGTATTTTTGGTAATTTCGAAAGCATGAGGAAAAAGAGAGAGGATTAGCACAGTACATAAATAATTTGTTGGGAAAATGGATTTCATAGGAATGGAAGGCACAAAAGAACGATTCACTTGTAACTGTTGCTTTTTGACTCGGTAGGAAAGAGTAGTATTAGTTTTTTAATCGCGTCAGTATAATACTGGCCGGTTTATGAGCCAGTTTAATGAATTGAAAGCCAAACACAATCATTCGAATTTCTCCAACCCAGTATAATAATTTGTTGTCCGAATCAGTGAAAAGAGGTCCAATTGGTTGTGGCTTTTCGAAGCTTATTAGGGAGCTTTAATTGCGAAATGGCCAAATAATTCTCCAATTTTGATCAATGAATCCACAGTAACAAAATTAGCAACTCAAAATTAGATTGATCAAATAGTGCTTTCATCCTATATTTGTTCCCGACTCCAAGGCTAAAATGTAATTGATATTTTTTTTTTGGAGGTTTCACTCAGTTTACAAGACGATAGAGGTTTCTTTGAATCCTTATAAAACTGATAATGTAATAATAATTAAAACTACTAAAAATCTCTATTTTCAAAAGGATTGTTTGCGAGTGATATCACTCTACTTTGGTTTATCATTCGATCTCTCCGATCTGAAGGCAAATCATAGCAAGTGCTCTCATTAACTGTTATCGGAGTAATACAATTCAGCTCCGGATTAAGTTTGCATAAGGAAAAATAACAAAAGATGGAGTCTTCTGGCCAACTCTTTTCATCATCATTCAAATCTTCATATTGGATGGTCAAAATGCTTGTTGTTATGAATAAAGAAAGTAAAAATAAAAGCATTCTTAAATCAATCATAGTCTCCTTGGACTCTAAAAAGTCTGGATATCGCGATGACATTCCAAGCTTTGAAACTGATGATCTGTAGATTCCAATGCATCCTTTTCAGTGACAGAATTCGCGTTGATTTGAATGGAGAAACTTTTAATTGGAAAATAAACATTACCATGTAACCCTAATTGACGTTCTTTTCATGCTCTCAAAGCGCATTGAGAACTCCAGAACACCTTCCTTCTTCTCTAGTCGGATTATTAGTCAATTCTCTAGTTTATCTAAATACATGGTTTTAGAATTGGAGTTTCGAAACAAGTAGTATCTCTTTTTAGTCCAAGCACCGCATTCTTTCTATGGCAAAGATGCTATTCCACATATCTAGCCTTATTCAATCTAGTTCTACACCTATTTCAACAGAAAGCAACTTGCTCGATGTTCGATGAGAATATAATTGAATCAGGGTGCGATATGAAGGATTGCATATTGTTCCTCAAAGCGGTTAAAACTGATGATCAGGATAGTGGCTACCATATCCTGTAGATATTGTTATGATACCTTCATTGTGACTTTCGCTAGCCGACACAAATAACTATCTCTCATATTATAGAATGCTTATCGTTATTACCTGTCTAGTCAATCTCTACAATCGCTAACCGATTAAATTATAACGGCTTTCAGAAACACCTTGGAGGCAATTTTGTCATTGTAAGGAGTTCCTTTGGGAATTCCAAGTAAACGTCCCGCACTCCCTCTTCGAGGTAAATTATCCATAAGCAAATGATCCATAGCTTTTTTTTTCTTTCTCTCTCTCTCATTTTTCTAATTCATTCATTTGAGTCTAAATAGAAAATTCCCTTCTTTATCATTCACACTGAATTTCTCGCTCCATTTAGAGGGTTTTATCGATTAGCCCAATTCAGGGCTTCATTCTTTCTAGCCTTTTATATGATTATATATTTGAAAAGATTTTCAATGTATCCTCTTTATCGAATTCGAGTTCTAACTCTCGAAAAAACGCCTAATACAAACTAAATCCCAAATAAAATCAATTTAAAGTTGATATTTGGTAGCTCCTATGACCTCAAGGTGATCCCCTCTTATACACCACATGATAATCTCTTTTCCAGAAAACGCTTCATCTTCGAACAACCCACTCATTTCCCAAAAGATCCTTCTGACTCCATCGAGAAGAGGAACGATGATGATGACTCAATAAATTCAAAAAACCCCGACTTCATGGATATACACCATGAATCCGCAAGCCAATATGATCCCGAGACAAGCAGTCTCATATCCGAGCACGCCACATTCGATGAGCGACGCTCAATTCTTTATTCTCGAAAACTCCTTCCATTACTAAGTTTTTTGCTGTTTCTCATTACTAATGTCATACCAATCGTGATCTCCTGTGGATTTTACTCAAGAGTCCATTGCTTCAAACTTGGGACACTTGAGGTCTCTCCCCTGCTCCAATGGATCTACATTGTAATACCCTCAATGATATCTCCAGATGACATTCCAATGAATTAGATCGGGAATTTAGGTTTCGCCGTCACTTGCGCTGGAACAATAGGAGTGTTATATAGTTACATGAAGAAGCGATTTTCGGTCCCAGAATACGCCGGAAATATGACACTGCTTAATGTGAGCTACCCCATCGGGACAGTGAGTGTGATCTGCTACTTCGTGTACGCTGCATTTGAAATCCAAGCATCATCGTCACAATTACAAAGTAATTAATTAACAATCGAGCCTTGCAGTGAATCTTTTATAGTGAAAGAAGATGCCTTTTTGAAGTTGTACTTGACAGCGATTTTGTCGTACAATACGATCAATCTTTACTTAGTGAGCACGTTAGCGAAGGATAAAGCTCTGACGAAGCAGATATTTGACTCTTTCCTCTATAAATTCAAGAGGCTGATTTTTGCTTTCAGCAGCATCACCATCGCAATAAGTAATTTGGTATTTAGCCTGAAAAACTAATGCTTTGTTGTTTAATGCTATTTAGGTTTCTGCTGTGATATCCTCTCGTCGGTGTACAGCAATACTCAACACAGTGAAATGCTACTTTCGATGTGCAGCATCTCAGCGATCATCGCAGTTTTTATTAATCAGACATACCTCGCGCTCTATTACATTGATATCAAAATGATTGAATTCCAATATGAGTCAAAGCTCGAAGAAGATTATTTTTTTAGTAAAAAATTGATGAATCACAGAGAACCTATGTATATCTAAATCTTCATTATCCTAAAGAGTGAACCTCATATGTTTTCCAACTCAAAAAGATGTGCTTTTTTAGATTAGTTTTCTTAAGACGTGATCTCGTTTAATTCTAAAAGTTAATTCAATTTTTCTTAGCTATTAAAAATAAAATCCTTTTTGGGAGACTCTATTTATTACTTTTTTGTTGCTGCTCTCAATTTGTAAAATGCCTTTCCATTGGATCTTTTCACTGCGCAAAATGATGGACTCACTTTAACAGGGATGTTAGGAGGTGAGATAGTTGAAAATATAGGCTAAACGCAATGTTTTATAAGAAATTATCTTTATTTGTGAGCAAGAGATCATTACTCGCCGAACTTCAAAATAGCTGTTTTATATGTTAGCTCTCAGAGAGCAGTAATTGATACTATTAGATAGTGGCTGTAATTCGGCCCCTATCCTCTGTATCTTCAAAGGAAAAATGAGCGAAAATTTAAATTAAATTAATGAAGTTCATTAATATCTGCTCATGAGTTCTTAATTATCGTCATCTCTTGCAACGCACTAAGGAATGAACATACCTAAATTAAATTGACTACTGAATTCAACGAGATGGACTTAATTAGCATTTGATAAAAACGATTGGATCTCTTCGAAAGTTGCCAATGATTTAATAATTAGAACACGCAACTCCGGTTCTAACTTCGTCATCTACCGAGTATTTAAATTAGTACGCGATTGATTATATAATTATCGCTTCACCTCAATTTTACCATGCTCGCCCAACATGAAATCCAGCAAGAATACCCATACTACAAGGTAAAGGTGATCAAAGGGAAAGAATTTATCATCCGAACACTTGTCCCTGATGATGTCCCTTCCTTTATAGACGACCTTGCTGCAAACTACGTGCTTTTCCATCCTGAGTTCGTTGTCATCGAAGACCTCAATCCAGAGCGCGCTAGAGCCTTCCTCGAGAAGAAATACAGACACGTTGCAAGATCTGAAATCAGCATCTGTGCTGTTGATAAAGAAACGAATCAAGTTGTCGCGACTATGCTGGCAACTGATGAAGGCGATCCTCTTGATTGCAACGAAGAGGAATGGCCTGAATTCTATAAATATAATGAATCAGAGGCCATCATCCGCAAAACTTTCTCTAAAATTTTCGAGCCTGGCTCAAAAGGAGTGTCTTCGATGCTCTCAGGCGCCTGGACTCACCGTGACTATATGGGTCTGGGAATTTATAAGAATCTTGAACAAGTTTACTGGGAAATCCCAAAAATCTTAACTTTCCAGTACGTCGGAGGTGTCACTGTTCATGGAGGAGCCAAGAAAGTTTCGGGAAAAATGCAAAAGACCACTGTGCTTATGGAGCTTCATTACAGAGACTTGAAAGATAGCAAGGGAAAATACCTTTACAGAGACATGCTGGACAAGTTCACGGAGAAAGGGTTCAAAGAAGATGAACTTAGATTTACCTTTTTTGTCTGCTTTATGAGAAGGAGAGTCGAGGAGCTCGAGGTTATATCAGCCGAACAAAGTCCAAAACTCTGAGTGGATGAAGATGACCCCAGAGTTGCTATTTTATAGTTAGAAAAGTTTAAATGGGTAAACATATATATATATGAAATTATCCTTAGATATTAAAGGTGTTTTAGTCAGTATAATCAATTTCTAAGGAATTTATTGAATAAAAACTAAAACTCTTCTTTTTTGGTGGCTCTTGCAACTTAGTACAACTCCGAGTGAGGCGAGTTCCTCCTATGAGGACCTAGAGCCCGGTGGATGTTATGTGAGAGTAGATATGATACACTCCGTTGATTTTAGAAATAATTTTTTTCAATTGTGAGTATTTATTGAATATTATTGACTTTGTGCTCCTAAAAGAGAAAAGAAAGCAGAAAGCCCTTAATATCAGAGCACGGATTGTAAGAAATTGGTCCTTTTTATCCCATTTTTACGTATTTTGATTAGTTAGGCTGCTAAATTTCAGATAAATACTGGGATACGTATTACTATCGAAGAACTCACCTTCTACATTTCAAAGCCCCAGAAAACCGCTGGTGGATCTTCATTATATAACTATCAATATCATAAGATCCTTTCCTTTTAAAAAATTTACAGTATAGGTGTGATTGCTTCTCCTTGACTAACATAACTAAACTCATAGTCAGAAATTAGCTTAATTAACTTAATCAAATATCTCTGCATTCCATTCAACTCGAGATTCCCAGTAATTTTCATTAAATATGATGCCATCTTGTTAGTGTTTCGATTATATGTAAAGTTGGATACGTAGTTGGATATTATAGCTTTTTAAATGCATCATGTTCTTTTTCTTAAAATACCATTAAATGAAGGTCTCAATTCTATTATTATTGCATAATTATTGATTTTGGAAATCTTCTTTGATAGAATCATAGAGCCTTTATGACTTAAACATCCATAATTTCAAGAAAACCTCTGTTTGCCTTGAGTGGAAGGTCCAAGAATTTGATAAGGTCATCCATGTATGGAAGAGTCTTTCCGACCAAGAAAGTCAAGTGACCAATTGGATAGTAGTGGATTTCTTTCTTTGGAGCGTTCACCATTTCACCGTAGAATTTAGCTGCGTCAAAGGTATCAGCAAGCATGTCTCCTGTACCCACAAACATTCCGACTTCCTCGGTGATGCGAGTTGCTTCGTACAATGGAGGGGTTGTTTGACCATACTTCTTCTGGTTTTCAGAGGATCCATAGTCAAACTTTTGGAATCTTCCACTTTGTTGAACTTCTTGCTTCCAGTGCATGATATCGGTCACGCTGGTTCCTGAAGGGAAATGGCCTGCGAAGACGTCGAGTCTAGCGAGATTATCCGTGCTGGCATCAACATCGGCGACGAGTTGGATACCCATAGTACATGCCCATTGCATGTATTTGCAAAGGAGGCGGCCAGCTTCGCTTTGAACCCAACCAGCGTTAAAGATGCCATACTTGCCAATTTCAGCCATAATTTCAGGCAAGAGAGGGGTATTAGCAAGTAAGACCATAAGTTTTGTTTTCACATTGGCCATGTGAGTCACAGGTCCCAAAGCAGCGAATTTTCTGAGGTTAGCAGTAACAACTGAATTTTTTCCAGCCGAGTTCGCGAGAGAAGCGAACATTTGAGTCGTTCCTTGACTGTGACCGACATAGTTGATCTTCTGGCCTGTCTTCTCGGAGATATAGGTGAAAGCAGCTGGTAAGTCGCCTTCTGACATTTGCATCCAAGAGAATGCCCAGTAGTCTTTCGAATTTTTGTGGTTAAGTGAGACGTGGTCGAGAGAGTATTTGTTTCCTCTTGAGTTTCCGAACCAGATGTCGGCACCGAGGTTTGCAAGAATGAAACCTGGAGCAATGTGTTCTTCGTTCATAACCCAGCTGTCTGCGCTGTCAAGAAGACCGTGCCAGAGGAGGACGACTGGCTTTCCGCTGGTGATTTTAGTGTTTTTGGCTTGGATACGGAAAAGAGTCAGCTTGTATCCGTCTTGAGTTGTGACGATGTGGGTCTCGACAGGGTAGTCGTAGCAGAGCACGTAATCGACAAAGTTAAGAGTGGCCAGGCGACTCATGCAGTCAGCTGACTTGCTGGCAACTTGCGAGGCAAGCAGCAAGCCGATGAGAGAAAACAAAAGCGCTTGTTTCATGCTTCTCGATTTTTTATCTTTTAAATTACAGAAGCTACTCAAGAGTGGGTTTGAATAAACAAGCTCTTAACTCCTGATCCGATTAATTTAGAGGACTGTGAATTTTGTTGAATGGACATCCAAAGCGCTGCCTTCTAGAAGCTAAGAGGGCCAGGTTGCATCAATTAAACCTCTCCATCTCTAATTCAACTTTAGCAACGAAAAAAAAAAAACATTATAAATTACTCTGATCTCGCGAGAGCCGTGAGAAATTTGTGGTTTAATTATATTTCAGACTTTACTCTGTGATGATGATGAAATCTGAAAGCATTAATCCATCATTCTTCACATATCACTTGCTAGAATTATAGGAATCGATGTAAAGCTATGTGGTTTTGTTGTATTCATTAAATACAGTTAAATTGCGTTTTTGCTTTTTCTGGTAATAAATCGAATAAAAACCAGAATGCTTTTCGCGCAAATTAACACACTCAAAGTAATGATGCTTTGCCAAGAAGTTCCCTAATTCAGTGCGTGCCCTCATCTTAACTTCAAATTCATCAATACTTTGAGATAATTTCCTTGACCCCTATATATTTTCTTAATCTCTTTTAGTTTTGTTTAGAAATTAAAGCCGATAATCCTTCTTTGCACACTTCGGTTGTCCTGCTCCCTGCATTCGAGCAACAATTCTAAAAAAAAAAGAGAAAGATTTTCAACAACTTATTTATTTTATTTATGTCTCCTTTTTTTGGAATGATGTTCTGAGAATGTTTAATTTCATATGTAGATATTTTCACTTGTAGTAGTAGCACGAAATAATACTCGAATACGAGCAATAGCTTGAAAAGATAAGTCTTCACGCTGGTTAGATTACTTTCTAAGAATAACCATTTGTTTTAGGTTCTGCAAAATTTCTCTTGCAGAAGTCATGAGAACCATCTTATATAAATAACTTAGCATGTACAGTAGGTAAATCTTCTTATTTCTATAGGAAACATACTGAGCTGGCGGTTTCTAAGAACAAATGAAATAATCAAGAAAGCCAGAAAATTACCCTCTCTTGTCGTTGCGATTTTTAAAATCACCTTTCCAGTTCCAAAGTCAAAAAGATTTATTTTTGAAGAAGCTGTGGCCAACATATTTCCTCCTGCATTCCAACGGACACATGAAATTTTTCCTGCAACTGTGTGAAGATTCGTCAGTCAGAATTTTCGAATATTAAGATAGAGAAAACTCAAATGCTGGAGGTTTATATAGTTTGGATAATAAGTATTACGTTGATTAGTATCCCCGATTTCTCGTATTATTTGGCTTGGGTAACGTCTGTCATAGAATCAAATAACTTCGTCTGCACCACACAAAGCTAGCAAATTACTATTATTCGGGCAAGCATCCATCCATTGGACTAGAGCTAAAAAAAAATGTTAATGAACTTTTGAGAGCGTGAAGAATAAAAAAAGTAAAAAGACCAAGGAGAGTAACGATACAATTGCTGCCATGACAATAAGAATAAGGCGGCAAGTACCCTGCGAATCATTCACATAAACTGGCTCGTCTTGGATCAAGGCCTGCTTTTCTACGTCTAGCATGTACAACAGATTCATATCAGCTTTGACAAATAAGGTTGGGTCCCCAAAACCGCTGCTCCATCTACATCGACCAAATTCATCAACTTCAATGAAATTATTAATGGAACGAACCAGTAGGTGTTACTCTTTACCTGTGCTTGCGCCAAACTTCTTATGAAATATGTACTTATTTGTATTCACATCTGAAATCAAACAGACGCCTCCTCTATCAATATTAGCCATAAATCTCCCATCAGTCGAAAAGTCAAGACCAGAGATCCAATTCCTTTCTACATAAATTTATAAGGGAATTCTCTATGAATAGCATACTTGATTTATTAAGCGTCGCCTGTGGATGCCATTTAGACTTCCTGCATAATTTCGCGGAGTAGCCTTTCTGTGAACCTTCATAGTCCAGCATGAAGAGATGATATGATATCTTTCCAGTTAAGGGAATAACTCCAAGGATTTGCCTCTGAGAGTTGTATGTCAAGTCTCCTGGGCCAGTGACTAAAAGCATTGCGTGGTTTTAGGAGAGACTATTCAAATTACCTCCAAAAGCACCATTGAACTTAAAAACCGCTTTTGGACGTTTGTTCGCTGTAATGTCAAATATCTGAAAAGTGGCACCATCCAACATATGATGGTAAAGCGAGACCAACTGATATGAATTCGGAATTCGATATATATGTGTCCAAGAGATACCTGTAGGTTAGGATACCTTCCGTAAGACGTCTGAACCACATCAAATTACCGTCTTCTAATGGAAGGGTTGCTCCAGTGAAATTTTCAAATTCAATTCCATGATGTCTATCATGGATGTGGATTCGATTTCTTTCAATAGAACACCAAGCTAGTAAGCCGGAGTTTAACGCTTCTTGACTTAATTTAGTAATTCCTATATCTATCAAGAAAATATGAGATTCGAAAGATCTTTAGAGGCATAGTCGAAAAAATTGCAAGATCTCAAAATCGGGAGTTTTGAGAAGAGATTAATTACCATCAGAGCTCTCCTTCCTGCTTTTCGAAGACTGTTGATAGACTTTTTCGAAAAAGGTCATCATGCTTTTAGTTCGGGAAAAAATAAAAATAATTAAGTGTTAGAATCAAGATTTCAGTTGTGATAAAGTTAGAAATAAATCAACCAAAAGCTAACCCTATTAAGTGATCGTGAGAATAAACATATCTAAGCTCGCAATGAACATGAACTGAAGTTTATAAAAGACCTTATCATCCATTACATTTCTTTTGTTAGAGGAAAAGACAATTTAAAATCATTCCAATACCATAATTGGTCTGTTAAGAGGATGAAAGGAAAATATATTGGACAGTTTTTTGCCTTTTGATATCGATTGTTATGTGATGATGAGAAAATTTTTTGTAATGTATATTTGTGAAAAAATGAAAGTTCAATTGGCTGTTCAACTTTGAAAATTTTCATTAAAGCCTCAGGGATCTCTAAATTAGTGTGCTCAAGCACTCATGCCTTATTTTTATTACCCATTAGTATCCTTTCAGTAATCTTTCTTTCTCCATCCTCAATCTCCTTGAAGGATTCACTACCGTTTCAACCACACTGGTACGACTACTCTCTATAAATCCTTCTGGTCTTCTACTAGATGGGCCTTGACTTCTGCCTCGAGATTGCTCTAGAAAACCCTCTAAATTAAAGATTATTAGGACATCAACTGTTTTTTTTCCTTACGTGTAGGAGAAAGCTGACTGGCTACTGACCCGTACCAATCACTCCTTCCTGTCTGTTGTGGTCGAATCAACTGCTCTGGTTGCTCCCCTATACGTATTACAAGTAATATTTACCAAACAAATTCGAGATGGAGAGCGATTACTGGTACTTCTCCAGCTTTGCATAGTTGGAGAACGCAGTCTCTCAGTTTGAGTTAATGGAAGCTTCCATTCAGTGTTTTCTTCCAGCTGATGCAGCAGCTTCCGATTCCAAACAGGAACTATTGACTCGTCTACATCATTTTCTCTCTGTCGGGGACCAGCACTTCTGGCTCGCTGGGTAGGGATTTGCTGATATTGATCAAATTGAGGCGCAGGATATGCCTTCTGTTCCCATGCATTCTGAATGAAAAAATTTTCACCGAATCTGCTCTGCACTCCTTGCTGGCCCATTGGCTCTCTCCCTCTCGGCTCTCCTCCTGTTTGGCCATATTCTAGTCCTCCGAACTAACAAAATATATATTTAAGATTGAGTAGAGTTGAATTATTGCTACATATCCTTCGGTTGGTTTCGGAAGATTAGCTTGGGTAGGACTCCTCAATTCGGGTTGCACAGGTCCTAACTTTCGGATTAAAAAGTGAAATTAATCTCATGATAACGAAAAATAATGATACGTTTGACCCTGACTGATTCATTCGAAGGCCTTGGCTTCCCTGAGAGCTCAATAATTCTGCTTGAAAATCTTTTCCGAATGGAAAAGCACTCTTGAATCGAGGTTCGTCTAAAACAATACAATACGAAGTTAAGTATGTGAGCGTGCCCTTGAATAAAAGAAAAAATACATATCGTATATTTTTTGTTGAGGGCTTCGTAAGGGACATATTGATCTTGATCAAATCTAGGTTCTAATCGTTGAGTTGTCGCTGGATAAGAACCAAAGCCGGATTGTGTAGAGGCAAAACCAGCTGGGTTGTGCTTATATCCTGGCGAAGTCAACGTATCATACCCTGGGCGCAAAGTATCTTGCTTTTGGAAGCCATACTGCTCTGCACCTCGTCCATATGGATCAATTGGTCGGTTAAACCTTGGATCATATCCATGCCTCATGTAATAATCATCATCTGGGAGAGGGAAGAGCGGTTGCTGCAATCCGACTTGTTGTGACTTTTGAGGATAGGTACCGAATTGCTGAGGATAACGGCCATATTGCTGTGGATAGCCAGTGGATTGTTGCTGAATCCCGCCATGTGTTGGGTATTTTGGCGAATAGTACAGCTCAGGAGGAATTGGCTCATGCTTTTCTTGTTGTTTAGCTTCCTCGTATATTTGGAACTGCGGCTTTGGGGTGATTCTAAAATCATGCTCCTCGTATTTCTCCGGTTCAAATCCTCTATACCCTTTCATCGCACTATTATATTCATCCAGTACGCTATCTCATCGGACAAATCATTTCGTCAACCCAAAAACTCAAAGGTAAATTACGTTATATGCGAGAAATATTTGTAGCCTCGGAGTACATCTTCATTAGCTATATTCGGAGGGTAATTGTAAGGGTTAAATCGAGACCCTTCAGGCAAGATTTTGCCAAGATACTTGGAATATAACCTGATTTATTATGATTATTTCATTGCGAAAATACATTCTTACTTCTCTTCATAGCCTTTCATCAGCGGTTTCAAGGTATCCAGTTTTTTTCTCACATTGACGTCCATGACTGCCTTGGTACAGTCAGCTATCATTTGCTCATGAACTAATAATACAAAAAGATGAAATTATTCATCAATCTACACTCGAAAGATTTACAATCAAAATCTCTGAGCTTGTTCGTCTCTCGCTCCTTCTCCTTCGCTTTCGCTAACTCTATTTCGTAAAGTTTCTCCTTTTCCTTATCATCTGCCATTTCAATAGCTGACTCTGTTTCGTTAAATATAACAAGTCGGATTTAAATTTATCTATTGTTTAATAAATAAAACTGCCTTCTAAAAGAAAATTAGTTGGATTATGGGAAAGCAGATTGCATAAGTGACCCCAAAATAACGTATTTCGATCAGCTTTCCCATTCAATATATACAGGTTTCCCTAAATTATCATCGTAAGAGTAGGGTCATCTCTCTTTGCAGGCTATAAAAAGCAAGCAAAAAAAAATTGTCAGACATTTAATCATTCAAAATCATTTGATTCAATCAAAAATATATTTCAAAATTTAAACGGAAGAAGTACGATGGTAGATCCAACAGTTACAACAAAAGAGATCTCTCCTGGAATCTTATTGCACAAGCAGCAGATCCAGAACCCAGGCGATCCAGACATGATATACATTTTCAAAGTGGAAGTTTTAAAACTCAATGTTTTGGAGTTCACCGCAGATTTCTCTGGATCAGAAAACGTTATCCTTGAAGGCAGACACAATCTCGTCTCAGTGACCAATATCGAACCATTCCGAACGGAAGTAGTCGCGAAGCTCATTCTCAAGCGAGATTGGAAGCTCAAAACCAAATTCAAGTAAAGAAATATCTCATTGCGCAGCTAACAAAGGGACATTTCATTCCTATAGATTCACACTTAAGCCCACCTCGAAAGAAACTCAAGCAAAATACATCCAAAACGATGCTGCTAAAACTAGAAATGAGATCATTGCTTGCACTGGTCTGCTAAAGAAATGGCCCCTTTCTATCTTGCCTATCGCTGAAGTCTTCCAGATTCTTTCTTCTACGCAAACTAAGTTTGTAGACATCGAGTTCCCTCCTGCTGATGTAACTCCATTATCTGCCTCTTGATCTAAAGAGCTAATTGATTTTTCAATAAAAGGACAGCATATTCGGTAGTTTTGATCGTGATTCTTTGGATACAATTGTTCATTGGAGACGTCCTCATTCTTTCATGGAGGTAAATGAATGGTAAGTGAACCTCAATTTATCTCTTACTGTAGGTGAATCCGAATCTTGGATTAAGAGAACCGCAAATTTTCTACGAGAGCATCGAGCCCAACGACATCAAGCAAGGTACCCTGGGAGATTGCTGGTTTATGTGCGCACTTGCATCTTTGGCTGAGCGTCCAGCGTTGGTGGAGAGGCTCTTCATTACGAAAGACGTTAATCCACAGGGGATCTACAGAGTCAAGCTTTGCAAAAATGGCGAGTGGGTTACTGTGACAGTGGACGACTACTTCCCATGTTACCCTATGGGCGGCCCTATATTTTCAAGAGCGCATGGAAATGAGCTATGGGTGCTGATTCTAGAGAAAGCATATGCGAAACTTCATGGAAATTATTTCCTGTTGAAAGGAGGCTTCGCGAATGAAGGTTTCATTGATCTAACTGGTTGTCCTTCAGTCTCTTATTACTTCCAGGTAAACTAACCTGGAGTTAAATATTGTTATAGAGATTATTGTATAGGATGAAGAGGTAGTCACTATGATAAAGAATGGAAGTCTTTGGGAGTATTTGAAGCAGTGCGATGAGGAAGGGTTTCTGATCAGCGCAAGTACGCCAGGAGAAGATCGTTGGACCGATGTTGGAGGCGAGCCAGATGAAGAATTAGGTGGTTTGGTGCCAGGCCATGCATATTCAGTACTTCAGGTCAAAGAGTACAAAAATCTCAAGTTAGTGAACATTAGAAATCCATGGGGCAACTTTGAATGGTACCTTTAACTCCTGCTAGTAGGTATTCACCGCATCAAATTTCTATTATAGGAAAGGAGACTGGGGCGACTCCTCTCCATTATGGACTAATGAGATCAAGAATGAGATAAATCCTGTATTGAATGCTGACGACGGCGCGTTTTGGATGGATTGGAAGGACTTCCTGTCACATTTCCGCTGCGTGAATATTTGCAAAGTCAGAAACTGGGATGAAGTGCGAATCAAAGGCAAATTCATCCGAGTTCAGGACCTCGATGATCCAAACATTGAGATCGTACTCTCTAAGTGGTACTATTCAGTAAGATTACTATCTCCACCATTAGCTGACTCAATGATTCCTTCTCAGATTGAATTACAAGAAAAAACAAAAATCGTTGTCAGCATCCATCAAGAGGACGTCAGAATCATGGGTGTTGCCGCTAGAAGACCCTATATCAACGTGGGTAAGCTCTTTTTTGCACGTACGAACGTTATTTTAACCCTAAACTACCAAAGGCGTCATGATCATGAAGAGAACGAGCGAAAGCGGAGTCGCTTTTGTGGCTCATAGAGATTTATCTTTCGACAGACAGGTCGAACTCGAGATTGACTTGGAACCTGGTAGCTACATCATATTGCCAAGGTATTCTTCAATATAGCATGTCTTTCAGAAAAAACAATTATTTTTTTTTTAGAACAACGGGCTGCACGCTGCGAAGACCAGCAGATGCAAAACCCGAAAACATTAAGATGATGGACAAAAGCGGAAAACTTCACGAGCTCGTTGAGTCTACAATCATAGATATTTTCCGCAAGTTTGACATGCTCCTCAATCGAGAGTTGAGTTACATCGAGTTCAAAGGCTTCTTTGAATGCTTAGGGAAGAATCTGTCCGAAAAAGAGTTTAAGACCATGATACTCGACAAATTCGCGAGTACTTCAAAGGGACTGTCGCTCCGAGGTTTCATTGACTTCTTCAAAGATGCCATTGCGACTTATGGCGAAGAAGATATCTGGAAATGGTTTGATTTGCTTGGTTATGATCATGACCTCTATTCTGTGCGATCTCGCTGCTTTATTCTGACAATCCATAGCGAGAGAGAGCTCGCGGTTACTGTCCGAGATGCTATTCAAACTGACCTTGACAACAGAGCGAACGTGCTCTTGATACAAAAGTATGGTCAATCAATGGATGTAAGAAAGGGAATTCGAGCATTCTATGCACTTAGCAAGTAACAGCATCAATAAATCGTGTTAGTTATAATCCTTTTTGTCTATATAGGGAGGTTCATGCCTACTCCTACGGAGTGATTAATGATCAGCCTTACCCTGTTGAAGTCACCTTTGATTGCTCTAACTCTGTAAACATGCTCTTCAGTACGAAGACACCGGTCGTCAAAAAGGTAAAATAGTTTTTTATCGTTATTAACGAATTTTGTAATGAAAAATTTCTAGCGTATTGAACCTGGCACTCTTGAGTTTATGTTACATGCAGAAGCGCTTCCTACAGCCACTGATTTCATTAGATCGACAAAATGTATGTGGACTCCCATTAACCAATAAGGGATTTAATAGATTATCTTATAATTACATCTTTTAACAAGCTTCTATTAGATATGTATTCGCTATTTACGCTTATAGCAATCTTTATCTTTAAAAAAAAAATTCGTATTTTTTGAATAGACAAATTTAATCACTTTCTTTGGATCATTGGGAATGGATAATCGCATCGCTTAACTTTTTGGTTACCAAGAAATGTTCAACCATCACTGCAAAGATTCCATCATTATATTTTTCCGATTGTCTTGTCTTTTGATTTGAGGCTTACTAGTACTATCAACTTGTAGTAACAATTAAACTGAAAAATATTGCTGACACAAAGCAGTAGCAAATTGTCTTCAGAGAACGAAATTTCAGTGGTATGGTGGCAGTTACGTCCATGCCCTAATTATTTCAGTTGGAATTGAGATATAATAGCTCTGATGGCAGGAATGAGCTGCTGTTGCTGCATTGAGCTTACTTGGGTAAATAGTAAATTAAAGTATGATTTTTTTCAAATAAATTTTAACAATATGTCAAATAAAAGACTCATACAACCCGATCGAACCACAGAAAAGAAATCTCGCATGTTCTCAACTTTCTCAACCACTACCACTGCAAAACGCCCAACTACACAAGATGAATCATATGAACAGGAATTTTTCGGGTTGAGTCAGCCTCCTTTGACCAATAGAATGGACTCTAAGCTTCAACAACCACGCCATCTGAAGGCCAGCAGCAGCAGCCACCAGAACGGCTATTGGGAAAGTAAGGAGAGTGGAGTCCGCTTTACTGAAGGAAACATACCAGTCAATAAATTTTACGACCTTCAGGGCAGCCCGTATCCATACGAAAACTTGGTCTCTTATTATCAAGAAGCCTCAAACGCAAGGCCAAAGTCCCGAGATATCTCTCCTAATGCTCCCTTTTATCAGATATCCAAGAAGAGAGACGCCTCCCAATTGTCCAATACATCCGAACTGTCTTTTGATTCAATCAGAAATATACCAACTAGCCAAGGGCGAGCAGCCACTTCTCGAAAACAAAAGCTATCTGATGTCAATGGTTTTCCCAAGGGCGGATTAAAAAGCTCCCGGGATGTATCACCAAGACAGGGCAGCGGTAGGAAAAAATACGGAGATTATCTCAAAAATACACAGCAAACTAGCCCTAGCAATGGTATTAGTCATCGGTTTGAGGAGTTCATGGAGAAATTGAAAGTAGATAAAGAGAGGTTTTATAACCAGCTTGGAGCGACAACTCAGCGGACTCCTTCTCCATTAAATAATAATCCCTTTACGTCTTCACCATTTAACAATCCTTTCACGTCTCCTTCTTCAAAACCGGAGGTTGCTAGAGGTGGTGGCGTATTGAATTTATCAATTGAAGAGCTTGTGAATCGCAATTTGAATATAAAAAGCAATTATCAAACACCTGAGCTAATAGCCACAAGCCTAGAAAGGCATGTCGAGCAGCCGCAGCAACAACAACAAACGAAAATACAAAAGAATCCTTCAGGCAGTGACGCTCGTATGCGCGGCCAGGCTACAGAAATCACAATTCAATGGAGTGAGTCTGGTAATCGTAACGAGCCTGAACCAACTCAACGTGGAGCAGATATCTCTATGAAGATGAGCCATCAGAAACTCGAAACAGCTACTCAAACTCCAGCTCATAAATCAGAAACTTTGAAAACTACAGAGCTCCCTAAAGAACCGGCAGTAAATACTCGAGAGTTTGAAATGGAGATATTAAAACTGAAAAAAGAGGCTATGATATATGAAAATAAATTGAAAGAGCGAGATAGGCAAATCTCTGAGTTTATGGTAAATGAGGGTAAGTTGAAAGAACGCGATCGGCAAATCGCCGAGCTGAAGGAAAAATTAAGGGAAACTGCTATTCAACTCGAAACAATGAAAGCTTTGGAACGTCAGAAAGAATCGTCGCAGTCGCAAAGTACTCCAGAAATTGAAATAGAGTTATTAAAACTGAAAAGAGAGGCATTATTAAATGAAAACAAATTGAAAGAGCGCGATCAAACGATCTCCGAGCTGAAAGAACAATTAAGGGAGACTTTTGAAAAAATGCAAAAGGACCATATCGATCGAGCCGAGAACTTGAAGGCACAGCTTGAAATCGAGAAAATTGGAAATGAAAAAAAGCAATTAGAAAAGGATTTGGAAGTCTCAAAAGCGCTTTCGGCTAAACTCCAAAAGACTCTCGAGGATTTTGAAGTGCAAATGAACAGTTACAAAACTCAAATGGAAACTAGCACGAAGAGTACAAAAGAAAAAGAGGAGAATCTGAAAAAACAAGTGGACACCCTTAACCAAGAAATCAAAATTCTTCGAGAAAACAACGAAACGCTGAAAAAAACAGTATCGGACCTGCAAGGATCAGCCAACAATTCAAAGGAAACAAATGAGGTTTGGATAACCAAATTTAAGCAGAGCTTAGAACGTGAGGAGGAACTGAAAAAGCAGATCGAGCTGATGAAACAGACAATAGATGGCAAAATGAAAGAAATTGAGCTGCTGAAACAAGTGCCGAAGGATTCAGGTGCAGCGGAGAAGGAGGTTCAGAAATTGAAGAGTGACTACAGCAATATTTCTTTAGAGAACGAGAAAAATAAAACGATTATTAAAAACCTCAATGAACAGATCAATACTCTGAACATCAAAGTAAACGAAGCGCTAGAAAAAGCAAATCAAATCGAAATCCAAAGACGAGAGCAAGTCAACGTTTTTAGCACAAAACTGGATGAAGCTCAAGCACGCGTGAGGCTACTCGAGTCTCAAGCATCCGATAACACGTCTTCCTCAAATGCGAAACTTCTGGAGTCTCAAGAGAAAATAAAACAAACGGAACAGCAAGCGCAGGATCAAATAGCTGCTTTGAGTGCAATGCTCAATGAAGCACAAGCTAAAATTCAATTGTTAGAATCTAAACCGAATGACCAAATCATCTTCTTGCAAGCTAAAATTGATGAATATCAAGCCAAAATCAAAATTTTAGAATCTCAGAGCAGCTCTCAGTCCTCAGATATGTCAGCCAAATACGAAGATGCACAGGCCAAGATCGTAGAACTTGAAACTCAATTGAAGCAAGCTCAACTTGAGGTACAAAAAGCTCATCTTGATACTGAGAACGCTCGGGCTGAGGCTAAAAAAGCGAAGGCCTTTGATTTTGCTTCGCTGCCTGAGAACACAGGAGATGAAGCGAGTCTTCGAATTGAGAATCAGCGGCTGGAAAAAGAAATGAGTATTATCATTGAAAAATTCGAGAAAATGAAGAAAGAGCTTGAAGAAGCGGAGAAATCTCCTTCCGAAAAAGAATTGCAAAAAGAACTCGACGATGCGCATCAACAGATAATTGATATTAGTAATCGACTGATGGAGATCCAACTTGAGAAACAAGAGGTTGAAAAGAAATATAACGACATTTTCAATGATAAGAGCAAGGTAAGTGACAAGGAGAAAGCTGCAAGGCTCGAGGCTGATAAGCTGAAAAAAGAGAATAAGATGTTAACTGATAAGCTCACCAGCGTGCAGAAAGATTATGAGAAAAAGCTTACGCAAGAGGCTAAAACGAATTTAGATTTGAAAAATCAAATTACTAAGATCACTGCAAAGGACAAAGTAGCGGCGGCTGCAGAGGAATCACGGGTATTAGCAGAAAAGCTCTCAGTTGAGTTGAATACGCTGAAAGAGCAGAATACGAAGATGATTGAGGAGTTAAAGCAGCAGATAACGAAGCTATCGGAGCAAAATGATAAAGCTAAGAGAGAATTGGAAGTAAAGACCAAGAAATTGGCGAGTGTCAGTGGCGGTGAAGAAGCAACGGCGGCTTTAGTTGCGAGAACGAAAGAAGTTCTCAGGCTGAAAGAAGAAATTCAGAAACTGAAGAGCCAAGTTGGTGGTGCAGGGCAAGGCCAGGCAGATCCAGAAATGGTTGAGGAACTTGAGAGATTCAAAAAACTGTTTGAAGATCAGAAAGCTCTGATGAAGAAGTACCAGGGTGAGATTCGGGAATTAACTAAAAAGTTATCGGATAAGGAGGATCAAGCCGAAGGATTGGCTGAGAATGTGGCAAAATTACAAGCCGAGCTTGCAAAATATGTGAAAAAGTAGTCTCTACCTTAAATGAGCTTCACGGCTTCTCTTCACATCAAATTTCAAACAATTTTCCCTTTACGTTTTATTTTCTCGGGTAAAGCTCTAATGAAAAGTAAAATCTGGTTATTTTGTATGAGAATATAGTTATGCCGATGTACACATATTTTTTTTAGTAAACCCCAACGACACCGTAAGATGTATTTATTAGCCCCATCAAGAAATGATCCCAAAAAAACCAGAAATTTTAGTTTAACATGGATGACAAAGTGAAGTATGAATGATCATAATCAAACAGATTACCAACTATACCAGATATATTTTTCTTCATGTAAAATCTTAATAGACAGAACTTCATTGATTGTACGTAGACAATAATATGCAAAAAAAAGAGAGACCTTAATTTCTACTATTACTAGTTAAAATGAGGGATTAACCTCAGCCTTAGTCTGCTTTACTCAGCTTTATTCATCAATTTCCCATGATTTGCCAGCTGTCTGTGGAGAACGTGCCTAATTGACAACTGTGCTCTGGAGAGTTCAAATTTGTTATCATTGCCACCCCTTGCTGATTCTATTATATGGATATCACACTCATCAAGGTAAGTTTCAGCTTTTTGGTAGCAGGTGGAATAGATGCATCCGTTTTCTCTCAGAAAATCGTCCTCTGCAGCTCTCCAAGCCAATTGTTTATCCAGGTCTATCTCTTGCGTGTCGTCCATTTTGAAAAAATAATTTTTCTTTTATTAATTGATGCAGATTTTTACATTAAAACAAATCGACAAAACAATTTCGGATGACCTCTTCTATTAAATCAAATTTTTTTTTACAAAATAAAAAAAAGAGGGCGGTGATTCATTAATCATTCAATTTTCTAATGATATCACGTGAATGAGAATCTAATTTCTAAAATAACTGTGTTGATAATTCAAGAGCCAATCATTCCAACTGCTTTAAATAGAAAATCTCGATGCCTCCTGAAGATCAGTGACCAGCTGAAATTGAGAAAGAAACACGGTTACTCACAAATTTTCATGGGTCATTAGTTAAATAGAAACTTCATTTCATGTCAGCAATTTATATAAAAATTTAAAAATGCTTCTCATAGAACTATATAAAAACGGAATTCTCAGACTTTTCGAATGGAAGCTAAAACCAGCTTTAGCGCCCTATTGAAGAAATATTTTGATAGATGCCTATACTCCAAGCAACTTTAAGATAAGAGGCAAGAGATTGCACTAAATAATCATAATTAGTAGACAAGTGAATGAAATGGTTGCAAAGTCAATATTTTTTAGATGAAATTTAATGTTTTAAAGATATGAAGGAAGCGCTTGAGCAAGCAGGTATGAAAAGCTAAGTTTTCGAGTATTCTATCTTGTGATTAGTACCACGGAAAAGCAGACTACGGTCCTGAATTATTTCAAAGTGAATAAATAGGCAATCAAATTTTGTCAGGCATACCAGTTCCTTGATTCTCCCCGCCTCCAATGCGACTAAACAAATACTTTTCGACATTACCAACTGCTTTCATTGAAACTTGTAGTGTTAAGAATGGACTTCATGCTAGAAAGGCTGCGGCACCAATTCTTTAAAGAACAGTTTCTCAAGATTTAAAATCAGGTTTTTACTTGAAAGAATATGAAAAAGAGTGATTCACTTCACACCTTAGGCAGGTGTGGGTTCGGTTGAAAACAGCTTAGGCGAAAAAACTTTGAAGGTTTTGCTTAGATTTAAGTGTATGCAATTGAAAATAAGAGTTTTCAGGCAGAAGCAAAAAAAATTTATTTCATTACAAGTTATAAAGAGATCTGCTCATGTTTTATGTAATTCAATTCTTCTGCTTACTTCTCATTTAATGATTGGAAAAAAGACCAATTTTTTGCATAAAATTCGTAGGCGAAAGTTCATTTTTCATTCGAAAACTTTCATCGCTGTTCATCGTTTCATTAACTCCAAGCGGTCTCAAGACAAGTGATTTATTCGGAAAGTACTCTTGAGGTGGATTCGGTCTGTTTTTCACAGGGAGGTTCTTTAGTGGAGGAACATCGTCGCTGCAACGAGTCCTTTTCGATTTGTCAAAAGGATTGCTACTCACCTTAGACTGGTACGCTGCCAGATCTCTCGCTGTGGACACTGAATTTTGACTTTTATCCATGAAGTCGCTTTCATCGAGAGAATCCTCTTCTTCCTCTAGAATAAACCTATTGTTCTCTCTGACCATTCTAGACGTGTTCTTATCACAAGAGTAGTAGTTAAAATCCACTGACTGCGAAAAAGGCGTATTTTCTTTGTTAACATTTCTCGCCCTGAGCCTATTTTCCACAGAGGTGTCAGTCTTTTTTTCTGAAGAGTGGCGATTATCTCGATATTTCGCTTTTAGATACTGCAACAAGTGGCTTTTTTCTGGCTGTTTCACGTAACTTTTCAGTTCTGATGAAGTTTCATTCAACTTTATCTCAGAGTTATTTCCAGTAGCCATGGTCGCCTCCAAAGAATGATACATTGTAGGATTCGACCGTGCTTGTTCTCGTAGCCGACTTATTTCAGCATGTAGAAGAGAATTCTCTTTCTCAACGTTGTTAAGTCTTTCTTCTAACTTCGCAGAGGTCTCCTTGACTTCCTTAACGATTTGATTCTTCACTGTGAGTTGTTTTTTCGTTATTTCTACCTCTTTTTCTAGAGCTGCTGCCTTAGTACTAAGCTCTTGAGAGACTTTGATATGATCACCTAAAAGAACGTTCAGATTATCATTATCTTCGATAAGTTTCAGGATCATCTCGTCGGATTCGTTGAGCAGTTGTATCAGTTGCTCTTTCGAGAGATTGCTCTTTTGTAAGGCATTCCTCGTAGTTTTGATCTGAGTACCGAATTCAGAGCAAATATTGCTTAAACCTGATAGAGATCGAGAGCTAGACGATGATTTATTTGCCTCTGAATCTTGTGGTTTCAGCTGCTGTTGTGCGCTATCGGTACTTTTGTCGCTTGCTTTGATAATGCTTGCTTCAGGTTTAGATTTATTGTTATCTGTGAGTTTTTTCATGGTGATTTTCCTGGCTGAAAGATTCTCGCTTCTATTAAGATGACTTTTCTGATCTGAGGAGGTTAGCTTGCGGCCGCTCATTGACATGGGAAATAGTATAGCAGAGCAAAAAATTTTATTTGACTAGCTGTTAAAGATTAAAATTTCAATAGAGTTGCAGTGTTTTATCGAAGTGAATTAAGTAAATTATTCGATCATCGTTGTCATTTTATGGATAAGTTGGGAATTGGCTCTGGATTTCGAGGTTGGAAGTTTTCATGGGCACTGCGATAGTAATCCTTGCAACTACCAGAACAAGTCAGCAAATATGTGCACTTTTTTCCACTAATCTTCTGAAAGTAAAGAAAGTAGATCTGGGGCCTAATTAAATAATTAAGAGAAGTGTGTATGGATAGCTATGCAAAATCGACATATTAATGGAATATATTCGTAACGTCTACTTTTCTGCTCAATGAATGGAAGGCAGTGTCGTTTTAGATGAGAAAGTATTTTGACGTTCAATTCTGCATAATATTCATAAGATCTCACTCACTCTTACTTACTTGTGTCTGGGATTCTCTGCGAGGACTTTATAGCATGAATAACCACAGATAGAGCCATATTGATTACAAATTGGGCCATGACCTTGACTAATAAGAGGATACATGATTGACGCACTGAATCTTTCCAAAGAGCTGACCTGTAGTAACTTAGAAAATCGAGCAGAACTTCTATTGATTATCAAAGGCATGTAGTTAGGAGAAAAAAAAAACTCAAATGAAAAACATCTGGCTTCATTGATTTAATTGAGATTTAATAGACCAGCCACCCCAGGACTTTTCCAAATTGTTCTCAAGAGGGTACAACGTAATTCCATTGTCAAAGCGAGGGAGTTGCTATAAATACCATGCCTTACGATAATCGTCCGAAATTTTCACTCATTTTTTCAAGAAAGCGGTTAAGACACAGAAATTAATTCTTAGCGAACTCTTTTTATAGCCATCCCCCAAAACGAAAAAAAAAAAATGTGGCTCTCCTTCATCTCAAAAAGAGAACCCCCTTCCACTCACCTTACTAATTTAGGAATGTGTGATTTATTAAATTTCAAACCGAAACCCTATTACGAGTTTAATTAATTTAATTTCTGGAGGATTAGAATCTTAACGCATGAGATCACGAGCCTAACAGTTATTCCTTGATTCCATTATTCGTGCGTTAGATCCGATTTTCTCTCGCATGACCTCCAAAATCTACTTCTCCAGCACTCGGCCTTCATTAGAAATCATGCAAATCTTTGCTGTTAATTAAAAGGAGTTCTCATATTCAAATCGGGCTTTTGCAAATTTGTTTCTACAACTATAAATAATTCTGATCCAGAATTTTCGAATCCAAATTTATTAATCGAGGTTTTTTGGCTTATCCTGTCTGATGAGACATTTAAATCGAATTATCTTACACTTTAATTAAAACTAACCAGAAAAAATGCTGAAGCTTTATACAAATCCTCGTCCTGAAGTGCGTATTTTCTTCAAAAAGCAAATATTGGATGCATCAGAACCAAACAGTGCCGATCAACTCTCCCCTGTGAGCCCTCTGACTCCTCTAAGCATAAAGAATAAATTTAACAGTCTCAAATCTTACAGAAATCCGGCAATTGAGCAATTCAGCGAGACCCCACGACAAAGCGGTTATGCAACATCCAGATCAAGGCCGAAGATCTTAGCAAATAGATTCATTCTAAAATCCAATGCAAATTCGCAAGAGCAAACTGACACTGAGAATAATAACTATCCACGAACGAACTCCACTTCTCCAGTAAATCTGAAAAGGTGGAGACCTCAGCCTCCCTCAGAAGGCTCAACCCCGCTTTCACAGCCAAACTCTCCAGCAATTATTAAAAGAGAGTCAGAATTTTCTTACTCAAAAACCCCGAGATCCCCTACGACAGTGAGAGATCGCTTCACTTTCAAAAGCAGCAGTTCTGAGGACCAATCGGTGCAGCCGATACTGCCAAAGCTAAACGAACCTAAAAAAGAGTCAGAATTTGTTTCACCGAAGAACAGAGCGAATCTCCCTGAGCTCAAATATAAAGCGGAAGCCCCTCTTGAGCCTAAAGCCGTTACAATCCCTAAACTCAAACTTCGCTTCGAACCTCAAGCAGAATCAGCACTTGAAGACTCACAGCAAATAAGACAGTCGAACTCTGGGAGGTCTACCCCATGTAGCAAACCTGGAAGGAACTTATATGGTCAAGCGATTAAAGAGCCAAAAGCTGATGCAAATGAGAACACGGAGAGAGTTGTAGCTACTAAACCAGGAAAGAAGACGCAGCAACCAACAAAGCCCGGATCTTATAGACACTTGATTTTCGCCCCTCAAATCGACAAGATTGTGTTCAAAAGGCATCTCTTAATGGTGCACAATGGATTGATATATGCCACTCAGTATCTTCGAGGACCAACTGACAAGTTCATTGAACTCAGACAGATAAGTTTAGCAGAGCCATCACAGCCAAGTAAATACTTTAACATTCCTCTCGTTTCTAATTTACTTTTGCGTAGAGCCCAGTTATAAGAAAACTCTCCTGCTTGATCTCGATGAGACTCTTATAAAGAGCTGCAAAGGCGCGTGTGACCATGATAAAATCGCTTATGCTGAAAAAGACGGCCAGGTTATCGAGGTATCAGCAAATCCTTTTCACGTCGATTCTTAGAGATATCTTTTTCATTAGATCCCTTTTAAGGTCAGACCGTATACGTCCCAGTTCCTGAAGAAACTGAAGGCTTATTACGAAATTATCATTTTCACGGCTTCGGCAAAGCACTACGCACAGGCAATCATCGATTGCATTGATCCCGAAAGATCCATTAGCTATATTCTCGACAGGAATTACTGTCTGGAGACTAAGAATGGTTTTGCGATCAAGGATCTCCGAATAATTAAGAACAGAGAACTGAAGAATATGGTTATCGTTGATAATCTAGTCCATTCATTTGGTCTGCAACTGGAGAATGGGATTCCCATCCTCGAATGGAATGGCGACAAAGAAGATAAAGAGCTGTATTATCTCTCGGATTACCTTATTGAAGCGAGCTATGTCGATGATATTAGAGAATTCAATAGCGAGCGCCTCAAACTGAAGGAACTCGCTAGTTCTTCTCTTCCTCACATTCTGTTACAAAATTGGCAATAAAATTGGTCTTCTGCTGACTAATGTCGAGGCGCTTTTTAGAATTTTTTTACAAAGAAGGGGAGAAATTGCTATTTAATGGGATATCTCTTCGAGCATTTCCAATAAAAAATCGGGTTTAATTTTATTTTGATAAACTCCTTAACAATTATTTGTTTAAAACCATCTTTAATTCTTGTTAATGGCGAAATTTATATTCAATTACTGTTTATTCTTCCATATGATGTTAGAGTTTTTGGATGGACTAGTGTAGTTTAGCTACCTGGTCGGGTTAATAATTTTGTGAAAAAGAATAATATATTCTAAACAGTGATTGAAACTATGGTCTGTTGTTGCTGTATTAATGAATCTCTCAATATTTTGGTCATCCGGGAACAATTAACTATATCAAGAAAAAATTCAAATAAGCAGCTTAAAATGGAATGTCAAAATGTAGACCAAATTTCCAGAATTTAAAGTGTACTTTTAGTCGATAAGTATCGTTTATCTATGTAACGTTTAATTTGTTAATATGTTCTCTGTCTTCGAAATGAATTGTAAAGAAAAATCATAAAAACTAGTAGTACAGATGATGAAGACTTTAGGAAAACAATTGTAAATAAACAGTAATTGCAACTCTATTGCTGTAATAAACGAATTTATGAACACAAAAATAGGAAAATTTTGAGACATTTTCACTCATCAAATTTCAGATTAGGAGGCAAAAATCTGATCAACCCAACCTCACCTATCGGTTTTTCGTCTTTTATAAAATAGATATTCGAACCCCTCATCTGCAGTCTGTCTTCTTCTTCCTCCTCTTTAATAGGCTCAATTGATTTCTGGTTTCTCGAATCCTCTTCCCCGCTACGCTTAGGCGGCTCTGCTCTAAAATTTCTCTTCTTAAAATGGGGCTCGTTTAACTCTGGATCCAACATTTGAGGCAGCTTTACCTTTCGATCGACGGCTTCAAGCTCAGTATTTTGAGGCTCTACTACTTGAGGCTTGTTTACTTGCTTTTCAGGAAACTCTTTCGCTTTTTTCTCATAATCGAATTGTTTCTTCCACCCTTTAATATTTCGTTGAATGGCTATATTATTTTTCGGGTCTCTTAGTAAATGTAGCTGGTCATGTTTACTTGAAAAGTTGTTTCCATATTCTCGAAAGAGCTGTCTTGAATTTTCTGTTGCTTTTTGAGGTGAACCACGGACATTGGGGCTGAAACCTGAATAAGGCTGCTTCTCTGGTAAACGGTGAAGACCGGAAAGCTCGCTTTCACCTACGTTTTTGGGAGTTCTCTCAGATAGCTCTGATAATTTTTCATGGTCCTGATTTGTCGAGTTAGTTATCTCGAATGAATAGTTTATCTTTTTATCGAGAAATCTGTTATCTTCTTCTGTGTTGGGTGGGCGCTTTTTCTGCACAGGTGTAAAATGCTGAGGTTTTTTGGGGCTTTGAAAACTTGCGAACTGTTTGACTTGAGGGAGAGGAGGATCTTGAGTCTGCCATCTGGAATTCGGATTTCTATTTGGAGAACTATTCTCCGGGGTTTGATCTCCTTGGTTAGTGGATAAGGACGGACCATAGCCTTGATTAGTAGGAATCGGGCTATTGTTTATCTGTGGCATAGGCATAGGAGTAGGATAGTGTGGGCTCCCGATGATCGGTGCTAGCATTAATGGATATCCAGGAGGAGGATGATAAGGATAGGCGAAATTTCCATGAACATATGGATAATTCAGTCCCATCATATTGGTGAAAGGGGTAGGTTGGATCATCACGGGAGGAGGATATCTGTATCCAATTTCTAGAGGTGATGGAAAAGGTTCAGAAGCTAAGAGATAAAACGCTTTTACGCTCAATTGGAAGATAGTTTTGAGGTTCAACCACCGGCTTTTGTTGATTAAATCTGTTGACCATGCCCAAATCTGCCTCTTGATGAGAATAACGTAAAGATGGCATCCTTTGCTGTTTATTATCTCTTTGATTATCCTATAGGTATATCGCTAATCAAATCTGAAGCTCAGCAATGAATTACGCTCAGTATTTGGTGATTTTTGTCCTCGATATTCGGTCTTCGAGGAGTATTTGCCATTCTGAATGAAGAGGCTTGATCTGCGTGATTTCCCATCCCACGATTTAGAGATTCAGGGAAACTCACGGGGCTTGGATTTCTCAGCTGCATATTGAAATTATCTGGTGTTTGCTTCCTCCAAGGGTCGTATGAAGAATTCCGTAGACCTCGATTGTTCCTGCTATCTTTTCTCTCAGTCCGCACCTGATACCCTGGAATGTTTTGTACGTACTGCGGATAAGGGCGGTGTTGGGTAGCCTTATCTTGGAAAGGCTTAGAAAACGACACATTCATGTGATCCTCTGGAAAGCCATCAAAGCTCTTTCCTATTTGCTTCGAATTGAACTGTGGATTTTGCTCAAATTTGTTAATATGCGGCCTGATGTTGATCCCAATCTCGAAGCTACTATGAAGAGCAGGGTTTTTTATCGATTTCTTGCTCGTATTTGGAGGACTTCTACTGTTGTCTTTCTGATTCACATACGATCTCGCTCCGTAAAATTGCGGCAGTTTTACAGGTTCATCATCCAGTAGACTTGAGTCTCTTCTCAAATGTTTTGCATGAAGCTGTCGTAGTATTCTTTTCCTTTCATTCAGCAAATATCTTTCTTGATATCGAGCTTCCTGCTTCTCTGACAGAGCCCTTTGCTGCCTCTTTCTAAAGTAAAACTCAATATCTTGTAATTAAGTTCATTACAATTGAAGATTTCTATTTTGTCGCATGAGTTTCCGATGCCTTTCCTCTTCCATCTCTCTGATTGCCAATATATCTGAAACACGGGTGGTTGGAGCTTGAATGTCAGCGGGGTTGGAGTTTTGGATGTAATTTTCTTGGTCATCGTCCTCTGGATTTTCGAAATCTGGCTCTTCATCGCTGAAATCTATTGAAGGAAATTAACTCTTTTGTCTCTGGCATTTGGCGTTACCATTGTCCAATATTCGCTGCAAACTTGGACTTTCTGAAAAGTCTCCGTATTCAGACATTTGTGATTAAATTTTATAGAGCTCACTCACAGACTTTAAACCATCCTCAAAAACAAGAGAGAAATCAGAATGGAAAATTCAATGACTATTTTTTCGGACAGGTCTAATTAATCATCATCTCTCATTCCCAAATCTCATCGAAATGTCTTACTCAGCCTCCAAACACTTGGTAATGGCCTGACATTTCTCGGATTATTGATGTATATTTGAATTACCAATTTTCATTTGAATACTCTTTCAAATGTATGACAAAGCTCTACTGATGCTTACTCAGGGGATCCCATCGTTCCATACTTGTTTCAAAGTGATTTTCAACATAAAGAAATAGCGTTTAGCAATTGCTGCTTAACTCGCAAACTGAAGATAAGAAAAGCGAACAGAATCATCACCATCACCATCACCCTTCTTTTTCTCTTCGCGGCAGAGATAATATGCCAAGCCCTTCGTAATCATCAAATAATTATCAAGTGAGCCTATTAATTTTAAAGCATCCTCAATTATTTCAATTTTAGAATAGTGATTTTTCGTTGTAGCATTCATGCTAAGGACCAACTTTGAACTCGAAAACGCAGCCCTGCCAGAGCACCTTCTTGACGTTGTTAATAGTAAATACACAACAAACACCTCTTTTCATAAAATCTTATCACTATCTCCATAAGTGCGGAAGAAGGAAATCACTCAGAGCACTGACAGACTCCGAAACCTCAAAACTTTCCTATTGAATCACAACTCGCTTCCAGGAGTCCAAGTAGACTCATTCGATCCAGACGTACTGTTCAAAAGATACCCTGGGAATAACCCTGCTCAACATAATGTGGGAAAATCGACCGGTAGAGTCCGAATTGACGGATCTGGTAGAGCCCTTAGTGATCGCTCTTCTAGTACCCAACCGAAGAACACAACCATAAAGCACGTTCATAATACCAGTGGAATAATTCGACAAAATTCCCAAAGCAAAGATAATACCCCGGATAACAGCCCGCTGCGGTTTTTCAAAGCAGCAGTATCAGCAGATGTTACTCCTGATAAGCACGCCCTTCGTTTGCCATTGATAGCCTCAGCATTATTTGGAAGTGAAACCAAAGCGAATCAAACTGAATCAGGAATTAAAGGAAATCGATCTTCGTCTCTTCCGAATTTGAAAGACATGTCAAGAGGAAGTGGCTCTGCAAGGAGAAGTGTAATTGAAAAAGAAGAAGATAACAACATCGACCAACTGAAAAGCGCGTTGCTGTCGATTTTCAAAATTAATGATGATGAGAACAACGCGAAAAGAAGCATCCAGAAGAAAAAGAAAAAATATCAAATGGCTTTTCTCCCTGAATGTAAATAGTGTATTGTCTATGAGCTTCCTCAATGAGTATTTTTTTAGCTCAAATATATCAAGATACTGATGGGACTGGAGTCGGACCACTGTTGAAGAAGATAGACTCATATCTTTATCACGAAATGGAAGAGCACTTTATTGAACGATTAGACGAGAAATATGGTCCCGAAATCGAGAAAGTCGTTGAGAAATACGGAAAGGTAATTTTTTCACTATATAAAAATTAATTAATCATTTCTAAATAAGGGAAAGGATCCTTTCGAGTTTTCTTGGAAAGTAGATCCTTCGATACTAAAATTAGAGGAAGATAACGTACAGAACTATCTTTCTTTCAAAAGCCGAAATTTACGAGCCGAGCGCAAAAAGATAAAGCGCCATATTCTTTGAGTTTTATGATAACTCTTTGGTATGACAGTTAATCAATTAATTGTTAGTGTTTTGTTTGTTGCTGATGTAGATTATGATTTTTATAATAATTTGTTTGAAAGAGTGTGCCGTAAATGTAATTCATATGATTATCATATGTTCCCCAAAAAAAGTCGCTCTTGCTCATGGAAGATGCATGGATTTCGTTCTGAGTGGATCAAGTAAGCTGGAAGAACGCTTACTGCTTGTAGGTAAGGAGGTTAGATTTGCTAATCAATAAATCCATAAAATATTACGAAGAGACAATTTAAAGTTATTAATTGATTAAACTCAGATTATTTTAAGACTTGAATTGGGTACATTGACATCATATTTCCGCCAACCCGACACCAACCCTCCTCAATATCGATAAAATCCTCCCAATGCCGATGTATTAGTGTAGCTGCATATCCATTGGAACTATTTTCCCATTTTTTCTCATTAGAAACCAAATGATTTTCCCGGTTTTTTCTATTTTGATTTATCATGGCTCCGTTTCGTTTGACTTAAGCTTAGAGTTTGTCGTTCACCGAAATTCTGATGGTTTCTCAAAGTTTACTCGAAATGCGTTACAGCTCTAACGTAGTTAATTGAAAACCCTGCCTCCCATCAAATTCGAATGAAATTTGCTGGATTTCTGTCAAACTTAACTAATTTCTTGCCAATCTTCACTCTTTTTCTTCTAGAGACTCTATATTTTCATTTTTTGGGGATTTTCTCTTTTGATAGTTACTCCCAAGGGATGAGATGAGAAACCAAATCATTTTTCAGATTCAAAATTTGGTTTCTATAAGCTAACTAAACGCCTTTCTTCGTCAATCTACCTACAAATAGTCACCACGGGCTGTATTGATCTAAAACGACTTGATAGAATACATCTTGCAAGTGATTCTGGCATCGTTAAAATATATTCTGATTTTAAAATCTCATTGTGCTTGAGTCGCTTCCGAAACTGGCTGCTATGAATTAAACTCTGTTTTAATCAATCCCGTCATAATTTTTTTCTCCGAACATCATTGAAAATGTTCCCCACGATCCAGATTCTTCGCACTCCATCTATCCCTGATGTACTATTTGATGACGAAAACACTCAGGTAAAGCGGGTGTATGAGTTTCCTACCATCACCACTATGATAAGTCTTCCAAGGTAATATTTTCCATGGAGTCAAACTTATTTTCCTTCAGTCTCACCTCTAAGATATGTAAGACATCTCAGCATGAGTACCTCGACCCGCATCTCCTTGAAATTCCACTTTATTTATCTTCGCGGCAATCGAGTGAGTGCAAACCTGATTTCCATCGAATTGAAAAGAAAAGCATCGCTTCAGTCCAGAGATGGAATAAACTTGGGTCCGTTATTTCTGCGATAAGCAAATTCCAAACAACGAAAGTCACAACCATTCAAGATCAGGTAGAAAGCACCGTTTTAGACCAATTTTCTAAAATGTTACGCTTGTTAGTTCTCTTTACATGAAAGTTTAAAAGATACCGACTCCAGCAGCAAGATTTCAACCAAAGAGAAAAGTGAAAAAGCAGGCCTTCGCGTTGACAGCCTTGTAATTCTTTAAAAATACGATCAACTCACCGGTTTTCAGGATTCTCCTATGAAAAGAGGAATCACCGATTTTCGAGAAATCGAAAAATTTTTCAAGTTAATCACGAGATCGAGTCCTCAAGATCTTGTTGCAATTCAGCAGAAAATCATCGATGATCCCAAGAGGTATGGCAGCCCTTTCGATTTCGAATTAATCTTGATTTCAAAAGATTTCTTCATGACATAAAAAGCCCAGAAAGACTCATAAATGCTAAATTCTTTGGTCAAACCCCTTGCTATGCGGCTTGCAAAGACGGTCATTTAAATGTAATCAAAAAATTGCATTGCTTTGTCATTCTAATGGCTATTGGTAAATTAAACAGACACTAAAAATTTTGCTGGAGAACCAAGCGAACGCGCGAACTCTTTCAGAGACATCAGAAGGACACCAAGAATCAAATCTGGAGGTTGCAGCGAGATGGAATCATGAGAAAATTGTTGAACTTTTGCTGAATGAGGTGGAATGGCCGTACAGAACGCTTCAGAGTGCGTTGAAACAGACAACAAATAAAAAAATAAAAGCGAGCATTAAAAGAAAGTTGCCGAATCGATGCTGCTTCTAAACTGCATTAGCTACCTGAAGCATGACTTTGTGTTATTTCTTATGAAGAAGGACTTTTTTATCTCTTACAAAGGGAAGACTACCTTATAGTAATCCAGTTGTTTTTCAAACAACTGGTAATTTTAACGTGCTTTCTATTAAATTTACTTGTAAAATGTGTGTAGTGGGTGGAATGTAAAACGCTTACATTCCAAACATTAAGAAATTTATTTTTTATCAAATTGCTGCCTCCACGGGAAAAATTGTGCTCAGAGTAAAGCAAACAAATACTACTTCAAACGAAGTTTTTCTCATTTGTATTGGCTAGGTGTCAATCTTTCAAAAAAGAAGCTGATTTATAAGTTATTTAATCCCTGCTTATTCATAACAATATAGGAAATAGGCTGGAATATCCATCTCTTTATGAAGTTTGCTTAGATATGTCAAAAATTCATTCGGTGTTATATCGTTTCAATAACATCTAAACAATCAATCAACCAATCTATCCACATGAGTCAGCACAAAAAAACGATAGTATAACTTAATTCTATTGAGAAAGCAGCTACTTATCAGTTTTATTCTTAAAAAGCAATCTGTTTCGCAGCGAATATTTCGGCATCTTTGACTTCAAAAACACTTCAAACTTATTCATTCTGTCTTTTACAGTCGTTCCATCCTCAAATTTAAACTCCTCGTTTCTTGTGACCTCTCTTTGCCCTTCAAGCAAATTTTGCAGCGATTGGTTATATAAGCTCGCATTTTCAATAAAGAAATCAGAAATTTTTTGCCGCAGCCGCTTATTCTCTCCTTTCTCAACATAGGCCGCAAGTAGATTGGGATTAGCGATGATTTCTTTTGCTTTCTCAACAACTTTTTTCATTTGAGCTGAACTTTCTTCCAAATACGCACCACCAATATCCGAGCCAAAGTTGGAAATTTCTCTGAATAGTTTTTGACGCTCACGTTGCGCGATCTTTTGCTGAATTGCGTCTTCAAATTTGGCGTCGAGTCGCTTTTCAATATCTCTCATTCGTGAGCCAAGGTACCAATAAGTGAAATAATTTTCTGATCCGAGCTCATATTTGTTGAATATATCCTTCTTATTGCTTCTGTATGCTAGCACCATGCGAGCGCTTCTAAGACAAGAGGTAAGTGAGCTTTCGTCGTGCTGTCGGAACGCTTTATAATAGCGCTTGAAAATGTAAAGATAGCTCATGTATGAATATATTAGATAAAGATTGTTTAGAAATAAAGGAAACTATTTGAAAAATTTATTGACTAAGATTGGGATAACAATCAGAATTAGTAGTTTTTCGTGCTTATTTCAACGATATGAGGTTTTAGGTCTGAGATGATTCTTGCTTTCTAGTTCTTTTTATATATTGAGGCTATCTATTTACCATCACTTTGAACTTAAACCGAGCCAATATGGCAATCGCACTTTTTTCCTATGATAAAAATTTTTCTTTGAGGTGAGCTATTAGGCATTCGGATTTTTAACATTATGAACAAACTAATACTATGAAAATAACAATGATGGATGACTAACAGTTCTAATATATTTCAATCATGGCAGGTTCGATAAATACAAAAAAATTAAACCTTAAATATGTCTAGGATTGCGTGCATACTAATTTCTGGTGCTGAAATCACCCCAACCGTTCACCATCTTCTTGCCTGAAGATAATCTTCCTTGAACGTTTTGGAAAGTGTTTGGACCATAATTCTCCTTAGAGTGATCTGCTATTTTTGATGCTGATCCTTGGCCTTTCGGAATATTCATCGAGAGAGGAACTCCAAATAGATCGTTCTTTGGAAGGGGGTGTCCTGAGGACGCGTCATTTAGCGTTTTCGCTGGCAAACTATCTCGGACACAGTTTTTCAATTTATCAGTCATTTCTTCATAATCAGTCAGTTTTTGCTGGAATAGATTCCGAAGCGTTTGATTTACGAGCTGTTCCTTTTGAATCTGCGCATGAACTTCTTGTATCTGTCTGATAAGAGCCTCATGCTTTGAATCAAGCGCAGAGGCTTTCTCCTTATAATTAGCTTCTTCGTCTCGGATGCTCTTGATGATCTGCTGATAAGTATCTATAATTGACTCGAAGACAACTCCATCTTGTTCGTTTGGCTGAGTCATGGTTCCAACGTTAGAAACATTATTTTGAGGTGCAATCTGACCAAATGCGGTCGGGTTCACCTGTGTATTAGTATCATAAGCCTCATTTCCAAATGCAGTTTTAATAGGAGAATAATTCATTTGCGTTGGGACCTGATTCACCGGGAAATTGTCTTCGTTTTCCATTGAAAGCAGATCAGGAGTGGCTTTTTGATGAGTGACAGCAGTAGACATATAATCATTAGAGATAGCTGGTTGGGTCGTAGTTACTTCTTGTTGAACTCCATGATGGGCTCGTGGCTGAGATTGCTGTGGGTGTTGCTGTTGTTGACTTTGAGCGATGCTGGCTTGGTAGCGGGCAAGTAATTCTTGCTTTGGAGGAAGGAGTTTCTTGTACTCTCTAATGAAATTGTATAATGGAATCGGCAACGTTGAGGGAATTTCCACTCCGCTCTTCGCCAGAGCCAGCAGATGAACGGCCACAATAAATTCAGCTTTATCGAGGAAGCCTGTGTCTTGAGGATCACTCGTTTGCCAAATTCTAAACAGCACATCACCCGGTAGATTACTTCGAGCAAATAGGTCTTTAGCTTGGGCATTTGAAAATAGTCCCACGTTATTCGGGTCAACCTTTTCGAAGTACGATTCATACTTCGCGAGAATCTCCAACGTAATATCATATGCAGTTGGTATTATAAAACTATTCGCCAAGATCTGCTGTGGAGTCGGTTTGGCGTTATACTCATATCCTCGATTAAACACCATAACTGTGTTGTTAGGGAAATGAGAAGGACCATCATTGCCGCCACCCGGCATTTCTAATGCGGTCTCAAGCGGCACTAGCTGTCCTTGAGGCTGAGCCTGGAACTGCATCATCGGTTGCTGTTGAAATTGCATTGGCTGCTGATATTGTTGTTGTGGCACCTGTTGCTGCTGATTCTGTTCAGCGTTTTGACTCATCGGCATCGTTTCAGGTGCTTGGGCCTTCTTTTCAGGGGCAAATTTAGGCAGTGGAGCTTTGGTGTTTGCGATAATACTCTCTCTGGAAACATCAATTTTGTTCTGAGCATATGCAATCAGCCTCAAGGCAACATAGAATTCGTCTCTGTCCAAGGTTTCGTTGTCATTTGAGGCAATTAGCCAGATCTCACGCAAAACTTCTTTAGGAAGGCCAGACCGTTGAAAGAATGGGACGATTTCTTTTCCCGTGACCTTTCCGTTGTCTTCGTAATCAACTTGAGACCAGAGATTAGAATAATACCCTCTCTCAGTGTTTTCAAGCTTGACGTATAGTCGAGGAGGCTTCTCAAAAGGAATTATGTAGTTTTGCATCGGTTGCGTGTTGTAGCTTCCTTGGTTAAACCCTGTATTGAATTGCTGAGTTCCTGTGTTGAATTGCTGGGTTCCCATAGAAGCGAACCCTCCCATTTGTGGAGCATTGTGAAATTGTTGTGGGTACTGGTACATTGAGCTTGAGGAGTTAGATGAAAATTTTCTAATTTCTTATTTTTGTTGTTTCTTTCAGGTGAAAGCGTAGAATTTTAAATTAATTCCACAGATTAACGATATCAATAATTCAATAGCATTTCAACAGACAAATTACGAAAGTGATGCCTTGATAGAATTTTTTTTTGCTTGTGTTGTTCTGAAAAACTTCATAATTTTCTCTAAGTACATTTTCAACACAATCGATTGTAATTCCTACAAGACAAAACTTGAAACAATCAGGCTGGACCTCTTTTAAGTTCAAAACCTCTAGCTCTTATCAATATGTACAATTTTTGTACATTAGTGCGGAATGGATGTACTTCTTAAGAGGTGTGAGGAAACACAAACCTCTATAGAGAGAAGATATAAAAGAGAGGGGTAGTAGTTGGATAGTATTTGGAAAGTGAAATATGTAGCTTATAATAAATTTCATGTGACTAGCCAACGGTTAACCTCCATGATTTCATTAGGTTTTGTTTGCTTAGAGATAGTTTAGATATCTGGTATCAAAAACAGGTGAAAAAAAATGTTTTGTACAAATTCTTTCGAGATTACATTCAGAGCCAGTCATTTTCGAAAAAATTCTTGGATTGATTTTTTTTAATCAAAGAAGCAAGTAAATATTTCATGAGGTATCCACACTGAAACTTTCCCAAGAGAAATGGATCCTATTTTGACTTTATTTCTTGCAGACAACGAGCGAATCATAGGAGACCAAGATCCCTGGGATTTCGATAGACCTTTCATTTGACTCCATAGATTGATATTTCTAAAAAGTTTCAGAAATCATTTGAAAGTTTTCAGGAAACAAAATGGAGAGGAAAACGAAGCCTGAGCTACTGAAACGGGAGTTTTAAACTAGAGGAAAGGCAGTTCTCTGTAAATTTGAATGAAAAATTAGAATCGATTCTGTTTTGCTTTAAACACCCAAAAATATAAACTTAATTCACAGTGGAGGAAGACTGATAATGAGATCTTAAATGACGAAATTCTAAAAAGGCAGACATCTACAACTGAGTTATAGTGGAGGCTAGGCCTCCTAGGGTGTGCATTAAGCCAGCCTACTGCATATATGCAAAATCTTTGCGTTATTATCGGAAATATAAAGACGTCTCTGTAAAGTCTCGACCTTAGAGGTAAGAGTGGGAGGGAAAACCCTCGCAGTCTTCTATTCACAACAAAATTGTATGCGATAAGCGATTAGAGACACTTAGTTAAGACCTTAGCAAGTTTTTCTGTTATAAAGTTCCAATTCATTCATATCTCCGAAAATACCCTCTGTAGCTGCGAGAGACTATGAAGTTGTTCCAAAGCAAAGCATAGATAAAACTAGATAAACTGGTTAGCAGCCACTGTCCTGCAAATAATGATATGCCTCTCTATTTCTTCAAAAACGGAATCCGAATCTCAGTCTACACAGTATGGGTTGCTTCGGTTCAGTTTAGGAGATGATGACATATCACATTCTCTTACTTCGAAACTTCCATCCTATTGCTCTTTTTGAGTATCATGCAAACATTACCATCAAAACTAATAATACCACTTCAAATTGTAGCGAGTTTCAACTTTTTGTATGAGTTCAATGCCTAACAACCTAATAAATACTTCTTGAATAACGTATATAAGAGGTAATGATAGCATCTAGTCATGCTGCTCGCATTGAATACAATTTTCAGAGAATCAAATAAATGAAACACAAAGAAAAATCATTTTTTGCCATGCATTTCTACTGGTTGATATGTTAACAAGAAATGAAAAACTAAAAAGATCCTTCGAAACCTTAGGTTTGCTTTATGGATAGGAAACAAAAAGAAACTCAACAAATTCTTTAATTTCAGAACTGATGCGAACGCTGCGTCTTTAAAAAAATTAAATTCGAGGTCTTGATTCAAAATTCCAGTGTTCTTATAATCGCATAAAAATTTTAGAAATTAATTACTCCAATGAATACAATCCGCTCCTTGGCAAAGAAGCTCAACACCGCCAAGAAGCAAGCCAGCACTGGAGACGAAAAGGCAGAGACAGGCGCCATGGACCGAAGGCGATTATCACGAAGCCACTCGTAAGGACTCAATCTATCTCCATGGCTGAGTTAAAAAAACATATCTCGTATTCCCACCTCTGACTGGTGCTCCTTCGCACAGATAAGAAGCGATGTGAGCCAGCCTTTGCGAAGTGTGGGATAGACGAAGGATGACAAAGCATTTGCGTCAAATGTTGAAAATCCATGTTGATTAGTTAGGCTATAGAGATAGATTACTTCCTTTCTTCTGGCTCTGAAATAAATCACCAAGCCTTCTTTCCATCCGCCTACCTTTTCGCTTTCTCTGCTTAAAAGCGAATGTACCCATTCTAAAGGTAAAAAATTATTCATTCATGAAATTATTAAATAGGATTAAACTCATTGGAGCCTTGATGAAATTCATCTCAAGACTGCATCAGCATTAAAGAAAGAAGAATAGGTCAGCTAGTTAGTTAGAATTCTTAGCTAAGAAAAGCATTTCAAGTCCTCTATTTAAGAAATTGAAAAAGTTTATTTAATTGCTTCGAGAAATTGAATCTTATCACTCAACACAACGAAATCTATATAAATCTTTCAAAATGAACGGAGCAAGACCTATTTTCGCAACGATTCTCTCAGACGACAATGCGATCATTATTTTAATTAATAAATTAGAGAGCAAATATCACAGAATCGTTTGTTCAAACTACCCATTCGAGCACGGCTTTGAAAATTGAATCGTGCAGCGGATCACTTCTCTTGTTCGTTCTTTCAAACGATGTGGAGATATATGATCTCTTTTCAGACTATCTCCTTCCCATTGCCCAGTGTTTCAGACCTGCTTTAGGTATTCCTGATTCCATCAGATGGATTTTAGTTCCTCCATGAACTCCAATCTAATTTTTGTTTCCAACAAATAATAATTTAAATCCACTTTATGTTGTTCACGAGTTGTTTACGAAAATTTAAAGGAAACCAATAGAATCTTGAAAAGAGCCACTCTTGTCGTGTGATATCTCATATAAATTCAAATTATTCTCTTAGGTTTCATAGAAAGATGGTTAGTTCAAAGAATTTAACCCTATTTTTCCGACTTTTTTTTGAAATCGAATTCATCCTCTGATGACTATTAAATTATCGGAGGATTGTATTATATATTTGCTCAACTTTTCGCCATGACTCCCACATGTATCCACAACAAGAAGGTCCTCCTAAGATGATTCTAATCCTATATCTAAAGTTAATTCCTATGTCTTTTGAAACTTTGATTTATTGTAATCCGTTAATATGTCAGATATAAGTTACAGGCCTTACCATTATGTATCAAATAGTATACTGGCAAAACCCCTCATTATACATTCGAATGTATGCAGATATGAAACGATGGATAAAAGAATGCTTAGAAAGAAGAAAGCATTGTTCAGAAATATAAAAAAGATTCCCTTAATATTATACCTCATTCCTCGTTAAAGAAGCAACGTCAGACCACACATTGAGGCCTTTCTGCATAGTTAACTTGTAAAAAAGGTTCCTTGTTACTTCCTTGTGTCCTCTCAAATGGAACCGAATTATTTTAGTAGTACTTTCCATTATCGGCTAGTTTTTTTTATTGACTCGAACTGTTGGGCGCGCTAACTTCGAAATTTTGTGACTAGTCGAGTTCAAACCCGAAGTTTTTTTCTCAGCACGTCCGTCTTTACAGCCCTCAGCCCTCCATGTCTGTTCTGGGAAGCAGAATGATTGAGCAGTGTTTAACTCCTCAGCCCTGCAAGTCTCATCGTTGGCAAAAAGCAAAGTGTGAATAAAGTCTTTAAAAGTTTTAAATTCCTCAAAATCGAACTCTTCAGTTCTCGGGAAGGCGAAGCTTGGTGTCCTCCTATGCAAAACAAATTACTTTGAATCAAACAACAAATTATTTACTCTTCGGTCATATCTCTCAAGTTTTCGAGGTTAAAACCTTCAAAGAGATTCTCATTCAAGTCGTATCTAGGGCTGCCAGCTGTCTCAGAAATATATGTCTTGTCATCGCCAACGACAGCAGATTTGAGGTACAATGCCATATCGTAAAGGTCACGAGAATCTGGGTTATTCAAGGTCTCGTAGGCTTCTTGGATTCGGTTGAAAATAGTCGTAGCGGTTTCTTTATCATCGTTTTTGTCCTAATAATATGCTGATAAGTCAAAGAATTATTAAAAAGGAGTTTACCGGGTGGAATCTCAAAACAAGTGCTTTGTACGCCGAGCGAATTTCGGCTTGTGTAGCGTTTTGAGAGACTCCCAGTGCCTCGTAGTGAGTGAGGTGATCAACCATTGGGCAAGCCTTAGATTTGTTAAGAGAACCGTTCTGAAGAAATTTTAAAGATTATAGCTGAGTCGGTTTTCTATCTCATTTGAATGTTCTGAAATAATCTAAAAAATGATAGAAGTTTTTTTTTAATTTTTCTCTATTCCACTCGAATTGAAGTTTTGATTTCGTTCATTCAAAAATTTTATCAGGATTTCCAGATAATTCTCTGAAAAGTTCTCGTACCCTCAGATTGGTCTCGTGCAATGCGAGATTTATTGAAAGAAGGTTCTCGACCAAATTAATCACTTCTTTAACCTAAAAGGAATGAGCGCAAGTCGGACCGATGTAAGCCCTTATGAACGCTACTCATCTTATAGTAGATGAGGATAATATCGTCCAAATTCAACGTATGTGAAGACTTTAGTGGAAATTTGTTATCTAATAATTTTTTTTCAGAGCTTTGTGCCGAGGAGAAAAATTTTTGAAAATAATTCCTTTTTATTTTTTTTCTTTGGTTACAAACTGATCAAGTAGAACAATTCGATTGAATCAATAAGTTTATCATGACATACGATACCTTTAGAGCGTTTATTGATTTAAAAATATTTCTTTTCTATGCGGCTTGAGAGAAAATTTCTGAGCTGTGTCTAAATATTCTAGAACCAGTCTGAAAAGAAGAATTTTGCGTAGACTAAATAAAACATTTCTTTAATAAATTATTTGACAGCCATAGCTAATACTATAGATGGAGAGTGATAGAGAAAATGTTCTATTGACTCTATTCTCAAGATCAATTTAGAATTAGTTTCCCTCGAGAATTATTGAGAAAATCTGCGAGAGTCATTTTCCTTCTTTCAAATTTATGAGAGCTTTGGTAAAGGTGGAAATACGAGGAAGCCAGCTTTGAGAACAGAAGTATAGAAATGCACATTAGCCTGGTAGAAAACGGCCTGGTTCATATGAAATTTGAAAAAGTTAATCAAAGAAGAAATGAGTGATTTATGAGAAAAAAAAAAGGAGGATTGTGGATAGAAAGCTGGCTATTGTGCCGAAATGGCTCTCTAATTCCTAATAACTCTGCAGAAATATTGCCGATTGCCTATGAATTAGAATTGGATTTTGAAAAGAATGCGGAAAAAAACCCAATTTGAACGAGAGAAGCTTAGCTTTATCCCGTTGGAAGGGATAGAAAAGCCTAATTTAGATGAGAGTTATTACAATAGCTATGATGCTTTTGACTTATTTTTCTTTCTATTATCAGGTCCGAGGAATTGAAATTGATTAAACAAATTGCTGAGGTTCCTCAGTTTTCTGAGCCTCTACTATCGGCGTCTTTAAAGATATTTGTTTTATTAAAATAAAGAAAGACTCAGAAATTATAGCAGATATATAATGCCAGGAAATCATAATAGGCCGATTCAGGCAACCTTCCGACTTTTTGTAGAGGTATTCCAATTATATCACAAAGGAATTCTGGTATGATTTTCGTAACTCTTTGAAATATTCTATTTTACCATACATTGCAGAACGATATAGATTCTCTGAAAGCATTAATATCATCATTTCGTAGTACCGATGTCCAAAAAGCTCAATCTAAATCAGAATATATTCTCGTTATAAAAACCTTCCAGTACAAAGTATGCCAGAATTTCTCAAAATATTATGGCTCCTTCTTCCCCTTCGAAGCGTCCTCTTTTTCACGTGTGAGCTTCTTCTCGAATGTCTCTAGTTGCCTCTCGAAGCCAGGGTTAGGGGAGATAATATTTCTCTTTTTGATAACGAATTTAAACGCAGCTTCCATAGGCCAGCCATTCTCCTTCATTAGGTATGCAATCACAATAGTAGCACTGCGAGATATTCCAGCAAAGCAATGAACATAAACTGATCCTTTTTTCATGTGCTCGGTCATGAATTCTAAAGCCTCGTCGAAATGTTTTAGCAAATTGAATGAAGCACTGTCCTCAGCAGGGATGATTTTGTGCTCGAAATCTTTTTTCGTGTATTTCAGACCTGCTTGGGCGGCAACAGTCAGAACCGCAGTCACTTTGCACTCTTTCAGCTTCTTCACATCTTTTGCGCCATTAAGATTGCCCAAGTAAAGTCCTCCAACACCGTCTTCGGGTTCTAGGATGCAGCTGATATTTGTCCATTCAAAAGTTGCGAATGGGTCATCATCTGGATCAAGATAACCTCCCTTTCCTAAGCTCCACATTGTGCTTGATACCGGTAGTTTTAAAGTAGACTATTTTTTAATTGAGAGCTAAGGCTGATGTTATTATATGAATAAGTCCAACGCATTGAATTTTCGCAAGAATAGCAGTTTCAGTCTGGTTTTTCTGTATTTTCGTAAAATACAATACTATCTAGGGTTTTTGAAAGTCTGCGAAAAATGAAAGACAAAAGACCTGATTATTGAAACAATATTAAGTATGAGTGAAGATTAGAAAACAAACAAACTTTTTTTCCCAAAAACCTTACTCATTTATTTAATGATCATCAGCTTTACCTGTGTCGTTTCAGCCTTTTTACCTATCCAATCAACTGACGCAGAATTTTGCAATTTCGATGACACTAAATTCTTCTGATATCAATTTTTAAAAGCTTACTCTAAATACATTCTCAGTTAAAATTTCTAAAGTCGACAAAGAAGGCAAGGTTTGAGAATTGAATCTTCTTGCATACCTTATAAAAAAATGCTTGAAGAATAAATATCCCAAGCAAATTCATCTATGTAGTATGGGAGTTATATCTAACAATTTTCATTCAATTAATTTCACTCAGGAAAAAATAAGAAAAATGCATATTATTATAATACCTCAGTCACATCCCGAATACAATATTAACGATTCCCTCTGCCTAGGTATTTCCGAAAAATATTAATCAATAGAATAGACTGCACTATAGACATATAAGTTGTGCAAAATCTCTAATTCAATCACTATCACAGCAAAAAACAAAGTTAAAACTCATTGCTTTTATTCTTCTCATTCAATTCAACAACATAATACTTGCGAACTTCGACCAGAAGAAGCTTCTTGCTCTCTAAATATTCATCTCTCGCCTTGTCATACTCAAGATCCAAGGCCTTATCCTCGCCTTTGCCATGGATCCAGTTGTGATACTTTCTCTTGGTCACTTCTTTCAATGCATGGAATTTATCTGTAAAATGCTTCAATCTGTCATGGATCTTTTGATCAACGTTGCCTTTATGCTTGTGCATTGCCTCAGATACCATCCTTTCCATATCTCTCATATCATCAATCGCGTTCTGGAAAGTCTCTCTGACCTTTTGGCTTGATTTATCTTTCACATGCTTCAAATGTCCAGTGATATCATCCCAATACGGCGCTAATTTCGAATCCAGTTCAAGGAAAGTGTTAATACTATCTACGTACATTTCTCTGATTTTCTCAGCCACAGGGTGCAAGGCCTTATGAGCAGTTTCAACTGGGTGCTTTACAGCATGCCCGACCTTATGCATCGCACTCTTTGCTTCATCGAGGAGTTTTTCGTATTTACTTCTTGCTTTTTTCGCGGTTTCATATTGGAGCTTGGTGATTTTCCCAGTGACATAATCAATCTCGTTCTGGATTCTGCCTCGCACCAGTTCGTAGTTAGCTAAAGCGTTTTCATAGGCACGTATCGTATCCATTTTGGATTCATGAGCTCCCTCCTTGATATCTGCTGCCAATTGCTCTGTTTTGAGTTTCAGGTGCCCGTATTGATCGGTAAGTTCATCCAGAAAGTGATTGAGAAGTTTTCTGGCTTCCTTGTTCAATTTCACGTAGTCCTTGTTCAAGAACATGTGCAAGGTGTGGATATCTTCCTTGCATTTATCGAAAGCAGCATGCAATTTTTCGTGGACCTTATCGTCAACTTTATCCGCTTTGTTTCCAACTTTCTCCTTGAACTCGTCCCAAGCGTCCGATAGCTTGTTCACAAGGCCCTTGACTTTCTGTTTGAGCGACTCATGACTCACATCCTCATCGGATTCAGGTTTCTTCTCTTCAGCTGTCTTGAGCTTGGATATATCGTCGATTTTGACTCCAAGTATCTCTTTTATTCTCAAAAAGCGGTCGGTTGCATCATCGTAGAGGTCAGTAGCAACTTGAACGGTCTCATCCAGTTTTGCTTCCAAACCTGATGGATTAACCACCCCTTCGATTTTAGCTTTAGTTTCTTCTTTGAATGACTTGTAAGTGTCTTTCAGCTTTGCCAACAGTTCTGCAAGGCCATGATGAGCGTCTGAAGTAGAGTGTTCAGCGGTTTTCTCAAGAGTCTCGTAATAGTTCTTAATGTCATTCATTACGTTGTAGAAGTTTCCGTATGCCTTGCTTAAGGTCTGATCTTTTGTATCTTTCAAGCTATGACGAGTATCGTCCCATTTGTCGCCTGCAAGTTTCCCCCAGAGATTCCAAAGTTGCTCTGAATCTTCTTTAAGATCTTTGATAGTGCGTTTCAAGGACTCGAAACTTGCGTGTGACTGGGAGTCGGTGTCCACTGTATTGAGAGTATCGCGGGTTTCAATGGAGTCGATATGAACTTTGAAGTCGTGCTTGAGACGATGAAGGAGGTCATGGGCTGCTTCGGATTTCTCTGGGTTTTCAACGATAATCTTGACACGCAAAGTGTCGTCATCGTCATGGTGATGATGGTGGAGAATGTCTGCCTTGATTAGAGAATTAAAAGCCAAGCAGCCGACTAATAGAGAGGGTATTATGCGCATTTTGAAAGATTATTTGCTTTTTTCACAATTTTTAAATTAATTTCTTCTTCTTCGTTCTCAAAAAATACAAATAAATAGATGGAAGGTTACTGAATCGATTAATTCTAGAGTGAGAAAAAATCTATAAGAACAGATAGTTCACAATATTGCTGAAATATATAGACTCAT
>ENA-UOTX01000339-UOTX01000339.1-compost-metagenome-genome-assembly--contig:-NODE-339-length-51613-cov-14.658200_pt1 | contig 51613 bp, 40 predicted proteins | sample MGYA00238143_ERZ746982 | MGnify/ENA primary metagenome ERZ746982 (study PRJEB28758, sample SAMN06268862) | compost metagenome | isolation source: single cell | place: USA: California, Emeryville, Joint... | reverse complement strand
CTTGCTCTAGCTCACTTTTCTTCTTTTCAAGCTCAGAATTTGTCTCAGCAAGGTCCTTACTGAGCCGAACAGTATCTCTCATTGTGCTAAAGAAGAAGTTGTGATAGACAACGATCACTGGAACCAGAAAAGCGCTGATTCGAAGATAACCGAAGTAGCCATTTGTGACCTGTTGTAAAATCTCTTCCTTGCTCATTTGCTCCAGTTTCACCAGGATATGATTATCCATAATGAAAGAATAACCATAGACATTTGCAATCACTTGAATTACAAATAATGCCGTTGACTTGGAAGCGCAAAGTCCCGCAAATGCATAAATCATCATCGTATATGGTCCTCCAATCATATCTGTTGGGTTCAAATACGGAAACAAGAAAGCGCTTATGAAGTGCAGAAACGCAAAACAAGCATTAAGCACACGGGTTTGCTTTCGGTAGAGGAAGATTGAAAGTAAGGCGTACCAAACACAACTGATGAGATATGATTTGTAGTATGTGGCTGGATTAATGACGAATTTAATAGTTGTAACGATAAAAAGTGCCGTAAAGATGATGTAGTAATTGCGAAGCTCAAATTTTCTGACAAGGTGAGTCAGTCGGTCCTCCTCTATCGTTACATTAGGGTCAAGCAAACGATTGATAAATTTTGTGAGGGCCTTCATTCTTGGGATTTCAGATTCTTTATAATTATTTCGAGATTCAAATTTGGCAGGACGGTTCCATTATTAATGAAAGAAAATTAAATCGAGATCAAATCAAAAAACCAATCGAGTGAGCAAACTTCTCACCCGAAATTAATCAGCATTAATAAAAATTTGCAGAGTTAAGATGCAATTTCCTCTGAGGAAAAAAAACAAAAAACTAGAGAAGAATTGCTCACAAAGCAAAACAAACATATTAACTCAGATGGTATATGTTTTTCAGAAAGAATGGAAATCTTTATGCAAAACTATAGCGCCATGACGAGTTCTTATAATAGATGTGACCGATATTCATTGAGTGAGGGTCTTAAAAGCTCTCCAACTTAAATTTGGCGATGTTCTCATCAAATTTCTATTAAGCTCCTTCATATTGCTAGCAATTGAATGAACCCCATTAATGGAATAATTTGCGAGATAGCATTTGTGATCTCGAGTCAATTTCGTGAATTTGAGACTCTATTATTGATATTAAATATCTCAAGATTGGCTGAGTCTTAATTGTTAATTGATTTAGAGCCACTGAAACAATATAAATATTTTTATTTCCAGCAGCAACAGTCTTGACCGATTTTGGTTTTCCAAGCAGACAAAGCAACACGTTTTTCTCGTAGAGACATAATTTCCGTTCCTTTATAAAAGGAAACTTAATTAACCGTGTTAATCATGGTACTGAGCAACTTCCTCAAAATAAGAACCCTTAAAAAGTGAATTAGTGATCTCTCTTTGTTTTCATGATTTTTTCTTTGCGTAGGAACAAAAATATTGTTATTAATCTCTATATCTTATCTGGATGTCTGAAAATGAATCCAATCTACATACATTCGATGAAGCTACGAAGTAGAATTTCCCCCATTTTGAATAGAGGCCTCTAATGACTTGCTTGATTCTATCATCATATTCATCATATTCATTAAATGAATATAATGTATTATGAGCGAAAATATGAAGAAAATATTTTCCTCAACACTCTCTTTTGCCGATGAGTGGAGAAACTTATAAACAAGACGCAGCAAGGTCGGATATCAAACTAACATTACACAACACTTTATTTAATATTAAATAAAGACTACACATTAGTTAGATTATCCTGCAATGATAAGTAAATTGCAGTATTACAGTAAAGGTCCGAAACTTACAGTAGCGCCTCGTTTAACCTTTGAATTTTCTTTGGCCCTAGGAGGATATATTGCCAAGTACGCCGCAGTGCTCTCTTTGGGAATTACTTGAATCTTTTCAGAAGGAAGGGACTGTCTGACTGCGAGGATCATGCTTCTTCATAGTGCCTGTTTGGGATTCTAATGTCTGTAACAAATTAGCGCTGATTTTTTTATTCCGTTTCTTTTGAGTTTTTTCACAGATAAATATCATTAAGCTGACAAAATCAGAGGACACCGACAGCCAATCATCACATAGGTTGCGAGCGAAGATTGTTTTTCACAAATGCTATCACTTCCACAAAATTTTCCATTGCAGCATCCGCTGAAACATAGTTCAGCCTGACAGTCAGCAACCGAGCATTGTTGAACACTTCCGCATTTTTCATTGATACAGCACGTGCAAGGACACTGTTCGACCTCACAATAAGATGTCGAGTCTCCTATGGTGACGTTCCCGTCATATGTGCAGAGGGATGCGCTACTTGTACATGAGAAATCTTTATCACAGCATTTAGTGAATGGCCAGTCTCCACAATGATCTGTTCTTATATTTTTGCTTCGGTCATGGCTTGCACATAGAGTCAAAGTGAGTAAACACATTCAATTTGAAGCTTTATGTCAATATTATTCTTTATTCAAGCTTACAAAGATCCTACAAACACAAATGACTTCTAATATAAATATAAAGAAGTTACCAGTCTTTGTAAAAATGTTAGACACGACAAAGAAAAGAGGCTAGATTGTATTTGGCAGTATGTATTGAAAAACTATTATTCTACTTTATAACTAGATTGATTAATCTCTGGATTCCTTTGAATAATGGTATTTTGACAATTTGACTAAGAACGGCTTCTTTTGAGTTTTCAATAAAAAAATTAAAATATCCAATTGTTGCTGCAATGCAAGAAAGTCTGTTTACTTTCGAGCCTTTACCCACTTTTAAAGACAAAGTCGGTTTCGCCAATCCTAAGCCCGAAGAAGAATCCAAAGGTAGCTACTTCCAGCTTCGAATTATAATTCAATTTCTCCAGACAAAAAAGCAGCCGACTCGAAAGATTCAAAAAATAAATCCCAAAGCGGGAAAACAGTCATCTTCAGATTCAAAAAGAGCCAGTTCAAACTCCTTCCTGAATTGCTTGGTATCTTCCTCATCTCGTTAGCACAGTCCTCACTCTTTGGTTAGACGTTGTCGTTGAAAAGGATGATAAAGAGAACTTTGTCAGCGCAGAAAAGAAAATGAAAAAGGATATGGAAGAGGTGAGGAACCAACTGGCAGGGATCTCACTCAAGGACGTTGCATCGAATCTTTCTCAGAAACTTCCGATAGGATTAAGCGAATCCGAGCGCGATAAAACCGGGAATTTTGACACCAAATTCGTTCTTAAGGCGACCACTTTGCAGGAGCTGAAGGAACTTGCTGGCGAAAGCGAGCAGAATATCAACGCTCACTATAAGAATCTATTTTTTAACGAACACATCAAAAAGAAACGAGATGAGAAGCTGCATGAGAGAAGAGTGGCTGGCAAAAAACACCTGGCTATTATTGATGTGAAGAATACTCAAAAAGGTGACACTATTTATTGCAATGACATGCCTTTGGTGCGAGAGTAATGCAATTGACTACAAGTTATGATTAAATCTGTTTGCTGCGCTTTAGGTTCGACGGAGAAGAGGATAAGGAAGAAGAGTATAAATATTACATGGTTCAAGCCAATAGACGGGGAGGTGAGCAGTGATGTATAAGCTTATTGCTAATAATTTGCGATTTTAGGTGCTTTTAGAGGTGAGAGAGGAACTATTATGATGAACATCGAAACCCATGATATGATTGAGCAGAATTATGATGAATATGATGGAAAATATTACTACGGACATGATTCAGATGAAGAACGTTTTTATGGTATGTGTATTTTAAACCTGAAGGCTAATATACTTCATTTTGGCAGACGGAGAAGATAAAGACTCCAACGACGAAAACAATTCACAAAATGATTATCCAGATATCGAAGAATGTGGCAGCTCCGATGAATATGGGTGTGGGAATGACAATGACGACGATGATGACGAGGAAGAAAGAGACAAAGCCGAGAGAAAAAAGTTTGATATGGAATTTTTCGAAAGACTGAAGCGCCAAAAGTAAATTTGTCACGTCCCATGATGATAATATTTATACTAATCTCAAAAGGATGCTTAACAACAGAGAGCGAGATCCCGGATTCATCGAAGTCGAGGGGATGAACGCCTCAAGCGATGAGGACTATTATTAAGCACTATTAAGTGTGCATTTTACAATTTTGGAATTATCTGAGAATTTCCTGTTTGCGAGGGTGTTGATAGCGTATATGGTATTATAAATCGAGTTGGTTACTCTTACAGGAACTGAAAAAAATTCACCTTAGTGAATCGATGTTATATAATAAAATATTTCAGCCTACAATTTTTTTGTTGAGGTAGGAGAGATTATTGATTTAGTTGAGAGAGTAGCGACTGAACTTGAATTGGGAAGGTGTAATGCATGGGTAATTGCATTTATGAGAAGAAACTTCTTTTTGATTAAATAAACTGAGAGATTCGGTCTATTCATGGAATGATTGCAATTTTTTACATTAGAATTAATGTGCTGAGCACTTGCGAATTCGGTTTGAACAAAAAAGTTTTAAAAGACGATTAGTTTTGGTGCGAACTGCAAGCAAACCCAAAAAAAAAGAGCTAGAGTCAACTGAGACAAAGTTTGGGAGGATAGCAAGCTAAATTGCTGCCATCGCGGGAATGCTGAGGCTTCAAAAAGAGCAATGTTGCCTCAGATTGTGGTTTTTTTTTTTTAAGGCTCATGAAAGCTCCTATATGATTGCAAAACAGAAATCAGCATTCCAAGGTCCTGGAATGACCTTTGGAGGGGCCAGAACTCTGTAGGTAACCAGAGCTCTTTAACGCATTCCGAAGCTTATTATTCAGTTCATACAGCCTCATTTTCTAAGAAAGTCACCAGACAATTAGAAAACTCTAATCCACTAATATCATCCCCATTGCGTCATTTATTATCTTTTACGTTTATTCTTAGGACGACAAACTCCCATACCGGAAGGGAGCATTTAAAATTAATGATTAATAAGGAATTTTGTTTATCTCTACAGAATTAATAATACCAATTTTGCTTGATTTTTACACATTTAAAATTAGTTAGAACTTAAATGTTTCGCAACTGCTTCGTGCTACTATTCGCACTCACTATTGCTCTCTTTTCTCATGTCCAGGCTGTTCCATCCAAGGTCATCTATATTACTCCTAACGTCCCCATGGTAAACTGTACAATCGGAGTGAACTCCACTGGTGTCGATGTGATCGACAAGATTTCGGATGCCTCAGGCTATGAAGTTTCTCTCATCAGGTACAAAGGCCTATACCGTTGTCACACTAACTCGCTTTCTCTCCTCTAGCTTTATTACGCTTCAAGCCGGTTGGGACAGTGCAGATTGGGTTCTTGTCTGCGTTGATTGGGATACGATGATGACTGACACATTCAACGGGGTCCCTCTGTTTTCTGCTGGTGGTATCCCAATCACCTCGATCAATATGAACAAGGGCTATCATTACTCGTTACCTGTTTTCAATGCCGGGCTCCAATTGGTGGCCTCTACCCAATCAAAGGAGAATTTGTGGTCTTTCCTCTCTTCTTTCGAAACATGGCTCTGGATTTTGATTCTAGCAACGACGTTCGTGACTGGAGTGGCCACTTTCATCTTCGAAGAGCAGAGTCTCTCATGTCGAGACCGAAGAATTTGCATGAAAAACTTAAATGAGATGTTGTGGCAAGCCTTTTCAAGTTTATTCTTCGCTTCAGAAATCAGACTGCAAAAGTTTTCCGCCAGAATCATGTTCCTGTGCTTCTGGTTCATGGTGCTTGTGTTGTCAGCGACCTACACTGCCGATTTGACCAATCAGCTTGCGAGTAGCATTCCAGTTGGTAACCTACTTTCGACATTGTTTCATATTAATAATCTCCCTTTGATATCGACCAGCCCAATTCCAATCGCTGACTGAAGCTGCAGCTGGCGAATACAAGATCGCAACCTATGAAAACTATCAAGAATTACTCGTGTCATATAACATCAAAAACATCACATTCTTTCCTTGGGGACCAGATTCAGCAGAGGTATTTTCACTCTCTCTCTCCATTTCATCATTTGATTTTCCAACAGGATATTTCAAATGGGTTCCTCAATGGAACAATCGATGGATTTGTCGTCGATGCGCCAACTGCCAATTTATTCACTTCACAATGGCCTTGCACTACCTATTCTCCCACCGACTATCTCATAAACTTTAACTACGGATTCTTATACCCTCCAAGTGCCGCTTACGCTGATATTCAAGCGATTAATATGCATCTCTTTACTTTCAAAGAAGGAGACGAGTAAACATTTCCTTTTCAAAATTTGTTTAAGCTTCCAATTTTCTAGCGTGCAAAACTACGAAAATAAATTCATAAACGTCGCTCCTATTGACAACAGCTGCAATCAATCCGTTACAAACCTTGATCTCCGTCAACTCGCTGGTCTGTGGGTTATCTTAGGCGCTACTCTTGTTATCAGCTTGATTCTCCATCTGGTTACCGACATCTTCGTCAAAGGAGATAAGAAACTGAAATTGCTTCTGTCGTCGAGAAGAAAGAAACATTATACCAAGGAAGAAAGAAAGATTATCTTGGAAACTTACCCTATGGTAGAAGATTTTATCCACATCCCTTCAAAGGATCTCCATAGACAAGTCGAGAAGGATATCAAAGGTACGAACTGCTTTTTGATAGTAAAATCTAATGCGTTTTGGTATAGATGGGCTGGACAACGTTGAGAACTTGATTCGAGAGCGATTCCTTAACGCTGAAAAAAGAGTTTTGATGACACTGCGAAAGATCAATAGCACTCTCAATCAAAACGAATCTGAATCAGTGGATATGGATCGTTCATCGTTTATTTTCGACGAGGGGCTGAGCGAGCTGCAAGCCTCGGAAAAGTTCTCTACTGACAGAGACTCCGGGTCCAACAAGCAAAAAATGGACTGAGGACTTACGCTATTACTGCATATTATAGTTAAAGATTTACATTTTTTTGTTTTTGCCCTGATGATAGATACCCTGGGCCAATCCTCTTAAACATCTCATTAGAATTGTTGATTCTCTATGCTTTTCACGCTTAGCTCAGAAGTATTTTCTTTTATATTCCATTAGCGCCACATAAAATTTCGTCAAAAGAAAACAAGTCATGTTGTACATTTTGAGACTGTGAAATTCCTTTAGCAGCAAAATGGCAGACCTTTGGCTGATGTGAAGAATAATGTTAGAAATAATTTTTCAGCGAGTTTGAATGACCCATCATCACCTTAGAAATTTGCTGAATAATGAATTGTCTTAACTAACACGCATACAGTTCATTCATACAAATTGCACAATAATTTAAATTACTAGGAATTTACGGCAATAAAACAAAAGAAATTAAAAAATCTTAACCTCATGTCGCCTACGATCCAGAGGGGAAATATAGGGCTAATGAGTTTTTTTTTTCTCTCATTATTTCTTTTACCTGTTTTTGTTAACTTTTTCAAATCCGTTTTGTCTATAGGCTTCAAATTTTGACATTAAGTGGTGCGAATTATTTACTCTTTAACTCTTTTAGATGGACATTTCGTGCATATCCCATAAACCTTTTAGTTCTCTTCATTGTCGATAATTCTCTCGAGACTCTGTCTGAATTGGTTATCTACATAATCATCGTTAGAGTAAATCGGGCTTTCAAGGCGTTGTTTTGGATCATCAAGGTTATGCAGGGAGAAAGGTGCGTACCTCTTCATTGAAGGGTCGTCAGAGGTCTGCTCCTTTTGTTGCTCTGGCTGCTGGGGAGTTCCAAAGAGGTTCAAGATATGATAGTTTGAAGCGGCCTCTGACTCCGATCGTTTCGTCTTACCGACGAAGTAAGGAGAATCTACCGAACTTCTTCGCTTCGCGCTTTTTTTTTCTTCAGTTTCAGACTTTTTACTCGGACTATGAAATATTATTATATAAGCTATTTTCGAATTTTGAATGATTAGACTACAGCTCGTTCATGGAATGCGCAGCCATCATGTTCTGGATCATCGCGTTCATCCACTTCAATTGCTCTGTGGTCGGAAGCTCGTTTATACTTCCCATGCTTCCTCCGGGAAGGCTCATCCCTGCGTCCAGAGAGGTGTTCAACTCGCTAGCTGCTCCTTGCATTTTGTAGCTGCCTAATTGGTCATCCTTCCTCTTCTTGAAAGTGCCGGTGACAATGCGATTTCTTGGCATCAATTTGAACACACGGTTCGCTAAGGAAGTTGTGATAGCTCTAGATAATAAGAAATTAATAAGTCATAAAGGCCGGCTTCCGTTACCTTCGCTCTTTCATATGGTGGTAGTGCGGGCAATCTCTCCCTTTCACACAGTTTTTGCTGGGACAATGCTTGGTTTTGTAGTTCAAAGGATGATATTCAAGCTCCTTCCAACCATGACATTTCGAGCATTTTTCTTTCAAAGGACAGCCGTCTTCGTAATTCACGATGAAATCTGTGGATTTCCAATTCGGACAAGGCAGTGGATCGTAGGAGTACGCCTGTGGCTTTCTCCTGTAATCTTGCCAGTTGTGCGCGTAAACGCATAATGCCTTATCATGCTGGGTTAGATTAAATGGACACCAGATCGTTTTATAATGAAACATGTAGAAATCATCATCGTATTCGTAGTTATGAATGAGATCGATCGTTATGTCATGCTCATTGTGAGCGAATGAGCAGAAAGTGCCATACTCACATAAGTGCAAGTTCAAAGGGTAATGTCCACAGAACTTGGTTTTATACTTGTCCGGTTTATAGAGCTGCTCGACGCGATTGTGAGCCTTTAAACACATGTCTCCATTAGGACAATTTTCAGGCGTTTCAGCATATTCGCAGAGATCTGAGCTGTAGAAGTTGCCTGGCCGCTTACGATCCTTCGAATTGTGATAAAACGGGCATTGCTTGTGATTATGCTGAGTGGTTTGCGCACAGGGCTTCAGCTTGAAGTTCTGAATGTCCAAGTGTTCAATTGGGTATGTATTTAGCGCGTTTATCTGAATACTGTTCATATTCTGACTTGGTTCGGTCACAACCGATGATAAAGTCACATCGGTAGCTGAGTCGTAGGTCGCACTGGCGTCAGTGGTCGTCTGCGTCCCGTATTTGGGTGTCATGACCGGGATATTCTGGAAACCTTTAGATTTCACAGAAAGGCTCTTCTTCCGCTTTTCCTGCTGCTGTGACTGGGAGAGCTGTTGCTGTGGTAAGAAGGTTGTTTGGCTGGTACTTACTCCTTGTTGAGGGAAGCCTTGGCTTTGCAGATGATCAAACATCGAAAAATTTTCGTGAGATGAACTTGGCGATTCACTGAGCAGGAAATTCTGGGCTTGGTTTGAATAAAGGCCAGGATTTTTGTTGAAAAAATTCAAATTCGCATTCGGATTGGAAGTCATGGTGACTAGCTAATGTTTATTACGCGAGGTTTTGCTATCTAGACGATTTAATTGATATCGATTCAAATAATACCGAGGTACCGGTTGTAAGTATTTAAATTTTGACTTGTTTCGATTCAGTAAATGAATCATTGTCTGTGAGAGACTAATGTAGAATTTTTCTTTAAGGAAAACAGATTTTGTCTTTTAAATTAAAGAGCATGGCTTCGAAAAAAATCAGTAAGTCCTTTGAGTTCCGCTAGACTGAATATTCAGTGAATTCGAAGGCAGCAAAAGAAGAAAGAGCTTTGGATTATCGAAAGGCTTCGAAAGAAGCCTTCGAAATAAAATTACAGTCGCTTCCTGGAACAAGGATGTGTGTTTTTCAGAGCTACTGCACAAGTCTAGAAGTCTATTTCGTTTCCACAAATTTGATCTTTATGCGTTCATGCTCATGTAGAATAAACCAAATCCAAAACTAATAAATGGCTTACTCTTAAATATTTTCTAATACACAGTTTTACTTGGAAAGAAAGCAGGAAATTATTACTTAAAGAGCTTAAATTAGTGGATTGTATTACGTTCCAAGTGGCGAAAGGAGACTAATGAGAGTGAAAATATATTAATGATCTGAGGCATTTGTTTAGAAAATTTGGGAGCCATTGCCTATGCGCTGGATGATAAACTTATAATTCGAAACATTTTATTTTAATAGCAATTCGATGTGCCCAAATCAAATTATCGATATGCCCAAATGAAATTATCGATATAACTTCTTTTGTAAGGGTTTATCTAATGAGCTAAGAGTTTTTGCTCTTCTGAGGATGAAAAGTGCTCTTTGACTATAAAAGAACTCGATTAAACGCCTCTAGAGTTTTCTGCAATATACTCGTTATTCTCTAATTACCTTTTATCGAACTAACTTCCTGCTCTCCTTTTTTTCCCTCCTAAGCGTGGCAATCTTAGTGAACAATCGAACCAATCATCTTCCAAAGTAACATTAGTGGCGGCTTTCAGCAACTTATGCACTCTCAAGCAATTTTCGAAAAAAAACTTTTTCAGAGAAACTTTTATTTATCCTAATTTGGAATCTGAAGTTAAGAATTATCAATAATAATATGCAGATACTGAATGCAGATTATCATTTTGATCAAATCTTTATCACATTTTCAAGATGTAAAAAAAAAAATAGATCACGACATGTCCTTGACAAAAAGAAAATTCTTGTTCACATACTGCTTTTTTAGAAGTTTAATACCATTATCTTTTCTTCTCCATAGCCATTTTTTTCTTTTCCTCTGCTATTTGTTGATTCATCTTGGCGTATTTGGTTGAAATAGCGAAATCAACCAGCATTTCATTCCCAAGCTTTGCGTTTTTAAGCAGAGTGAGCTGTTTGGCTGCTGAAAAAGTTCCTGGTTTAAATATTTATTAGAGGCTGCAGCCATTAATAAGAAATTACCTGGCCAATACTGCGCAGCTGAAATCTCTTTTGGAAGAAGCCCAAGTTTTTTATATGCGGCTGCAACCAGCTCAGAGCAAAAGAACGTCCTGTCATCATCGATTTTTTCCACATCCATGTTCGTAGAGTACTTCTTCATTAGTTTCTTGGGAGCGACACTGTATTTTTTCCCCACCGCGCTCTAAATAAAAGCAATCACAATCAAATCGCCCTCTTATCTGAAAGAAGTTACCTTGATAAAATTTTCAAGATGATGAAGCATCTCTAAACTACGTGTAATGTGAAGTGGCCGGTAAACCAGTCTATCAATGCCAATAAATTCAAACAACAGGTCAAGGGTTTGGTATTTTACTTTTCGTAAAGTAGATGCCATCTGTGTCTCACGAAAGTACTCCAACGACAAAGTCCCACACCCTAAAGCAAATATTGTTTCCGAGCTCATATGCTGATTTTTACCAGTCTGCCTGTTGATTCAAAAAGAACGAGTTCACCAGAAGCATATTTCAAAAGTAGCCCAACGTGATCTGATTTATTTGAGCATACATGAGTAAAAAACTAACCATTAAATTCCTATTTACCATATTCACTGCGAGTAAATGATCTCTGTATTTTCGCTCCAACGTTTTTCGTCCTAAAAGGAGTTGCTTGCCGCTCTAATAAAATTATCTTACCTGAACAGAAGGAGGTCTCCAGATTCAGCCATGCTTTCGAATTTCTCTGGAGTGATTCTATCGTTCTAGCCAAGCCAATTTAGCATGCATACAAATATTTGTGGAAATATACTTTCCAAAAGTTCTTCTCTTTCAACAAGATAGTCATGTCTCTTTCGGCACCTTTAGAATCTTGAATATGCATCTTAATCGATTCAATCCATTTTTCATATTCTTCGCGAGTCCTGGCCTTAAATTTGAAACTTTTTTTGCTCCCTTTGATAGACACTCTAATCACATTTGGAATAACCGAAGTGCTCACAATAATCAGTGTGTGTGTTACCTGAATTTTCTCGTTCTCTCAGGATTTCCGACAGGCTAGTTCAAATGTTAAAACCATGAGGGCTCATAGAGCATTTACCGTTACGGACGCCGATAAAAGGTCGAAATCGATGCAGGTTAGAATTCGTGAAAGGTTCTTCGGGTTGTAAAATTTCAGTTTTCGGTCTCTTAGCTCAAGCCATTTTTTCTTGAATTTTCATGGATAAATTTAATGCATTGCTCTCAATATTTCCTGTATTACACTCCAGAAAGGGAAGAAAGGATGATTTTTCGAAACAATCCCTTCAAAAGGAGGAGGTCCCTTCTCGATTGTCTCAGTCAAGAATCTCAATTGGGTCATTCGCTTGTATGTTTCGTTATTTTTTTGAATTTTGTCAGAGATATGATTGCGTGGTGGCATCGCTCTTGCTAATAATCGAAGAAAAGTTTTATAATCGTTTCATCCTCATCATAATAATATGAATACCTTCTTCTTTTTCGACCTCCATTTCGATTTCAATTTCGTTATCTTCAATTTCAGCCTCTTTTCCTACAGCTTTCTCCTTCTTTTCCTCATTTTCTGTTAGCTTGTATTCCTCATACGTAGTTCGGTGCACAGGGCGACTCTTTTCTTGAGGAACGCGCATGGTACGTATATTATCAGCATCATCATTTTGTTTTGTTTGTTTATTAGTCTCTATTTCTGGCTCCATGTTTTCACCAGCAGCTTTCCAAACTGATTTTTCTCCGGCTGCTTGTCTCGGCGAAGGCCCTTCTTCTTCTTTCATGTTTTCAAGTATACTCTGGTTTTTTTGGTCACCCCCATCAGGATTGTCAACGAAAGTGGTAATATTCATTTTGATTGACAACGCATAACGATGATTTTTCATTGAGTCCTGTGCGTCCGATATTTTTATCAGGTCTTCGTCAACAGCAGCCTGCTCTTGCTTTTCCATCTCCTTTTCGAAGCTATCATCGCTGAAGTAGCTAGAGAGCGCAACCTCTCTGTTCGGCCGATCTTAATAATTGTTATATTCATTATATGTAGTGTAAGAAGTATAACTTTTTGGTGTTCGGCTGGATTTTCTGCTTTTAGGGCTGTCATGCATAACCTGCGATCTTTGTCTTTCATTGGAAGCGTTCATCGAAACGTCAGCAAATGTGATTAAAGGAAATAAATTAATTGCTCAGTTTTACAGATGTGGCAAAATTATGTCTCTCTACTCCTGCAACACTAACACTAAAGAATAGCAAAACTCACAATTTGATTTTTATTTTTATTTTTTTCTTCCTCCTTACAAGCGAAAAGGTAGTCCAAAGATCTGATATAAATGTGAATTGGTAAAATATCATGTCGTTTCATGAACTTCAAGCAAAAGAAATTTGTATGCGAAGCACTATATTGATTTGTCTTGCTATCAAATTGAAAGAATCAGACAGAGTACAGCAGCATCACTCAGGAAATGTCGCTATTTTTCAAGTTTGTTACCCCAAGAGATGTGGCGATCCCCAAAAGAAAAAAAATTCAAAAATCTTAGAAGGCAAACTCTCTTCGCTTCTTAGGTTGCTAGATCAAATCTGTAAACGCTGGATTATGAGTTTAGGTGGTTTTGGGAATGTTCAAAGAATTACTGTAGTATGGAACACACTGCAAAAAGATTAAATAATGCACTGGCTAATAACGGTCCAGACTAACTGATTGGACTGCTATTCGACCATAAATTACATATTTGCAAAATTCAGCAAAGATTGGTTGATCGAAAACCAGATATACTGCCACCACGCTAATTGTTAGAGAAATATACAAGCTCGTTTTACCCGGATCCGTTTGCCATAAGGCCTCTTTTAGTTTTTCTCTAATCTCATGTTGTTGGAAGCATGTTATCATTGTCACCACCACTCATCCAGAGAGCCCGTTTTTCTAAATTTGCTTGTTGACTGAAAAATTCAGTGGTTCAATCGTGCTGATATTCACAACTACTTGCTGGAATTGAAGAAAGAGTATTACTAGGATGCTCAACACACATTATCTCGGTCAAGATCACCTTCTTTTCCTTCTCTACCGATTTAGAGTGTTCAAACTACACCGCTATCGGTCCGAGATCGAAACCTTTTTTATAAAATTTTCAACCACTACTAGCCACTCTATTGACTACAAAAGCCAGCAATATCTTCAAAATTATGCGAAAGCTTGCTTGTTGGCGTCGAAAGAATCCTGTTGAGTAAGAATATCCCATGTTCATTTTGGAGGAGCCTCATTTGGTTCATTTAAACTGGTTCAGAGAAATAGCTGGAACAAAATTCGATAAATATCTTATCCCAGTTATTGTGTATCATTCTATTTTTTGTATCAGTAAAGCGCTTTTAATTATCGAAGATTTCACATTTTGGTTAAGATACGAAAAATCCAATCTATTCCCATGACTTCACCCTCAGAGCTCACGCCTGGAAAGATCTTCATTGGAGGCATTGCTCCCTCTACGACAAGAGGTATAACTTGTTCCGCAGTTTTTCCATCAACTAATCACATCATTTGGCTGCAGAAACATTAAAAAGATACTTTAGCAAATATGGTGAAATCATCGACAGTGTCTTAATGCAAGACAAAGTAACCGGAAAATCTCGAGGATTCGGGTTCGTAACCTTTCGCAATCCGGCCCTTACGCAAAAAGTCCTTGCTCAGATCCACTATATTGATGGGAAAAAGGCACACCAAGCACCACAAAACTCTCTCAATCTAAATTTTTTAGGTGGAATGCAAGCAAGCGTTGCCAATGGATCAGAAGACGGAAAGCCAGCAAGAAGAGCAATCAGATGGCATAACGAAGATATTTGTTGGAGGGATACCGCAGACAACTACTGAGGCGGGTTTTAGGAAGTATTTTGAGCAGTTTGGGAAGATCGAAGAGTCGTTTATCATGTTTGATCGTGCGACGTCCAAGTCGCGTGGATTTGGATTTGTGATATTTTCATTGGCGAGTTCCGCGGATAAAGTGATTGAAAATTTCGATGATAATTACCTGGATGGCAAATGGGTAATTTGGACCACTTGTTCCGGGGTCTAACAGTCTGAAAGGTTGAATGCAAAAAAGCATTTCCTAGAGACGAGAAAAACTTTGCGAATTCCAATTATTCAACCCCTTCGAAGCAAAAAAACGGCGTCCAGACAAAAAAAACTTATCTGAAGCTTAGCTCTTCGAATGTAGATACGAAGCGAAGCGATTCCTCTGAGAAAAGCGACTCGTCTGGAGAGAAGAGGGAGAAGGAGAAGGAGTCGTCTGAGATTATGGATAAGGCCAAATCTCATCACACAGAACTCGAGTTGGATTCACCAGAGCATAAAGAAAATAAAATCATCACAAGCTATAAAACCCTAGACCATTCAGAGACAAAATCTAATTCTCTGTCGATGCTGCATCATTGCTCCAGTGAGAACAAGTATTCAAGCTGATAAGCTTATTCTATTTTAGAGGAAGGTTCGGTTTGGCAAGATATCATCCAATTCGATGAAATTCCATTGGATAAATTCAAGCAAAACTGTAAATTCGAATATGAACAGCTATGTAAGCCGAGAAGATATTTTTAATTGTTTGTTCTTAAAAATTTTGATTGTTAGTGTTTGACGGTAGCGGCAGTGGCGATGAAGCTGAAAACCAAGAGGAAGACTGCGGGGAAAATGACCAACAGATGATAAATGCTCATTTTATCTTGGACCAGATCGACGATAACAGCGATAGTAGCAGAGGGATCGCAATTTCTAAGAGTATAACTCCAGTTACTCAAGCACATTTTTCAAACGACGAGTATTGCCCACCCCGAAAACCTCAACGCACCTCTCTGCTATTCGGTGTCGATCTTCTCGATATGCGAGATTCGGAGGCAATTTTGCAAGGAATCGAAATTAATAATTTCTCCAACGGACAAGAAACCAATCCGACGCTTAAATTCTTCCCAGGGTTGCATAGGAACAGCTGGACACAGACCGACACCGACCATTTCTTCTACGATAACACCCAGGGTGCGATGGGGCACGAGCAAAACCGATTCTTTAAAGGCATCCAAGGAATTTGGAATCGTGATGCTCCAGTTGACAACTATGATAGACTCACACAAAATCGACAAGAGTACTCCTAGACGACTAACAATTCAATAAATTTGATTCAATAATTAGAATAAAACTATTATGGCTAGTCTTATTATCAGTATTTGCACGCATAGATAAGTCTCCTTTAGTAGCTTAAGTTAGAGGGAAACATTACCTAACAGACTAAATCATCAGAAGCCGCAATGGTTTCACTCAACAAACCAACTTTCTTAGTCCCAATACTTTTCTAAAGCGATATAAATTAACTTGAGTTCTGAGTGCTTTGAGCATAGGAGGAGGAAATCTTTTCGATGTAACAGCTAAAGCAAGATGCAATTAATTTAAATCCATGTAAGGATAATAAGCAATCACAGGTCAGAGTAAGATTGTAAATAAAGAGCAGCCTTGTCCCAACATTATAAATAAATACTTTGCTGCGCTTGTCCTTCCCAGCCATCCATAGATGTTATCGAAGTTGTGACCAACGGAATACTTGAATCACGTCCACTATTTTTTCTGGAGACCATTTGGTATATACCACTCCGCACTCGGCCGGAAACAAAATAAATAATCGACATAATGATTCCATGTAGTTTCGTCAATAGGAACAATAATGAGTATAGCACGGAGCCTACCTCAACCCCCCAAATCACCATGATCATGCAAAGAACCGTTATTGGAAGCCATAGTAATATGAGAATCGCCGGCAGTAGCAATAAGAGAAGAAATGAGCCTTTTGAGGACTCGCGATTCAAATATTTCTTGATAATTTTTAGCTTCTTGCTAGTGAGGTAGTAGAAGACCAAACTAACGGAAATCATCAAAAATACTGGTGCGATTCGGGTGACGAAGAGACTCCAGTCCATTTCATCGGGATCTGTAATATGTACACACATCTGAGCGGCTTCATCGTACTCGCTGTATTCTAGTCGAAGAGCGAGGAAAGAAAGTATCAAAGAGACAATGAGGGAAGATAATGTGTAAATTATAAGCAGCCTTCGAATGCTGCTAATTTTATTGTAGACCACGAGAGTGAGGAGATGTGCATAGAAAGTCGACCATAAGCAGGACGCGATGAGTCCGAATTCATTCATGAAGCTCATTACGTCGCATCCGATAATTCCGGGAGCGATGAAATAATCAAATGGAGTTGAATAAATTAATGAGCAGACAGCACTAATGATGATCATCTGTCCGAATACGCCTCGGTAGGTTTTTAGGAGGATTGACGTCACGATCAACAGCAAAAGCGCGATCCCTGACAGCGCGCAGAAGGCCATCTTGACTATACCAAGCTTATGGAGGAGAGTTGGGTCTGGATAATCTTGATAAGGGCTGTCTAACATCTCTCAAATTTCTAATATCTTGAGTCTAAAGAATAAAGGATTAATTTAATACCGCCTTTTAAATTCATTTCAATCGTGAAGAGGTGCCCTTTCTGTGTGTAATCCGTGTTTTTCTCTTGTTGAAGCAATTAGAAGAGTAGAATACTGCTTAATTCGGAGATGATTGAGATAGTACAAAGAGTCTGGGTAGTGAGAAAAGACTTTCAAAGGTGATTTATTGTTCAGACTTCAAAGTAAGGGCAGAGATCAGGGTTAGATATTGTAGGCCATGAAATGAGAAAATAATTTGCAAACTAAAGGCAGGAGCGAGATAGAGAGATTTATTGGTTGGCTCTTTTTTCTTTTTTCAATGAATTTTCAATAAATACTGATGTTTACTACATTATGGTATTTAACTAGAGCAAGACAATATTACACAAATTATTTCCTAATGCAATGCTAAAAGTTTCTAGTTGAAACAAACTACAAGTAATTAACGTGTGTGTTAGTATACTAAAAGTCTGGAATTAAATAAAGCAAACTAGCGAAAGTAAATTGATAATAAGATATGTATAGCATCCCAGTTTGGTTATGTTAAATAGTTGTATACATTCAACCCTAATTGTTGAAATATTTTTTAACTGAGATAAACTCTGAGTATTTGCATTTAGCCTTTTTTACTCAAGACCTTGAAGTATTATTTCTGAACATTTGTAGATATTTCGAAAGATTACAACATATACCATTTAACAGTCATTTACGCGATTAATAAGAATACATTCCTTTTACTCTTAGTGACAAAGTATACTGATGCTGGCTGAGTACAAAAGTTTTACCGTTACACAGGAAATTATCCATCAATTTCAAATTAAAAGTATTGAGAGTAAGAAGTGTTTAGCAGACACTACTACCTTTTCCTCTGATTTCCAAAAAAATCATAGTTCAATCAATATTTAGCCCCTATATTTTCAAAATTTTTAGCAATCATTATCAAATGATGCGTCGAACTTTTATTTAAATATTTATTATAAATTTGGAATATAAGCAGAGTGAGAATAATTTGTTGAAGATATGCGAAGGAATAAATAACTAATTTGACTTTGATGTGCCTAAAAAATTATCTTCAAAATAGCAGAAATTCATCTTACTGAGCCTCGCAATAAAGTAGCTTCAAGAGCTTGAATGAACCAGAAACATTTGATCCAACCGAAACCGTTGTTTGAACAAAACTGTGAAAATCCATGATTTAGAGCGCAAGTGATGCTTGGAACGAATTATGTTCTACTTGCTACAAATTCATTCATTTTATTGAATTGCTATGAAACGAACAAATATAACAGCCGCAATGTGAAAGTGTAACTTCGATAGCCATCAATACAGAAATTCCTCCTAAGTTATTCCATCAAAAGAAACAAATTGCCATTGAATCCTTCTATTAATGACGGCAGAATTTCCATATTCACAAAGACCTTATTATTTCGTTGAAGGTCTTTAGTCTGAGTAAATGATTCAAGTGCAACAAACATTTGCTCAAAACAGCAATAAAAAACGCGTTTTGTTGTCATAACTTGTCTTTGATTGCGAAACGAATGAATAGTATATACCAAATATTTCCTATTGATTCCCTTTTTTCATAATTAGTCATCAAAAGCTGCAATTAGTTGCTTTGCAGCCATTAACTCACACACTTCTATCACCCAACCAACCTCTTCCTACACAAGGAGCGTTGGTTATGGATAGTTGACATGCTCCGGCGTCGCTCGATACCTACTGACTCGATACCAAGCAATTATGTTAAAAATAATGTCTATCCCATAAAATCACAACAGTTTGGGCACTAACACTATTTAACTCTACATAAAGCCTCTTATTGGGAGTACTTAAGCTGCATCATCTTCAACTTATTACTTTCGAATCTATTTTCAAGACTCGGATATCATCCTTATAATAGCTTGCCAACAAATTTGTCAAACACTGATAGCTGGATCTGATAGGCTGTGTGAACAGAAAAGATATAAAATCAAGCTTTAAATTACATGCTTGTCAAATTTATAATCATTATCTAAAAACTTCACAGTTACCGAGATGGAAAGCAAACTCTCTGTCAAAGAATTCCCTTGCCGTATCCACCCTGAAGAATCCATTCAGCGTGTCTCTCTTGAGGAAGGTCTTCCAAACCCTCTCCTCTGTATCGAGTGCATCATGAACAACGATGACAAAGAACAAAGAGCCAAACTTCTCCAATTCAAGGACTACGTTGAGAAAGTCGTTACTCACTACAACAACGTCAAGGAACTCACCTCTTCCAACGAGGAGATTCCAACCAACCTCACCGACTTCCTCGGAAAGGAGGCTGAGGCTACCGCAAACCTATCCGCTTGCGTTGAAGCTGAGAAAAAGAAGGTCAATGCCGCTTTCAATCAGATCACCGAATCGTTCACCAAGCTGATTGAACAAAAGAGAGTTCAGCTCCTCAAGCAACTCGATGACCAAGTCTTGACATTGGCATTCAACTACAAGACATACAGAAACAAACTCGACAAGTTCTACAAGGGTGTCAATGATATCGCTGAGATGGATCTTCCTAAATTCGTTGAAAAGATCAACGCTCACGATAGCACCAGCTCCTTGGAAAACTTCTTGAAATCAATCAATAACGATATGGCAGAAAACGCCTCTCTCCTCAACCAAGACAAGGCAAAGGCCATGGAAGAAGGAAAGAAAGGCCTTAAAGAGCTCTCTGAAGCCTTGAAGAAGCAAACTGTTGCTATCCCAACCAGCATCTTCACCAACCAACTCTCCACCGATGAGTTCTTGAAGAAAGTCACTGACAAGCTCGATGACCTCTTCGACGATTGCTTCGATATCGAAAACAACATCGAGCAATTCGCCGGTATCGCCAGCATTGACTCAAAGATCTTGAAGAAAGTTGGCGACATCGCTCTCCTTCGCAAGTGGGTCTCTGAGAAGGCGAAACCAAACTTCAAACTCATTTACAGAGGAAGCAAGGACGGTTTCACTGCCAACCAGTTCCACACGAAATGCAACAACAAGGGACCAACCGTCGTCCTTATCAAGTCAAGCCTTGGCAAGGTCTTCGGTGCGTTCACCGACAAAGACTGGACTTCAAACAACAATTACCAAAACACAAACAACTCCTTCTTGTTCTCCATTGACAAGAAGGGCAAATATCCACTCAAGGCTGGCAGTGAGAGCAATGCCATGTACTGCTACTCCTCATACGGACCAACTTTCGGTGGTGGTCACGACTTCTACATCTGCGATAACTGTAACACCAACACTTCGAGCTACTCCAACTTCCCTTACAGTTATACCTGTACTGAATACGTGAATAACGGAAGCAGCAACTGGCTCGCTGGCGCTTACAACTTCAAAGTTGAAGAAATCGAAGTCTTCACTGTTCAGAAGAAATAAGTATCTGGAATAGTTTAAGATCGATTATAGAGGGTTTTGCTGTCTCATTATATATATGGTAGTTACTGCCGCCTACAAATAAGTTTATTTAGATTCGTAAAATCATAAAGAAATTTCGATGAGAAAGCAATATTAATAAAAAAAATACCACAAACTGGCACATCTAATTAGAATCATTATGAGTTAGCCTCTGATAGGAACCATTTGAGCTATATGCGGAGTGAGATTTACCATTGTAGTATTAGGAATTCAGATGGAAATAGCTCTTGGCTGACTGCCTTTTTCTAACTTAGTTATAAGATATTAACGATATCTTACGAAGAGGAAAATTATGTGACTCCTTTGATTAAGGTTTATATGAAAGATACCAATCCTCAAAAATTTAAAAACAGGACGTATATACCGGGTTATATATCTGAGACAGAGATCAAAGACCTATTTTCAGTCATGACCGAAATAAAATAAATAAACTGAGAAAGCTGTCCCAAACAAAAACTTTCCAAAAACCAAATTTTGCTTTGTTGTAATTAACAATTAGTGCGATAGCGCTGGTAATTTTTTGAATTTAATCTCTGTCAATTACCATCGCCTATCTTTTCGCAAGCTGAGGTTTGTACGTCCAGAGCTGATTGGACATTCCAAATGAATAATGTTGCATGTGGGTTGTTGTTGTCGAATGTTTGATATCAAAATCGTTCACTCCATCTGCTCCTGAACTAGTGTATGACTGCGATGGGAAATGATTAATTCATGATGAACTCTCTGTTAACTGCTTACTTGAACAATGCCATTTTGTTTGCGCGGTGGGTGGGGTTGTTGATATGGCTCGAGCCTATGATTTCCTCGCGTTTCCTATTTTATTGAATGGAAAAAATAAACGAAAGATATAGTGATTACCATTTTAAGCGATTCATTATATTTAAGGGTTATCTGAGGCAATTGACTCTGAGAATTAGAGTTTCCTTCGCCATTCTCCCCTTCCTAAGATAACAAAACTTTAGTATGACAAGCAACACCTCATTTATTTACGTCCATCCATCCTCCAAACCCTCTGCTTGCTGTCTTGTTGTAGTGGGATGGCTTTTGTGACTTCTTCAAATCAACGATTTTCGATTTTCCTGAGCTCTTTTCCTACTCACATTATTGTTTCAACGTTGAACGGGTGCGCTTACTCGAAAATCAAACGATTCTTTGGTAATGCGAGTCATATATGGCGCACCTTTCCGCAATTGCCCTTTGCGAGAGTTCGACTCAGCTGTTTTCTTGAGTATCAATGGCGGGCTTTTGCTGAATTGGTCATCCGTATCTTCAAAATTCAACAAATAAGTTATGATTTAATGCGTCTTTGGAGTACCAATGAAGGCTGCATCACCTCCTGATTGCTTTGAGTTTACCTTCTCAATTCTCAGTTTATCTGCTATCCGGTTTCTATCACTTATTTAGGATGAAAACTTTGACTTCATATTACTTATTTTGAATGCTTTCTTTGAGTTGGTAGCTGTACTGGGATCCATCATAGCGCGTTTTAAGAAACGCCTCAGGTACTTGTTGGGATTGGCTTGTGAGCGATCCAACGCCGAATTTATTTGAAACTCCGAACTTTTGCTGAATCATTGAGTCCAATCCCTATTAAGAAGGAACAGGTAACTTGAAGCCCAAAAAAATGTCTTTTACGCTCTTATATGAAGTTTTATTGAGACTGCTTGAACGATGAGAGTTCTGGGCGTCGATCAGCCTCATCATTGAATCTCTTTGAAAAGCTGTTTCGACGCTTTTATTCACGCCTTTCTCGTTGAAGATAGGTTTCTGTGTACTAAAAAAATTTGAAGTTCTCAGCAACCAGCAAAAAAACAATTGTTTACGTTGTGCTGGATGACTTTTCAAGGAAATCCTTGCCCAGACCCACATTTCCGTCAGATGAAGGCCCTTTGAGCAAAGAACTTGTGAATTCTGCCTGTAGATGTTCAGACTAAATCCAAAAGCAATGAATGGCTTTCAGGAAAAAAGTATATACCTGAACACCAGGCCTTTTGCTCACATCTTTATTCAAATCAGTCCTGCCTAATTTATCCTGTTCGAATTCATGGAGTCCTTCGAAGTAAGGATGCCGAAGTGCCTCCGCTGCTGTCAGTCGTTCATTTGGGTCCATCTTCAGAAGCGCTTTCATAAACGATATCGCTTTCTTGGACATCTTTCCAAGATATCTCTTGTCAAGCGTTTCTGGCCTTGAATAGTCAGGAAAACTCTTTCCTTGATACCTTCGACTTTTTTTAAATAGTTCCATATGAGCTGGACATAACGGGCCGAGAATCTAGTGCACACATTTCTGTTGTTAAGCACGACGTAGCATGACTAGAAAGTACTTTCTGAATGACATGCAACTGATCAAATTCACTTTCGCCTGGAAACAACGGCTGGCCGTCCGTCAGCTCGCCCATAATGCATCCGATCGCCCATGTGTCGACAGCTTTGCCATAGTCGTTCGTGCTGAGCAGAAGCTCAGGAGGCCGATACCTAAACCACATTGAGATATACAAAACAGCAGATTTTTCACCATCGCGTGGCGACATATTCAGTTAATCCTGCTCCTGACGCTGGAATTGATCTCGCGAATCCAAAATCACATAATTTTAAGACTCCTTTGCTGCAGGTCAAAGTTGAGTAAGATAAATCATGTCGCAGCGAAGACAATTTACGAATTAACCAGCAGATTCTCAGGCTTTATGTCTCTGTGTAGAACTCCTTGCTCATGGCAATAGTTAATTGACTTACATAGTTGGTAAATGAACTTTCGGACCAATTCAGGCTGCATTTATTAAATTAATCACGTGTCAAAGAGAATTGTTAGCATACAGGAAGTCCTTTGGGTTGTTGTTCGATGACCTCGAGCAGATTTTGCTCCGCGAACTCGAAAACCAAATACATTTTGCCTTTCCTATTGTAAGTCATCATAGTGTGCCGTGAGTTTTATCTCTCGTTAACGAGCAAAATGTACCTTCTAAAGGCTTCTTTCAGTTCGACAACATTTTCATGCTTGAGCATTCGAAGAATCTTGACTTCTCGGAGGATATTTCTCTTGGAGTGTTCGTCGTCATCTGCTTCTTTGAATTTCTTGATCGCCACTACGTATTGTAGAAGGTAAGAGTAAGATCAATGTGAACTTTAAGTATCTCAAAAGTTTCGCGGGTTTTGCATTTGAGGACCACGCCGTAGGCTCCTTCTCCTACAACACCGAGCACTTCGTATTTATTCATTTCAGTGCAGATAATCGACTCAATGAAATCGATAAGTTATCAAAAATAGTCAATGACTGACAAATTAAAATGCTAATAACTGGCAGAATAATTTTTATTTTAGATTGTCAGCTCTCTGAAAATTATTAATTGGATAGTGGATAGCGTCATACATAAGTAGACTAGAAATGATGCACATTGCGAAGAATTTGTCATAGCTAAACGTTCCTAATTTGATTATCTTGTTGATAATTAGCATTTTTAAGGGCATTGAAGAAGAATAGATTGATTTGTTGGAACTGAGGAATTGGATTTTCGCTGTACAAGTGATAGCAAAAACACATTGCTACGTATGAAGCTATAGTTGTATGGCTGTTTGTTGGTCTTTTGGCATGCTCCAAGCAGAGGAATCATACTCGACCATTCAACATTGCTCTCGTTAAAATTATAAATTTTTTGATAAAAGGATATTACCCTACTAATGTGATGGATCCTGAAACAAGTAGCAATAGCACTGAAATGCAAATAACTCTGCATATAAACAAAAGGAGTTCGAAGTGACGACATGCGAAACCAGGCATAGGAATGAAATCGCAACAATGAGAGATAATCACTTGGATGCTCTGTGTCTCTCGAAAACAAAGCCATTCAGTATCAATTCTAAGAGAGGTCTTGCTGATTCAACAGGCTAATCCACAGAATTGGTTTATTTTAGGTATCCAGCAACGACAATAATCACAAGTGGAAGCAATATTAAGCGTCCTATTTCCCATGATTCTTAAGAATCCTTTCAAATAAATATATTCATTTATCTGTACGGTACCATTGGATTCAACTGATTTCAAAGATTCTGCATATCGAAAAAAAACGCAATTATCATTAAGCACATATCGTTTTTGTCCCTGCTTGATACCCTTTAGCTAAATATTGTTTAATTCGAATTTCAAATTTGTTAAATATAGAAAATCTCTTCAACTTATTTCTTAACAAATTAACTAACACCTATGCAAGGCAAAGACCCACTAAAGCAAAGGCTTTTTGTCAAACTCGAGAACACAGAGAGAGGTTACTACTCAAATCTCTGGAGTCAAGCCAATCCTGGTGAAGAAATACAAATCAGCGGAAGAGAAGCAGTTCCCTTTTTACGACGATCTGGATTATCCCGAGAAATACTCAGAAAGATCTGGCTCATCGCATCTTCAGACAACGAAACTCTAGATCGCGATGAATTCTACGTGTGTCTTAGATTAATCGCATATGCGCAAAATAACATCGAGGTTTCTAAAGAAAATATCATTTGCAATATGAAAGCGCCGCTGCCAAAACTCACGGCTCCTGAATCCGTCCAGGAGAAGCGTTTAGAGGAACCAATGAACCCAGAGCCAAAAGATGAGGGTGCAAAAGGAGCAGGTTTCTCTATGTCTGACAGCTCAAGTTCAGTGGGAGTTAAAGATGGAGGGCACACTGCAATGGGAGGTCCTGATGCATCGATGTACGCGATTCCTGAAGATAGACTTGCAAAGTACGAAGGGTTTTTCGATAGTCTTGATACTCTGAAGAAGGGTTTGATCACTGGACTAGAAGCAAAAGAGCTATTTTCAAGGAGCAACCTGCCTAGGGAAGCGTTGTTTACGATTTGGAACTTATGTGATCCAGAAACCAGAGGATGCTTGGATAAAGCAGAGTTTATCGTCGCTGTTCATTTGATGGCGTTGGTTAGAAACGGAATGGAGGTGCCAACTGTGATGCCTGCACCTTTGGACCTTTTCCTGAAAAATTATAAGAAAACGATTCCTCCAAAGGATATGCTTGTGGCGAAATGGGTCGCTTCACAAAAAGCAGCTAAACAAGAACAACAAGCGCAAAAGGTTAATGACGCTACTACGACGACTCCCAAACCAACCCATATTGAGCCGGAAAAGCCGATTCTGACCCCACAGCCTAAGATAGTAAAAACCTAGTGTTGGCATATCGAATAATGATGATTAGGTGGAGACAAAGCCGGAGCCGCAGCCCCAAACGCTAAACTTCGGTTTTTCGGCGTTGAATAGCAATGAGCCTATAAAGAAAGAACCTCCAGTTCAAAACGTGCAAAGAGATCAAGGGAAAAAAGATTCTGCGAAATTTGAGGGTATTTTTACTTGTCCTTCTTTCGTGCTAATGTCTGCCTCAAGCTTTCGAGAGAATTGACTTAAAGAAAAGTACTATGGTCGATAGTACTGCATCGTTCAATAAACCAGTGCTTCTGACTCCAGCAGGAAGCAAAAAACTAGAAGAGTATTAACTTAATTTTGTATGGCTCATTCTAAATCTGGTTATTAGGGAGATAAATCTTGAGATCATGGCTCAGCAAGAAAAGCAAATCCATTATTTACAAAAAATCAATGAGGTGCAAGAGAGCGCTTTCAAAAAGCTCAATGAAGAAAATGCAGCCTTTAAAAAACGGATGAGCGAACTAACGCTTAAAAAACACGAGATTCAAAAGCAAATCACGGAAAATTCAACACAAATTACTACTGCTCTCGAAATACAAGAGAACTTGAAGCAGGAATACCAAAAAGAAACAGACCTCCTTGAAAAGGAATTAAAAGCACTGAAGGAAGTCATAAACACTTCTTTCGATAAAATCAAAGAAGAACAAAAGCTACTGCTTCAAAATAAGGCAGTCAAGAAAGAAATTGATCTCGATAAAGAAAACTTCACGACAATAGATACTAAGCACCAGCCTAAACTCAGCGAAGAGGTAGGCAAGGCCACTCAGGAAACAAAGAAAGAAGAAGTAAAAGTTACGGGTGGCGTACAAGGGTCAGCTCGAGCGGGAAATCCGCAGAGTAATAAGAAGGCTGGGGAGGATAATGATAAAGATTTCGACAAAATCTTCAAGGTGGACTTTGATGCTGACTTCGACGGCGACTTCAAGAACGAGTTTGCGAATTTTGATAGTTTCGATCTGAAGCCTGCGATGCTTGAGGACTCTCTTGGGATATTTGAAAATGAAAAATCGTTTTATCCGCAAAGAGGACGAGCCAACAGCCGACAGACGCCTCCACAGCAGCAGATTGATCCTTATGCAAATCTGAGCGGTAAAAGTCACAATACCCCTATCGAGGTGAATCCTTTTGGCGATTTTCCTGGTGAGACAATCAAAAAGCCTGCTCCGGCAAAGAAAACTGAACCTATTAGCAGTTTTGATCAAGCCTGGGATGACGATCCTTTCCAAGGGAAACCTGCTCCGAAGAAGAAAATTGATTACTCTGCCTTTACCACCTTTAGCTCCTTTTGATAAGTTTTAGAATGTAGTCATATATGTATTGCCATTGTAATTTTATATGCTTAATGTCCGAGCGATTTGGTTTGATATAATTGGTTGAAAATCCCTTCTCGCAATAAAAAAGAAGTGAAGCCATGACCCCATGTCCTCTCAATTAGTTTAGTGTCTGTTGATGAGAAGATTAAAAGAGATTAAAGATCATATGAGTTATGTAGCCTTTCGAAAAGCTCGTTGTCCAATTTTTCAAAACAAATTTAAAGCAATAAAAAGACCAAAAAATTTAAACTATAACGGATCAGTAGAATGCAGGAAAGCAATGCCACAGCGCCGGACTTGATTGAACTCAGGATTATATACAACTTTCTCGACCAGCACAACACAGGAGAGATTAAGACCGTGGATATAAATAAACTCTCTCGCAAATTTGAGGACTTGAGAAAGAAAAATGAATCTACCGCCCTAGCGGACATTACAAACTTGAAAGTCGAACCAGAAGGGTTAGAGAAATTGCGCAAGAAACCAGGCCGGCAGAGCCGAAGCGTATCAAAGCGTACCTCTACTGAAACGACGCCGACGCGACTGCGTCCGATACCTTCAATTACAAGAGTGTCTACTCAAAGCGTCTTGGATATACAAAGAGAAGCTCGAGCTATCGATACTGAAAGGCCCACAGGAATAACTCATTCGATTAGTCATAGCGCAATTCCTCCGAGTGGTCGAGAGTTCATGGTGTTCCCTCATAGGAAACAGACTATGGATTTTAACGAGTTTCAGCGGCTTTATGAGGAATTTATGCAAAAGTTTGAAAGCAGCCCAGAATTGATGCTTCAATGCTTTTCGCTCTTCGATTACACACAGTAATTGATTTTGTTTTTTTCATTATTAATTCATTTGTTTTAGAGATGGGTTCGTAAATGCTGAGAAGCTTCGTGAGGTTATGTCGATTTTTGGCATCGCTAGTACAGAGGAAGAAACTGAACGTAATTATAGATAAAGATTTTGAGGTTCTCTAACCCATGAATGATAGGTCTGATGAAATTTATTGGGTGCAAAAATTCGGTGATGACCTTTTCTCAATTTGAAAGAATTTTTGGTGAATAAATGTTTTGACATCGTTTGCTGCTCAAAGAGCACAAACTGAACTTCATATTTTCCTATTTTACTTACTATATATGTATTTTATTTATTTAACTGAAAAGATATTTGCATAACCGAGAAATAAATTCAATTCTTCCCAATAATTACCAAGATGTATCTCAGTTCATAACGCATTAGTTGCAACCCGTATACTGTCCTAGTAATTCTTACCGTTGGAACTAATATGTAAAAGTGCGATCATACATCCACTACTTATTGTTAATTCAATTTCCGATTGTTTTATTATATGGCTATTGCCTCCAGCTAATCAATTAAAGTGTCGTTCGCTAGGAAAGGTTTCTATTATGGCAATAGCGTCTTGATATAACTAGGAACGCAATATATTACTATTCGAGCAAATTTACTTAAGGTTTTCTCTGTAAATACAATATTACCTCAACCTACGACGTTTTTTTTCCAAATATGTTTGATAGAAATTGCATAGAAGCAGAAGCAAATCAGTCTGAAAGCACCAACAGTAAAATCATTTATAGATAAATCGAATTCTCATAAAACTTGATGCATTACTTCCTTCATAGATACTCCTTCTTTTTCCTAGTTATACTGCTCTTCAGACCGGTCTTCTTGAGTGCTTGCTTCAGATTCCACCACAATTTACTGTACTGGTGCTCGTTGTATGCAGTCTTGTGTGACTTTCCTTATTCCAAGTTGCCAAACTCTTACAATTAGCCAAAGACAACGAGTAAATAATAACAACTCAAGAGAAGTAAGACACAAAGAAGAGCGAGATGGAGGATAAGCAGGACAAAAAGTTTTTGTAAATTGATGAATCGAGAAAAAATAATAACAAGGATAGTTACAGGCTATCTTCTTCCAATGGATCTAATGATAGAATGAGATCAATTCACAATTGAAAGTAATTTTGGTACCAACAACCGCCGCAAGATAAGTAGAAAGTCCTGCATCAAGTAATGCAATTTGGTTGTTTAAGCTCATCAACGATGTATACTTAGAAATCGCCTCTCCTTTCGACAGCCCTTTCCTTTGCACCAGTCAATTGATGAACAGAGTATAACGCGTGACTTACTCGTAGACAAGTTTTCCAAAATTCTTTGTAATGCTTGTTTTGCAGTATAAAGTCTTTGGAGGCTTGGCTGTTGAGAAAAACTTTGAGCCGCTCCTTCAGAGGTAATGGGATCATATCAGAAATAGGGATAGAATGAAAGTGGTTTTACTTTGCAAAGGCTTTTCCGCCTTGGGAAAAGAAATATTGGAACATTTAAATCAGAGGAGGCTCCGAAATAATTATTTTATTTGCGGTCGGCTATTTAAATATCTTTTGAATTCACGATTTTATAAGATACCTGCATTTGCTACTCAAGGGAGGGCGTCGGTGCTTCAGTGGGAATGAAAGAACGAAATATCATTAGAAAATCGACAAATCTGATCCTCCTTGAAAATAAAAATCACAATTTTCCCAGCAAAACACAGATGATGTGGGCACTTTGTTGTTGTTGAATATATAATCAATCATAATAAGCACTCAATGCCATTATTACTACTAAGATTGTTAGTTGTCGTAATTTTTTGCATTGAGTTTCATCGCATTGAGAAATTTTTTTCTGCCGTATTGGGTTTGTTATTAGTGTAAGGATTTAAAATTTTTCAATCGATAATTAACAGACTAATGACGGAGACTTTGTACACTACTGATCTTGATTCAGAAAAGTAAAGAGATGAACATATCGACACACTAACTTGATCAGGCATGATAAGGAGCATAGTAAGAGAAGAGCGACGCTAGTGGAAGTAGAGAAAGAACTCCACAAAACTGAAAAAGAGTTCATTGAAAGAAGAAGAGCTAATCGGAAACTTCAAGAGTACATTCATTCATTTAAAGTCTTCTAAAGATAAAACATAATTTGGATAGTGAACTTGGGATTTCTATTGATGTGCCAGCTGAACATAGCGCGTCTGCGAAAAAAAGATCAAGGTCTCGTCTTCGCTCCAAGCAGTATGCGAGAACTGATGATTTCGATGCTGAGGGCATAGAAAAACAACTGGAGACATTAAGAACAAATATCAGCGCGAATTGTCTGCTGAGTGAGCGTGGTGGTGCTGCTCCTTTGGTTGATGTTGCACAGAGCTTTAGCGAGCAACAGAGCACTGCGCTTCCGACTTATGCTCAAGAGGGCTCGTTAGGCTTGAAGAGCCCACAGCTCGGTGTGAAAGCTATGACCAGCTATCGTCCTCAATACGCGACTTCATTTATATCGGATGGGTAAAATCAATGAAATTATCTGTGTGCCGTAAGCTAAGAACGACCCTTTCTTCAATGAATAGAAAAGAAAATATGCAGGGGATAGGTAATGCGACACAAAGAAGTTTCAGAACTTTGAACTATGAGGTGAGGGGCCTTTGTTTTTTTTGTTTTTTTTATTAAATGTATGGTCTTCACTTCAGGAGAAACCAAAAAAGCTTTACAGTGATCGTTTCGGTGGGCCGATGGATCAAGCAGATGAGGATAGCCAGATTCTTTATGTCGAATTTCAGGAAATGAAGAGAGAATTGAAAAAGGTTAAGGAATCTGAGAGAGCACTTATTGAAGTAAACGTGCTTCTCAAATAACTCACTCATCAAGGAAAAAATGTTAGGAAAATCATAAATTATTGGATAGCTTCGACAAAGAAAAGAAAGCGCTTGAACAGCAAATAATTTCTCTTCAGGTTAAATGCCGCGAGGCTGAGTTAATCACACAAAAGAGAGAGCTTGAAAGAATCCGAAGTTTGGAAGAAGAAAATTCTAGCTTGAGGAGACAGCTGACCGATCGCCTCAGAGCTGATGATAGAGTTATTCTTCTGCGCTAACTTTTCAATTAACAGTTCAATAGGAAAACTTGCTACTTCGAGAAGAAATAAAAAGGCTTCAAGAGAGATTAATGGTAATCATTATCTAGTACCCTATAAGCAGACCCATTGAATGTCCATTGTATATGAAGGTAGGGAAACAGAAGAACTACGAGCTAGAGGAGACAATTCAGATTATTGATAAAGAATATAAAGGAATGGAAATATCAAGGCACTCTCCTTCAAGAAGAATCCATACTGGACCAGTCTCGGCCTTTGATGAAAGAGTAAACAGTACAAATGAAAAGTATCGATAATTTTGCCTATAGCGTTCAAGTCCAAGAAGACACCACGAAAGATCTCCTTCTCAGCGAGTCGTGCGCGAGACGGGTGAATTAGTTGACGAGGTTCGAAGACTTACTTCCGAGTTAAATATGATGAGGGAAAGCACTCAAACTCTTTCCGCTGAAAACCATGATTTAAGAATACAACTCGATCGCATTCGCTCCTGCTCGAATAAATCTGAGGATATGTTGGAGAAGAGGTTTTTAAATGTCCAGAAAGAAGCAGAGTTTTGGAAAACCAAATGTGCGCTCCTGTCAGACAAATACTATGGATTTCTTAAACGCCTCCGAGAGGAAAAAGAAGAAATCAAGAATTCAATGAAAGCTAAATTTAATGCTTTGAAGGAAGCGACTGAGCTACAAATTAAAGATTTGCATTCGACGTATCGTAAAGTAAGTTTTAACGCATGTTTTATTTGGGAGTAATTGTTTTTTGTGTATCTGCAGAAAATACAATTTTTGGAGGATAGATCCGAATACCTTGAAGGCAAACTCGAAGACGCAGAAAAAACGAAGGGCGCAGGCAAGGGAGGTTTGAAAAAGAAGACTCTTAAGAAATAAATTTCCATTATCTTATAGGCATGGATCACAATGATATGAAATTTGAAATTCATTTACCTTATTTTACCTTAGCTTTCATTATATTAACAGAATACTGTTGAATCTCACTCAAAATTGTCTGTGTAGAAGGAAAATAAGAAGGTTTGAAGTTAACTAGGAATTGTATATTGTTTTAAATGTTATCTAACCCGCATTTATTTTTTGAATTACTACATAGCATAGAAGGAATATTACATTCTTAAGAAATTGTTGCTGGGGAGCGTTTTATTGCTTCATCCATTGTTAAACAGATTTTATATGGCTAACTTGATTTTTTGAAGAGTGCATTAGAGTTAAAAAAATTTCCAAGAGCACTATCTTCAAATAATTTAAATTATATCTTTGAGCCAAACTGAGTAGGAAAAAATTTAGCTGCTGAGTCACATAGCAATCACGCATCGTTGGCCAAAACAAGGAGCCGCAATCGATGAAAAAAGCGGAAGTTGTGTAGATCCAGCCTCAACATGGCTCAAAATAAAAGCAAATGGCGAATTGCTTCGAAATTCTCTTATGGAACATTCTACAGTTTAGTTTTCGTATTTGAGATCCAGCATTTAGGCTTGCAGCGGTAGATACAAGCCTTCTTGTTATTTTGCAAGGTTTTAATTTCTCTTAATCAGCTATTTGAGGAAATAATCATCGATCTTTAATCATCATTCTTCAAATATTTTAAAAAGCTTCTTCGTAACGTTTCGAAAGAGAGTTTCCTACAACCATATTACATAGTTCTGTCTCGATAGCCATTTTTATTAGTGCTTTAAAGATTTTTTTTGTTAAACATTGAACTTTGCTCTCACAACTCTCCTTAATATTCCACTTTTGAAAGAACAAAACGCATTGAATGTCAGGTCATTTCAAATATTATACACGCACGTATTAAACCTCAAATCTTTCAAGGGGTTAGGCTTCGGTAGTCCCCATAGATATTTTCATATCCTTAACAAATACCCCTTATCACTGTTATCGTAATTAGTATTGATAAAAAAATTTAAAATTACAAGAGATACAACTTTCGTTCTCCTTATAATCGCTTGAGAACAATGCAAAGAACTAGCTCCAGCAGCACCAGGTCATCTTCTACCACCTCTTCGAGCTCTGCGCAAAAGAAAACAGAACTACTCGAGCTTACAGAAGATCTTAACAGCGTAAAGCCAGAGATTAAGAAGGAAGCTCTGAAAAAAGTCATCGCCAACATGACTGTCGGAAAGGACGTTTCTCCACTTTTTCAATCCGTCATCAAATGCATCGAGGTCAACGACATTGAAATCAAGAAGCTTGTCTACCTCTACATCATTAACAACTCACGAACTCGACCAGATGATGCTATTATGGTCATCAGTCTCTTCCGAAAGGTAAATTTACTACTTTTTGAAAGAATTCCCCGCTGACGCTCCTGGGCATTTATTAGGACATCCAAAATAAGGCCAGCCCACTTCTGCGAGCTCTTGCGGCCAGAACTATGGGATGCGTCAGAGTCAAAAAGCTGAATGATTACCTTATTGACCCTCTAAGAGAGGCATTGGCTGACGAAGACCCATATGTTAAGAAAACAGCTGTCCTTTGCATTCCTAAGGTGTACGAGATCAGTCCTGAGCTCATCGAACAAAATGGAATCATTGAGCTGTTGAATAAAATGCTCGATAAAGAAGGCAACGCTTATGTTATCGCCAACATTCTTTGCGCTCTCACTGAGCTTTCCTCTTTCAAGTAATTGCTTTATCGAGTTTTTCAAGTCTAACCTTATTCCTCTCCCGAAAGAAATAAAAACCTCCTTAATATAAACTATTCAAATGTTCAAAAACTTGCACTGGCATTGAATGAATGCGGCGGTAATACTCCACTGAATTCTCATTGAATAACTATTTTCATTTAGAATGGAGTCAAGTTTACATCCTCGAAAGTCTCGCTACCTACGTTCCAAATGATATAAAGGAAGCTGAGGAGTATATTTCTTCAATGGCTCTGTTCTTTACTCATTTATGATTTTTCAAGTCTTATTGATCGTGTTATTCCTCGCTTGGGCCACATTAACCCTGCCGTCGTGATCACTGCTATTAAAGTTATTATAAAGTACATGGATTATCTTACGAATGACGAACAAGTCAGAGCTCTTTGCAAGAAAATCAGCCCTCCATTAGGTAATTTACTCTGCAAAAAGCGCGAATTAACCTTGGTTATGTCTGATTAGCTTCTTTGCTTGCTCGTCCTCCTGAGATCCAATACGTCGCGCTCAAAAACATGAAGTTTATTCTCGAGAAACAGCCGCACTTGCTTGAAAAAGATATCAGAGCCTTCTTTATTAAGTTTAACGATCCTTACTACATCAAACTTGAGAAGCTCGACATCCTCACAAAACTTTGCGATAACCGTAACTTCGAATTAGTGATCCCCGAACTCGCAGAATATGCAAATGATGTTGACCAAGAGTTCTCTCGCAAGTCACTCAAAGCTCTTGCTAAGATTTGCATCAAGGTTGACAAGGCAGCTGAAAAGTAATGCAAATTTCTATTATTCTGGGTTCGACTTTATCTCTCTCATAGATGCATTGAAATAATCAAGAAAATTCTGTCTGAATGCAAGAAAGCGCTCCACATTGCTCACGAATGCGCCATTGTTATGCAGATCGTGCTGAGAAAGTTCCCTGAGAAATTTGAATATGATCCAATTATGAAAGAATTCTGCGAGTTTGTTCACGAAATGGATGAGGGTGAAGCGAAAGCGTCTCTGATTTGGATTATTGGTGAATATGCCGAAAAAATCGATAACAGCGAGCAGATCATCGCGAAGGCGGCTGAAAAGTACCGTTACCAATGTTTCCTTGTGCTAACTGTGGAATCCTAGCTTTTTGAGTGAACCTGCCTGCGTGCAACTCCAACTCCTGACCGCGACTGTTAAACTTTACTTGAAGAAGCCTGATGAAGCAGAACAGCTCGTCCAAGACGTTCTCAGTCTCAGTTCAGAGCAAAACGAAATCCCTGATGTTCGTGACAGGTATGAATGTTAAAGCCTTGCTCGCCTTTGCTGATTCGCATATGATGGCTGTTCATAGAGGGTACATCTACTGGAGACTCTTATCATCTGATCCAGAGAAAACCAAGAAGATTGTTCTTTCTGATAGACCAGTCCTCGCTGAAGATATTGTCTCCTTCGAGCCAACACTTCTAGAAAATTTGGTGGACAACATGTCAAATGTTTCTTCAGTTTTCTACAAGCCACCTGAAACCATCATCCCTAAGATTGTTGTTGACTATAACAAGTACCCACTCATTTTTGGCAAAAAAATTCAGCTGATGTTGCTGTAGGGAAGAAGCTGAAAACGCTAAGGAAGCTGAGAAAAAATTAGAACTCGAGGCGCAGAAAGCCAAGTTGGAAGCTGAGGCCAAAGTTAAGAAGGCAGAGGAGCAGAAACGAATTGAAGAAGAGAAGCGCAAGGAGCAAGAAAGACAAGAACAGGAGAGAAAGGCCAAAGAGGAATCAAAGATCGAGAAACCAGCTGAGAAGAAAGGTTTCAAAGGACTGCGCAAACCTGGAGAGCCTGCTGATCTGAAACCTACATCAACGACAAGTGGCGGCATCAATTTGCTCGATGATGACGAAGAGCCTGCACCAAAACCAGTTACCAATGGCAATAAGCAAACAACCACCGGCGGTACAAACGGCGGCGGCAAAGATTTGCTTGATTTTGATGAAGAACCAAGCGATAATAAACAAGGCGGAGGGCTGATGGATTTCGATTCCAAGCCTCAATTCATACAAGTTCCATTCGAGGTAGCATAATTAACCGCATTTAACTTTTTATCCTTATCAATCAACATTAGAATGTCATAACACCAAACAATGTTGGAACAAAAGGCAAGAGAGGCATCGCATTAGCCGCCAGATTTATTAGAGAAAACGGAAAACTGCTCCTGAATCTCAAGTTTACCAACTCTTCAGACACTGTCGTGGAAAACTTTGACTCGCAACTCAAGCCAAATTGTTTCGGTATCAAACTTGAGAAACTCCCTAGCATTTCCCTCAGTCCGGGCGAAACTACCGAAGTCAAAGTCAATGTCCTTAACAGCGGGCAGGCAGACAGCAACCCTCCTCCTGTCCCACTCCTTTTTGTCGCTGGCTTGAAATCCTCCCTTGATGTTTTCTATTTCAGTACTCCATGCATGTTCCATAGTCTCTTGGTACAGCTTTAACCTCTCCATCGAGTTCGCCTTACACTTGTATTTAGACCGAAGACGGCGCTGTCGATAGCAAAGAATTTAAGAGACTCTGGAAAGAGACTGAAGGCTCAGACCTCGTGCAGGAACTCCCAAGCTTGAATCCTAAGTACAAGAACGCAGAAAAGCTCAAAGAACTTTTCCAAGCAAACAATATTTATTTCCTCACTTCCCGTGTCAACGAACTCTCTCAAAGTAAAATCTTAAATCCCATTGCCATTTCTCATTACCTTTTTATCATAGCTGTCGCGTACTTTACAGCTAAGAGCGTGAATGGTGTCTATTTCTTACTCGAGGTTACAATCCCTAGCGCGAAAAACCCCAACGGATGCGGACTCACTGTGCGAACCCTTCAGAAAAACCTCGCGCCGCTTCTCTTGCAAGCAGTTACATTCGTTCTTAGCAACGCGAACTAGTCATGGCAAAGACAAATTAATTTTCTCAGCTATCGTTTAAACGGAGTTGTATTTTTCAAGGGAATCGAGACCTGGAAAAAGCTAGGATAATTTGAGTTTTAGATCGTTAACTGTCATAGATTTCCTTGATATGTTCTCTATCTTGTAAGGTATGCACGATGAGCTTTCAAAAATTGAATCAAAATACTCTATATGAAGCTCAACGTTAAGAATAGACTTTAATAAAATAAAAAATGAAGAACAAACAAATTATTTGCAGATATACTTCATTAGAATAGCATGAAGCGGTACCAAGTTTAAAAAACTTTAGTAGGATAGACATTTCGGTAAATTATTGATTGAATAAATAATTTCTTAAACTAATTCATCAGTATTCAGCTCAGAGCCGAGCTCACGCAGCTTCTGTACTGTTGAATCGATTTCTTTCTGCCGCAATTGCATTTCTTTCTCGCGCTCGTTCCTATAGAAGGCGGTTAGAAAGCTGTAGAAGAGGGAATGGTTACTTGACGAGTAGAGCGGAAGTTTGGTTCATTTCGTCGAGCAGATCTAATCTCTCGAGGTCGAATTTGTCGTCCAGCATGGACCCGCGGCCTGTATGATTCGTGTCATGTCTCGTTTCGTCCAAGTCGCCGAAAGGATCGTCTTTGTCCTTTGCATCGAATTTTCTCGCTCCTCGGTCCGAAGCACCGATATCGTGCTTGGACTGCATCGTTGGTTTGAATGGAGCGTCCATCTTACGGATTTTGGTCCAGTCAATGCCTTATTCAGTTAATTACTTGGTCGGCAATGAGAGGATAAAAGGTCTTACCTTTGAACCAAGGATGAGCTTGAATTTCAAACACACCGTTGGCTCCCAAGCGTTTTGCCGGGTCCATTGTCAAGAGCCTTTCGATTAAATCTTTTGCTTCAGGAGTCATTTGATCTTCTCCGTAGCCTAGCAGAGATTTGCAATATATAAGGAAAGAGTTAGAGCGAACAAACTTACCAATCTCTGGCCAGGTTATGCTGCGCCTTTGAATGTTTTCAAAAATCTGGTCCACGGAGTCATCGTTAAATGGCGGCACGCTGGTCAAAAACTCATACATCATGACACCCAGACTCCACCAATCGACGGCTTTATCATGAGGATCACCATTGATAATTTCAGGAGCGATGTAATCGGGCGTTCCAATGATTCGAGCTTTTTTCTCATTTCTCTCTTCATTTGTACTCTGCTTCCTCACATGAGTAACTTTCTTTTCCGGTTCTTCATCTTCAGCGATCAGATTCCCGCTCTCATCGTCAATTTTGAAGGTCAGTGTCCTTTTCCTCCTGATCGGCAGCTCAGGGTTAACTAAGTCGTTGCATGAAGGAAGATCCTGTCTGCTCTTTGCTTCTTCTTTCGGCAAGTTTAGCTTTTGGATCGAATTCACGAGTTTTTCGATCTGGAAGCGGCCATGCTGTTGCATTTTATCGCCCCCTCGACGAGGGCTCTCACCGCCGCCTCCCCAATGTTGTTGCTGCTTCATAATGTTCAGCCCGGTTTCAGACAGTCCGAAATCGGTTAATTTAATGTGTCCCGCAGAATCAATAAGAATATTGTCCGGTTTCAAATCTCTGTGCACTATGCCTTGCGAATGAAGATAATCCAAAGCGAGCACTGTCTCAGCGATATAAAACTTAGCGATATCTTCATCCAGACACGTGTACTCCTCCATAATAAACTGGAAGTCTCCACCACGCATGTACTCCATCACGAAGCAAAGGAAAGACTTGTGCTTGAACGTCCAGATCGCTTTTACAACGAAATCTCCATTGAGCACACCAAACACCGTTCTTTCAGCTTGTAACGACGCAATTTGGTTTCTTTCCATCTGCGAATATGCAAAATAAATCACTGAAATCAATAAAGCTTGTGATATTACCTTATTTGTTGAATCGACTATCTTCATCGCATAGAGATCGCCTGTAGCTTTCCGCTTTACCAGATACACCCTTCCAAAAGCGCCTTTACCTAATGGCTTGATAAACTCGAAGTCCCACACACTAATCCCGATGCTAGTAAGATTGAAGTTATAAAGAATAGTGAGCAGCGATTAAGCTTACGATCTGTTTGGCAGTGTCCTGAATTTTTTCAGCGCTCCTTCACTGTAGCACCGGACCACTGGTCCCTCTTCATCTTCTTGGAAATCATCGTCCCATTGCTGCTGGTCATTTTGCTTCGAAGAATTCTCGGTGTCAAACTCATCTTTCATTTCCTCCTTGGACTTCCATTCCAGTTTTTTCGATGATATCTTTCGATCCCCTCGACTCGAGAAGATCTCTTCCTTAACTGCATCTAAGCCCTCCTTATGGTCTTTATGAGCTCCAATATTCTCTTTTTTCTCAAAATTGATCTTCATGCTCTTCTGCTTGCTGAGGAACTTCTTTTTGAAGTTATTCGTGATCCCTAAAAAAATTACTTTCATTCTTACTAAGCGCTTAAGTCTTTACCTTTTCCGGATTCTTTGATCAGAGCTGATTTTATTTCAGATCCGTTTGAATTTTCCTTTGAAACTGTGAGTTCATCCTGAACGTTTTCTGATATTGGAAATGTGATGTCATCATTCAAATTATTTTTTGAACTGGTGACAGAGTCTGCAATTGTGCTCACAGAAGGAACGTCTGAAAAGGTAACTCTGGTTGACACAGGTTTGATCACCAATTTTGAACGCGAAGAGCTTTTAGTGGAAGACGGTTCTGAAGGTTCTGAAGGATTGCTGTGAGCGAGAGACTCTTCAGCCTTCTTAGTTACGTCGTCAAATTTAGCAAGAGTTTTAAGAACCGAAATTGGATTGGAATTTCTTCTAGCTCTTGTGAAACGCGTTGGGAGCACACCTTTTGGATCAACGGCACTGATCTGAGGCGATTCTTTGGTTTCCGCAGATGTTTCTTCGTATTTTTTATCGAATGGTTTTTCTGGTGAGAGGATGGGCTCATTCGGGTCTTGCTGAGTACTGTCTGAACTTTGTGGAGCAGGCTGCTGTGGCTCTTTTGCTCCATCGGATTTTGGTCCGCTGTTTTCTTCCTTGGGAAGTGTTTGAGCATCTACTAATTTATCTTCAGGGTGGGTTATCTTTGAATTGATGGCCTCAAGCACTGGGATGCCATTAGATTTAGTTTCATCTAGAAGAGTTGGAATAAGAGGAGTCGCTGAATCCGTTAATTTTTCTGTAGTTGAGAGAGCATCCGTTTTTGCTTCATTGCTTTCTGTTAGCTTTACAGTTGGAGTTCGTTCATCTATCTGAGTCTTTAGCTCTTGAGTTGTATTTGTCTCTCTAATTGGTACTTTTAGTAGCAGAGATTCCGGAGCTTTTATAATTTCAATCGAAGGTTTCTCCTTCTGTTCGCCCTTTTGGTGAGTTTCTTCTAAATTCAATTTATTTTCTGCTGGTTGGATGTTCTGCTCTTTCCAAGGAGGTATAACTAATATATCTGTAGAGCTGCCAGAAATACTGCCTGACGACTTTCTATTTAACTCTCCTAATTTTGCCATCAGCTTCGCTTTTAAAGTTCCTTCATTTTTTGAGGGCTGTGGGCTCGAAATCTGTCCTTTGAACCGCTCTGACTCACTGATTTTTTGATTCAAATATTCTTTCAGTCCTGCCGGAGAACGCTGAGGAGTAGGTGAGCCTGAATGGATCGGCTCAATGTGGTTTTGATTCGGCATTAAGAACCTCGGGCTCTTCTCCAATTTATTCCCGTTGCCTAATTGTTGGAGAAGCAAATTTGGCCTCAGCAGCTTCGAATCCAACTCGTTCTGTCCTTGCTCCATTCTTGGAAGTGCCTTCATAACGATTCCACCAACACTCACCGGTCTCTCTTCCTTTTTCCCAAATACTTGAGCCAGCGGCGAATTTCTAGGCTTTAGCACAGGAGATTTGATCAGTGTTTCAGTACCAATTTCTGCCACTTCGGTTTTTTTCTCATTATTGGCCTCTTTTCCAGATTCCTCCTGTGAAGGAAGTACTTTAATATCAATTTTATTCACTGCCACTAAGTTAGCTTGTTTCTCTCCAAGTTTTTTCGCAAACACAGATTTTCCGATGCCTACTTCTTTAATCTTCGGGACAGCTGCCTCCTTATCTTCATTCTTCTTTTCAGTCTGTTCCTTATCTGCTGTAGGATTTACTTTAACATCTGATTTTTTGGTAGATTTCAGCTGAACTTTTTTCTTAGAGAGCAATAAGTCCTTGAAGCTGACTCCTGCTAGTCCTACAGAATCATCGCTCTTTTTGGAATCTTCCCCTTTGTCACTCGGGCTCGATACATCCGTATTTCTTTTCGTTAGTTTCAACTGTTGTTCAGGAGATATTCGTGAATCTATAGAGGCACGAGACTCTGGAAAACTTTCGTCTTTCATGGAAGATTCAAGTTTATCTGGGCTATTTAAATCAAAATCGAGATTTGGAAATCCATTTTTATCGCCTCTCTGATCGAGGCTAGTCCTTAGACTCCTCAGAGCTGATTGGGGCTGAGCCGCGTTGGTGATAGACACAGTTTTTTTATTCGAGGCTGTTTTCTTCAAAGAGAATGAATTTGACATCGTCCTGTTTCTGAATGCGAGCTTGGCTTCGCCTTCAAGTCCTCCGGCAGCGCTTGGCTCAGAAGAAATTTGATCCTTCTCTATCTTCTGCTCCAATTTATTTAAAGTATTTTCTATTTTCTTCCTTTTCTATTTAGTCCATTACGAGAGATCAATAAGAAGTCTCAATTGAAATAACAATACCTCTAACAGCTTCTTGAATTCGTTTACAAGATCAGAAACCTCAACATTTTCGATAGAATTTTGGCATTTCTCGTTTAGCTCTCTTTCCATTACCATTGTAACTAGTTTGCGCATTAATTAATATGAAATGAAGGATGATGGCATACCTCCAATATCTCTCGGCTTGTCAGCGAAGTTTATAATCATATCGAGGATTTCGATGTATCTATTGCTGAACTCAAGCTCCTCTCTGAGCTTCTTTTCACCCTCTTCACTGAACTTTCTAGTCGATGGACTCGCGGTCCAATCATCATCGAATCTTCCAGGTTTTTTTGGCGGACTCCTATTCTTCGTGCTCTCATCTCCCGAAGGAAGGGGAATATGAATTTCGACTTTTAGATCAGTTGACCGCTCTAGATTATCCACAGTTTCCGAGAGACCAGTGGCTTTATCTCCAACGCCAGCATCATTCTTTTCGGGGCTTGCATCTAGTAAATTCGGCTTGGCCAATGAGGTCGCTTTGTACTCGGGAAGTGCGTCTTCTTGAAACTCTTGCGGTTTCTTATTTGCAAATAGATTTTTTGCACTAGTCCTGGTCTTTAAAATTGGTTTCTTAAATTCTTCTGTGCTAATTGTTCTGGTTTCAAGTGATTCTTTGACTTCTGAAGCTTTTTCGAGGCTCTCGCCTTGGATTACTTGGGCATTAGTACTATCTGACTGAGATTTATCGTTGGTTTTGTTGGACTCGTCACATTGAGTGGTTTGTTGCTCAATGGGATTTTCTTCGCCTATCTTCAAATCTTCCCGAGTCCTTCTACTACTGACTGGAGTGCTATCTCTACTGCTAAACTCCAGAAATTCGATGGTCTTAAATGAAGACAGGGTCGATCTCCCGAAAATTGACCGGTTTTCTTTTAACTTGATTGAGTTCTCTGTTGCTCCAACTTCTGAACAATTTTCCTCTTCTTTGCTGACCTCGGTCTTGACATTCACAATACTAGCTTCAAGAGACAATTCAAGCCCAGAATTTGATGAAAACTGAGCAAAAAGCGACTTTGAGTGTTTCGCCATCGATGTCAAAGGCGATTCTTGCTCTTGTCCTTAGAAACATTTAACTCGACTGCGCATTCAATGATTGATTTTACCTGAATCTCCACCTTCTCCAGCAGACATTGGCGTTTCATATGTCTTTTGAGGACTCGTTGGTTTAAACTTTGAAGTTTTCCCACGGTTGATCAATCGAGTTGCGATTGGATTTGGATCAAGAATAGGCGTCCCACGTGGACTGTTCCCATCAACATCCGAGTAAGCCATTCGAGGGCTTTGGCTTCCAAGTCCTCGAGTAAAACCGACCGGAGCGCAGTTCTTTCTGAGATTTTTTCTATTGAAAAATGAGTTTACTTGCGAAGATTACAATCTGCTATTACCTCTTAATAGAAGCCTTGACCGTGATCTCTTGCCTGAGATCAACAGCAGCTTCTGATAGTTTTATTATCTGCTTTTGGTTGTTGTTGAAATTCTCGATCTCTTTCGCATGATCGAGACAGTCTTTTGAATGTATTGGCAGTTTCTCGAATTTGAATCTCTTCGCACAAATCTTGCAAACGAGACTATCTTGATGAGCATTGGAGGGTATATTCTCATTGAGTCTCCAGCGCTTGGCCTTTAAGGCGAGATATTGCCTGAAATAGCCCTTCCATTTCGCGAGAAACTCTTCTTCGTCTTCAAACATATAATCTTCACAGGCGTTGAAGAGCTCTTTCCAGCAGATGAGCAGTAGTCCACCATAATTCTTCTCGTTCTGAAGAAGCAATTTCCTATAGAAATTCGCTAGTTTAGCCTTGTAGTCTTTAATTGGGTTAGGATTCTCATCGCTAGATGCCTTCAAACTCATGTTGATATATTCTAAAAGGCCCTGTGCAGTCACATTCCTTGTTTTTTCTACGATAAACCGTGATAGATAGAAAAAATGTTGACAGAGACAATTGATACCAATGAATGTGTTATAGTGATAAAAGTGGCCTGCTTGACTGAGCGAGTATCGAAGCCACAAGAACAATACCTTGCATTTTCTAATCGAGATGAACTCAGATGAGTATATGCGAGTAAAGTACTTTAATAATTCGCTGTTTGCCATTTTTTTCTTTCTTAGTCCTTCAAACTTATGCGGAGCGGATGTATAACGTGCTCGATGAAAAGGTTCGTCCTGAGGTCCCAAACGGATTAGTCGCGAAATAAGGCTGTTTATTCTTACCTCAGGCGGCTCCGAGCTGATCTTAATCTCTTCCGATAGAGCCAAGTTAACCACTCGCTCGATTTGCTCGATATCTCGGACTACACTCTTGCATAACCCATAGCGTAGAGCGTTCTTGTTGCTCACTTGCAAATCAAAGATAATCTCATGAAATTTCTTTAACTCTGCTCTCTAATGATATTATTATGATTTTTCGAATTTCATTCAAGAATCGGTATTAATTACCAAGCTCTCAGGCGACACCTCCCATAACTGGATAAGCTCATTTTCAATTGCCTCTAAATTGAGATCCATCTAAGTGAGTGTGAGATCGAATATGTCAATCAGCAGAGGAAAAAATACCACTCGCTTTGCTTGAGTCAGCAAATTCATATACTTCTTCGAGAAGTAATACTCGTTATCTGCGTGCCCGTCCAGCGAATGAGATTTCAAAAGAATCGCGCGCTTCGAGTTGTGTTTATTGTGATTTTTGATTCTGAATTTCAGTGTTTCAGCTCTGAGCTCATTCATATATTTTTCCATTGCGGCTCGCATCTTCCTGCTCGAATGATTTGGTGATTTCTCCTCCAGTTCCTCGCTATGATGAGCCTCGAGCTCCAAAATACGTTTTTGCACGAAAAAATTATTGCGCTTGCCTCTCCAGCCGTCCGATTGATATGCTATCTGGAAGTCTGAGTCGTCTGAGAAGTGCGCTGCAGCGCCTGTGAGTTTTAGTAGCTTCCGTGAATAAGATATATCTGGTTCCATATTAATTTCTGTACTGTTATTATAATAAATTCGAGCAAAATAATCTCTTCGATAAAATTCGCGTAGCTTTGTAATTTGATTTTTTATCACACAGTATTACTTCTCTATGTTCGGCTCCAAAACGATGCACTTTGCACCTTCAAAGTGAATGAGCTGAAATGATAGCTCGAGACCTCCCTATTCCCCAAAAACACGAAAATATTTGCGATTTCTTTCATAATAGTGCTCGATTAGCGTTGACTCAGCGCTATTTTCTTGTGATATTCGTTCATGGGTGCTGAGAGGATATTATTTTGTCAGCGAATGAGACGAGCTTATTTTAGCTTAGGCAGAAAGGAAATTTGATTTTCGTTGAATTGTGATGAGTTGATTAAGATCAAAGTAAGAAAAAAAATTTCGAAGAATATATAACCAATCGAAATTTGATTCGAGAAAATTTTGAAAAGGTTATAAATGATTATATATTAAAATTATTCAGAAATTAATGTTCAAAAAGAATCTTAATTTTAGAAATCGCGCTCCTAATTTTTATTTCGCTCTGTAGCAGTATTTAAAAAATCGCACTCCAAGATATTGGAATTTTATTGAGTTTCACAAATTGTAGAGCTTCGATAGCGGAGTGATATTAGCTGGTGACATTGCAAACTAGTGAATTAGCTAGCGGTTCTTGAGATATGGCTCTATTATAGCTTGAATAGAATAAAAAAGGCATAAAAACAGTGCGGAAAGGAAATGCTGTTGAATTTGCTCGGGACGTGTTTTCAATTTCAGGGTTAGCTAGTGGATATCTTGATCTTGAGTCGGAGCAAGAAATACTTTTGTTCTGTGCATTGGGGAGGAATTTTTTTCCAAATAAGACTCAAATATAATATATAGGTCCATTAATAGGTCGTGGCTAGCTGGCAAAAAGGAGAAGTTTGTGTTAAAGATAGCTGTCTGACAAACCGTTCTGCATTACCGAGTGATCATCTCATGATCCTCCTTGAAAATTTTGACTATTTGTAATCACTTTCGTGTATCAGGTGAAATACGCTATGTAAAGTCTTCCTGAATTAAAGTTGATAGCTTTAATATGTATCGAAAAAAAATCATCTATGGGTTTGGAAAAGCGATTGTTGTGTGCATTCTGGCTTGCTCTCTTCGGATAACTGACGATGAATATTTCTAGTATCACAGAAAGGGGGCTCTGTACATAAGAAAAGAAGCTCCTGAAGACAAATATTTTCGCCAGCAGCAATTAAAATTCCCGAAGATTGCATAAACCTTATATTATACAGGCCTGCTGGAAGCTAAAATACTTTACATCGATGATAATCTACTCGCAAAGTTTACCTAAAGAAAGCGTATTTTTGCGCACAATATTCCCAAAAATTGCTTGGAAGGTAATAGTTAAGCAATTAATGGAACCCGGCCTGTATGGGTTCTTCAATTGAAAAAATATGCATGCTCTATATTGAGCTGGAATCGGCAAGTTTTACACTCAAAAGCAACTTTTCATTCGTTATAGTTGCTCATTGAAGACCAAACTTGCTTGTTTAAAAGTAATGAAATTACTTGATGTCTCTTTTAGTCATTATTTCTAGATTGCGGAAAACAAACCCCCTTTCCGAGTCTTTTTTTTGGTTAAACACACAACATTTCGAGTAAATTGCAATAACTTATAACTTATCTTAAATAATTTGAATCAAAACTGGCAGAATGAAGAAAAGAAATATCAAAATACGTAATGTCTCTTCCTATGCTTTTCAATCTATTTGCCATTTTCTTAGAGGAATTCACTATTAGCAACGGCGCTAAACCTCTTTGTGCAAAGTTTGGAGGTACTTCTTGCACTCTCATGGTAAGTGGAGACGATAAAAACTGCGTATCTCTCTGGCGAATCAACAAGACACATCCTCTCGCTGTAAGTCCTCACTACCTTGATGTCCATTTCTAACGATTCTTAGGTTTTAACCAACCAGCCATCGTCCCAGATCGCTGTAAGTGAGGTTTCTTCACTCTGCTTTGGAATTCAAGAAGACGAAGTTTATTCTGGATCTAGCCGAGGATCCATCAATATTTGGGACATAACCAGTTTGAAACGTAAGTTCTTCTCTAAACATCATTTGTAATCCCTCTCTAGACGCTGGAACACTGAAAGGGCATTCGATAACCGTAACTTCCTTATCAAATTTCCCGATGAGTGATCAGAAAAATCTGATACTCAGTGGATCGTGCGATACGAACGTTAAACTATGGGATTTGAGACAAAGAAGCTGCATTACCACATTCAAAGGCCATAGCATGCAGGTTAATTGTCTGCAAGCGAGCCCAGACGGAAAATGGTTTGCTTCCGGCGCTCAAGATTCTCTTGTGAAAGTTTGGGACATCTCCTCTGGAAAGGTGTTAATAACCTTCGATTTGCACGAGCAACCGGTCTCTTGTCTAAAATTCAATCCTGAAATCATCACACTTGCGACTGGATCTGCTGATAGAACGATTAAGTATTGGGACCTTGAGAACTTTGCTTTTGTAACTAATATTTGTTGTGAGTTTTTAATTTAATGGTCATTATCCGCATAGATCGAGACCACAAAACCTGAAGCAACAGGAGTTCAAGCGTTGCAATTCAGCTTCGATGGGAGAACTTTGTTTTCAGCAGCTCAAGAAAGTTTGAAGGTAAAATTCTATCTAGTGTGAATCTATATTCATTGGGCGATTTGATGTAAGGTTTGGTACATGGGTGAAGATGGCATGGAACTTGTTGATAACGTTGAGACGAATTGGCGAGGAGTGCAGGATCTTGGTATCCATGGAAACGAATGCGAGCAGAATGAGGTCTTGATGGGAGTTACAATAAACTCTGGGAATCTCAGCGTCTACGGCACGAAGTTCAAGCACATGAGATTGGACCCTGATCAAGAGGAGATTCGTCCAATAAGATCTCATTCAGCGGTAACGAAGAAGAAACCCACGGAGGTTCACAATGCCGTTTCTACTCCTTCAATCAGCAAGCAAATAAGTCCGGTTTTGGCGAAAGAAATCAAGAGCAATCAAGGCTATCCTAGCAATATTTCAAAGAAACCTGTCGAAGATAAGCTACCAGACATCAATATAAAACCATCACAGTATGATATCAAGCCCAGCAAGAGCGAAAACTGCAACGAGTATAAGATGATAGAAGAACTCTCTAAAGGCAGATTAAACGACAAGCAGCCAGGTAATTCTATTTTTTATTGAGCGATGAAATAATTATAAAAATATCTTTGCAGAATTGATCCAAGAAAATCAGTATTCAGCTGAAGATGGTCCCGGTTTTAGTACTTTCCTTAGAGAGGCTGGCGATAACCGCAAAGAATTTCAAGAATTTGATGCTATTGCAAAAGTACCATATAACCAAATATATAAACATCATAGCTTATCGACAACATTGCAGTTATCAAAAGACCATAATAAATTCCAGAGCGTCCTGATGCACAGACTAGAGCATACGAAGTCAATTCTTCACTGGTGGAATTCCGGAAACGTTAAATCAGCCTTAAACCATATCAGCCTGTAATTCATTAATTCCTTGTCTTAGTTCTCATTTCCTCGCATAGACTTACTGATGCAACTCAAATAATGGATGTCCTTAACATGAGCGTGCAAACATCAAAACCGGCGCATCTAAATGTTGATGCGAGCTGCATCTTCGTCCAGAAATCTGCCATACTCATCGAGAGCAAGTTCTCAGTAGCAGCTTTCTCTCTGGCCTAAATAACTAATCATTCATGGTGTAGGTTCATATAAAGGTTGGAATCCAATTCGTATCCAAAGTTTTAAGGCAATTTCATGACGTAAAATTTTTCCCGGAACGTTTTAAGTTTAATTGCCAATATAGGAAATCATTCAAGTGAAAACGGCTAATGTCATGCAAATGATCGACCTAGCAAGAGAAGACAGGATGAAAAAATACGATCGGTTGATTGAAGAGTTCGAAACCATTGGGAAAAATCAACGACTTCGAGAGATCGCAGGGAAGGATCAGAAAGAGGTAATTTCTATTAACAATAATGCAAAATGATAAAACTGTTTCCGCAACCGATTCAAGTTGGGTATGTTAGCATCAAAACTTCTCGCGGAGATAGACAGCTTCCTTGAAAGAATCCGTAAAGACTAGTATTTATTACTTATAGGAGGTTCGTAGGAGAAGAAAATTCTCAGAAATCATATATCTAGAATATTGATAAGGATTGGCTACTATTACTATTATACTGCTTAGTTATGAATCTGAGGCTCTTGAGTGAAATATATCATGGCGAGTTGAGATGGGAGATTTATGTTGCATTTTTTTTTTCTCCTCGTATTCCAGAAAAAAAAGTCAACATATAGCCAAATTTAAGTACTTAACATCCATAAAATTGTTCAAAAAAATAACTTGGTTTTCGATCTTTCGGTTCTTAACGGTTCTGAGATTACGGCGAGAGTAGAGCCAGCTGTCAATCTTTACGCTTTTAAATAAAAGTTGCTTTTTTTGAAATCCAGAAAGGATAATCCAGCAGCATGAGTTCTATGCACACCTCCCATGAACCTTCATACCTCCACGCCTACGTGGCTGAAGGCGTAGCCACGTTCTTCATAAATTTCGTTATTCAGAACTCACATCGACTAGCAAACGGTATTTTTGCTATGGCTGGCACGTACTTCGTTGCCGTCTACATCTCAATTCAGATCTCCGGAGCTCATCTCAACGGCGCGGTCACTATCACAACTTTTCTGCTAGACCTATACAAGAATAAAAGAGAACCTACCCGAAAATATTATATGTATGCTGTATCTCAAATAATTGGAGGTACTCTAGCTGGACTCGTCACGATGACTTATGCCGGATCCGACGCATTGGTGGAGCTAGAATATGCAAAAGGGACCAATAGCTCTGCGGCATTTCTTCTTGAGTTGATCTATACAACGCTATTGTGCTTGGTTATGTGTGCCGCTAATGACAACAATTATCATCTGAATGATCCTGCTCTCGTTGGATTGCTCATGGCAGGAGTGATCTTCATGGCGCACGCAACAATCGGAAACCGCACAGGCGGTGTAATAAATCCCTCCAATGCGCTCTCGCTCGTGCTCAGTAGACTTATCGCGACTAGAGACGTGAACGAAATTCATAAGTGTATGAAATATATACTGAGTTCCTGCAGCGGGGCGTATGGCGCTTTTCTGATATATAAAATCTTCATGTACCCAGTCTACGAAGAATTGAGAAGACGAAGAAAAGCTTCAAGAGAAAGCGAGTACGAGGCCTTTCCTCGAAGATTTGATATCTCATATCAACCTCCAACTCTTCATTTGAGAGAAACACATTAGGGTAGTAGTATTGCTCAATTTTTACATTTATACGAAATTCCATGTAGAGAGTTGCTTATCTAGTTGTTTTTCTAAACTCAATGAGTTGTGATAGCTCGTGCATAGCCTGCTTTATTAAATTGAAAATATTTTGTGTATTAGGTTGCGTATTAGGTAGTATTTGTGGCTTTTGTTGCATTTCGAATGCAGTAAAACAGTTTTTCAAAATCGCATAGACACAAGCTAAAGTATAGAAATTAACTACCCTTTATGTGTGGAGTACAATCATTGCTAAGAAGTACAAGGAGGTTCAATGTTGTTCTCACCAAAATGTGTATTAAAAAATCAGAATTTAGTAGTAGCAGTAGTGACCGCTGCAATAATAAAGCCATTCTATGCAGTCACTGTGTTTTATTGCTCGTTTGGTTTTTTCCGCTTCAGCCATGGAAAATTTTTATCATTTTCATTCTGTCTAAATGATCCTAAGCGCAACATACTTGGATAATACGGATTTTCATTTTCAAACCCAAAGCTGATGGTCTCTTTCGATTTTTCAAGCTGACTTGTCAGGGTCCCAGTCAGGACCTTCTGATTCCCGTGCAACTCTGAGATATTCTGAGACAAATTCTCCCTGATGCTTTCTTCATGCGAAAAATGTCCTTCTCCAACAAATATTTTTTCAGATTCTATTGTATGTTGTGAAAACATGCCTCGTTTTGGAGAGTCCGAGAATGACTCAGAATTTCTTGGAGACATTTCAGGCAATATTGCGTTTATTTCAACAATTCTGGAAATCGTCGAATCAGAAAACGAGAAAAATGTTTTCGATTTGTCATTCGAGATAATATTATCTTCTTTCCTCTCTTCCAAATCAAATCTACATTCGTTTATTTTCTCTTCTTCGACCAAGGTATGCTCTCGAAGTCTCACATCCCCTTGACGAGAATTGGTTTCTTTTTTATTTCCGATGCTTGTAGGCTTCTCACCGCCTTTATGTCGGTTACTTTGAGATAACCTCGTTCGGGACTGTTCATTCGAATTTCTTGGATAGCCGAACTTATCTTTCTTTACTCTCCTTTGCTCTCTGTACTTAAAGAGCCAAGTTATCACGAATCCTAAATGCTATTTGTCAAGATGACTCATTTCAGAGCAGTATTTACCGATAAAAGCGACTATTCGTATGACTTTTAAAAATTTTTTGAACCCAAATCCTTTCACTTTGCTCTTCGTGCCTCTACCCTTAAGAATTCTATATTTGATTTCAGTGTTCACATCAACGTCCTCAGTTGGCAGTGCTAACAACAGTTTTTTTAGGTAGTACCAGCCAGTTAGCCTCAGCAATAAGCCGAGAGATTTATGAGTCAGCAATCGAATGATTCCGAGGCCTGTCTTTAAAAAAGTGTGGCTTAAAACGCCAATCTCGCTTCCAGCAAAGAGGAAGCTAAACATTTGATGCGCTCTATTCAAAAAACTCGAAACATCTTCTCTAGCTTGTGTTTGATCTTCGTTCGGAACGCTGGAATTCGTGTTCTGCTCCGAGCGTGACCTTCGCAAACTGAATGAATCAGCACGATCTCTAAGCTCTCCAAGATTTCTGGGGTATTCAGTTGAATTTATTCTATTGGATCCAAAGCTCGCAAAACTGCAAAGCATTGCTGCAGTAACGCCGTAATCATCTCCTTCGAATCCAACTTGATGATAAGTAGAAACTTCTTCCATGGAATCTGAGAGCTCGAAGTCTCTGGGGTTGTGCCGGTATGAGTGTAGTCTATCTGGATGTTTGTGGGGTTTCGACCCACCACCAATTTGGATTGGATGGCCTCTATTCCTTCGAGATTGGCTGTTCACTAGTTGTAGAGAGTCGTTTAGAGATTAAGTCTAGAAGAAAGAGTACTCATGTTGCTCATTCGGACATCAATCCATCAGG
>ENA-UOTX01000338-UOTX01000338.1-compost-metagenome-genome-assembly--contig:-NODE-338-length-51692-cov-10.740250_pt1 | contig 51692 bp, 42 predicted proteins | sample MGYA00238143_ERZ746982 | MGnify/ENA primary metagenome ERZ746982 (study PRJEB28758, sample SAMN06268862) | compost metagenome | isolation source: single cell | place: USA: California, Emeryville, Joint... | reverse complement strand
TGTCTGATAAATTGAGAGTGGTAAGGTTGGTCCAGGTGGTGTTCTTGCTGATTGCACTCGCTCCTTGGTCACCGATAAAGTTGTCGGATAAATTGAGAGTGGTAAGGTTGGTCCAGGTGGTGTTCTTGCTGATTGCACTCGCTCCTTCTGCACCGAAATATTTGTTGGTTAAATCAAGAACCGTCAAGGATTCTCTTTGCCTGAAATGTGGATCTAGCAACTTGAATAGCTTTGATCCAACTTCCTCCTCAACCAATAAATTGTTGTCAGCTTTTTGTACGACCGGTTGTTTCTCTTCTTCTTCTGCTGCTGGAGTGCTTAGCTGCTGTTGATTCTTCTTTGTAGCTCCTTTATCATAAGTAGGTGTCTTCTTTAGCTCATCCGGTTCTTCCTCTATCAAAAGTTAAATTTCAGTTCAGTTTTAAAGATTTAATCAGTGGCAAATGAATGACACGGAGAGAACTTAACTTAAATAAAATAATAACACTCATAAACCCATTACCTTGATTATTCTTCTTCTTTTTGCATTGAGGACATAATATAGAAGAATTTTGAGTCTCAGCTTCTTTTATGTGGAGTTCCTCAAGACTCGGTAAGTTTTTTGGATCAAAACTCAACATTCTCTCGATCAGGTCCTGTATTTCTGGTAAATCACCAAAACCCTCTGCAGCTGTTGATTTGACTGCATGCTCATAAGTTGAAACTCTCACAATTTTTGAAGATAGTAGAAATTTAAGCTCTTCGATATCTACCTGTTTTATCTTTAATAACGCAAATGCTAATGCTCTAATTTCCGCTGCTAGCACCTGAGAGTTTAATTTTGATCCTACGGATAGTATTGTTGTTGTATTCGTCAGATTTGCAGGCTTTACCCCGCTTTGTTGAAAGATTTTCTCCCAATGAATCAAAGAGAAATCTCCTCTCTCCTTTCGGTAGAAAATATTTTCTGGTTCGATAATAATTGCAATGTTTTTCATTAGTAATTGGCTCCGAAGAAATTCTACATCAGATAGAACATCACTTATTAATTTCTTGATCACTTTGGGATTTTTTCGATCAATACTCTCTTGAATTTGGTCAAGCTGGACGCTCTTCAAACCATACTGACGTAGAGCACAGGCGACTTGCTTACGATCTTTACAGATCTCTAGAGTTCCAATCAGTACAGTGCCAGGACAGCGGTTCTCAAGGTGAAATAGCTCCTGTATGAAGAGAGTTGCTGCGCTATCAAAGTCTTTGTCCACAAGGTCTTTGGTTGGGTCAAGAATTCGGATTAAGTGCTTTTCTTGTAATGAATCTCTGGTCTTAGCCTCAAATACTCGATAAGAAACTGTTTCTTCATGGAGTCTAAAGTCCTCATACAGAAAATTCGTCTTAGGAGGGACGGAATGCGCCGTTTTCTGTTCTTGTTGAACCAGCATTTCGTTTCTGATTCTTTGCTTTGAGAATTAATTTTAGTTTATTAATCGAGTTAGCCTCGCTTAATCATATCAAAACTTGATTAAATGGTACTTGATAAATTCATTTGAATATTAGGAGAAATAACCTTCTTTCTTTCGTAAGGAGAATTTCAAATGAAAAAAACTTCTTTGCAGATATCTATACTCTGTATCCTTAATAATTTTAATTCCTTTTGCTATATTCACAGCACTTTTTATTTAAAATTAGTCGACTAAAACTTCGTTAAGATCCAAGGTTCATTGAAATTAATCGTGTCATATACTCAAACCTTCTTATGCAAAGCCAACGGCGAGTTGACTACCTCAGACAATTAAACTACTTTCCATATATTGAAATTAAATTATGAAAAAAATAAGCTTGCCTGATAGTCTATTTCTTATTCTTAGATTTTCAAATAACAACGACTTTTTTCGAACAAATTCCCCCATTTACTCTAACCAAGATTTTCTTTCTTCTCACTCTCTAATAAATTTCCCTTTTCGCTTCCTTCCTTTTCAACAAACGTTTCCATAAAATATTTCTCTACACACCTCATGAATCTGAGTCTGTACTCTTGCGCATTCACGATAGTCGGAGCCACATTATTAAACACCGATTTCATCAGATATTCTCCTTGTTTGAAGAGATCATAATCTTGCAGATAGTCCAGAATTCCAATTCTGTATTTCTGATTCACGTCATCCAGCACCAATAAAAGGGAATAATCAATTCGATTTAGCGACGACAGGAACAAAGTATCATTATCCAACGCAGCTGCCATTTCCTTCATTTTGCTGGATTCGATGCTAATCGGCTCTCCATTCTGATCTAACTTGAAATTGGTATCAAGTAGAACCTGTCCCGGTTCCGGATGAAGTTTGAGTCGATTTAAATCAGAGCCTTTGAGATCGTAGACTCTTGTTGGCTTGATCCCCAGACCTATGTTTTCCATGGCTAAATAGCAGTAATTCGTGTTCGTTCCTTTGATTTTTATTTCAAATATGCCAACGATTCTCCCCAAAAACGTCTTTTTCTTGCTACCCGGGTTCAGCGATTTGCACATATGCTCGAAATAGTAATTCGAAAGTGTCGAAATAAAAGCGTTGAGCTCGGCTTTCTTTAACGCCTTGAACACGTACACATCGTCATGAGATTTCACAAATTGAGCGTTAGTTTTGCCGCCAGAATTGTCCTTCCAGAGACTACTGCAAGCGATCGATTGAATGAAGTCGGCGTGATGAATTCCAAGCAGTAGGCGAAGAGCTTGGAATTGCTGGGGGAAATAGACGATTACCTTGAATTTAGAAAAGCTAATCTTTTCTAAATAAGGGTAAATCGGTCTTGCGCTTGAAAGATTTTTTTGGAATCCTAAATCCATAAATCCAGACATGTTATTCAGAAACTCAATGGCCTGTTGGCGATTTTGTCCATTGGAGTTCAAATCTTTGGTTAGGTCGCCAATGACGGTTCTAAATCCGCGGAAGTATTGGTCTTGAGGTCTGATTTTAATTTTCAAGATTCGAGCATCAGGGAGCAACAGTTTATCTCTGAGTTCTGCGATAAGCTCAGGGTCCGACGCAGAATTCTTAAGTTTCTTTTCAAGGAGATGGAATTCTGCAATCATGAATTAGAGAGTTAGACCTACATTTTAATAATATGCGACTTACCGTGCCCGATATGAATAGTTTTCATATAATTCGTGCAATTGAGAGCATACGCGATTGCTGAAAGAGGCTCCGTCTCCCTGACCGGAATGAAATCCTGAGGGTGTAAAGCTTAGACAAAGAAACCGATGTAAAGAACTTACAAATTTTTCAATATCTTCATTGTCTTCGGGTTCATCAAAGCACACTAAACCGCGAGTCATCCCGCGAATAATCTCGATTTCTTTCTCGTCCTCCATGTCCTTGACTCTCTTAGTAATAATAGACTGTTTCATTCCTGCTGATGCCGTTGAATTTTTCCTTTCAGTGTTATTCGGCCATTCAGAATCTAGGTTTTCTTGTTCTCCAGAAGCTCGTATGTTTGATTGAGCAAAAACACTTTTATTTCGCTTCGCTTCCTCCAACGCTGGGAGTTTCTCACTGCTTGAATCCCGTCTTTGGGAATTCTCAGGTGTCTGGGAACGACTGTTCTTTCTTTCTGGGGTTGGAATAGGCTTAAAATATTTCGATGTGTCTGTTTCATCTTCGGGAGCGGCTTTAAAATCGCTGCCTGACGCACGATGGCCTTCATTTGAAACGAACGATGATAATGAGCTTTCACTGCGTGCATTGTCAGTTAACGCGTCCTCTTTCAGTATTGAAGCTTTTGATTCTAGTTTCTTGACTGGGACACTAAATGAATTTTTGCGCTCGTTTTGTAAAGGCTTTTCGAGTTTAACTGGGAGGAAATATATTTCTCGTGCACGATGAACCTCCTCGCATAGCTTAGAAATCTTGAAGAAATGTTGTTTTCTGACTTCTTCGATTTGCAAGAAGTTCGAGCACTTAGAAATGCTTTCTTTAAAATCGTCTTTGACTTGGAATAGCTTTTGCTTAATAAACAGCAATTCTCTGATAAGAACGATCACTTGATCATTCACCGATCCTTCAAGGGGCGGAATTATCTCATTTGGAGTCACTTCAAGTTTATATTTTTTTATGATGAGCTCGATAAGTGCAGTTAACGGAGGCAACACAAAATCCATCAGAGAGTTCATTAACGAAGTGTAATACAGAGATTTCACTCGAATTTGCTCCTGATTAGCAGCTTCTATCGCGCTTTGCGTAATGGCATCCATATGGTTAAGTTCAAGGGGGTAGTAGACTTTATTTGTCGCAGCTGTGAACTTAACGAGGATATCGTGGTGTTTAAACACGCGGGACTTTGCGGAAGCTTTGCAGCAAGGGTTCAGTTCGTGTTTAGATTTTGGATCACTGTCAATACTTGTGAGACTAAGCTGGGAGGGCACCTGACCGACTTTTAATAGTGGAGAGTCAAGAGTTTGGGTTTCAGAAATGACAGGGTCATTCAGACCTTTGCCCTCGTTGCTCATGACGAGTTGCGTCAAAAACTGGGTGACGGAGTATTCGAGATAGACCCGACTGAGCTCGAACTCATCAGAGACCTTCTTATGACAAACATTACACTCTAAATACATATTGATTTGCGTTCTCTTTGACTGGTCACGATGAGAAGGGGACTGACCGTTGGACTGGCTGTTAGAATTCCCTTGGTATTTTTCGTTAGGTGAGCTTTCAATTTCCTCGATGCTCAACCCCTCAATTTGAAGCTTTGAGCCTTTTTTATGAGGATTTTGTTCAGGGGGTTTCGAAGCCTTCTTCCTCAATTCAGTAGGATCGGGTAGATTAGGCTTCATTGCTGTAGTATGTCGGTGCTGTCTTCTCGTTCCATTGAAATCCTTTTTTTCATTTTGGAACTTTTGCAACTCGCGTTTCATCATCTGACTTGCAGGACCGACAGCCTCTGTGGTCACTTTCACATAAGAGTTGTTTTTATAGAAAAACGCTGTGTGATGATAGCGAGGGCGTTGGCATGCATCGCATTTAGCGAATAGCAGTTCAGCTTTTTTCTTAATGAAATCACCGAGGCTGGTGTCATTATGTGAATAAAAATCATTGATTTTCGTCTGGACTGAGCAGACTTGCGCGAGATAATCGAGTTTTTTGGCGCTGTTCTCTGCGAGACGTTTCTCGAGCAATAGCATCTCCTCTTTCTTCAGATTTTGCAAATCGCCTTCGGGGCGTAGCGCAACGAAATTCACTTTGGTAAACTTAGCACACTTGCTTTTCAAAGAATTCAGGTTTATTGCGTCTGGATTTGTGTCATCAAGAAAGTCCATCAAAAACCCTGCGCTTCTCATTGAAGTTTCATTGAATAAGTGACTATTCCCTGAAAAATGAGCCCTCGATTTATTATAACCGAAGTATTGCTTGTAACTAGGTTGTGCGACTTCTGGAGCTTTGCTCTCCTCATCATAAATCAAAATTTCATCGTTTTCTTCTATTTTCTCTTGGCTTTGCATTTTGATTTTTGCTAGAGCCTTTTTGACCTCTTCTCTGGTATAGTACAAGAAGATTTCTTGAAGGATAACCTCTTTCTTTACTACCAACTCTCGAAAAATGCGGAAACAATTCAATAGATAGGCCTTAACAGCTTTAAGTTCATCATAATCTGGACCGCTCACCGTAATGGTTATCCCTTTGGATGGCGTACAACCGTCAAATTTCATAATACTTGGATCAAAGTTGGCACCTTTCTCATATTTATGCGCTTTTTCAAAATGCTCGTGGTTTTCTAAGTTCATTATTTTAAAGAGAGCGCACTGTCCTATGTACCCATCTGGATCGTCGTTCAGCAATCTCAGATTATTTATGTATTTCGAGCCAGTCACGCGACAAATTCTGCCAAATTGTGTTGGTTTTAGCTTGAATATCACAGTAACTTCGTTCTGCCTAAGCAGCTCCTGAGTTTTCCAATTGACGTTCTTTTCGACGATAACAATGTCTGGATGAACTCTCAAAATGCTTTTCACTATGCGCTGAGCTTGCTCTTGCTCTTCCTGTACCAGGGTATCCAGGCTAGTTAATTCATGGCTGTCTTCCTTGTGATCCAAAGAGCCTGAAATCATTAAAATCCGCGGATTTAAGACCTCATTCGCCATTTTTTTATGAGCAAGGTTCTTTCTAATAGCTACGCCTTGGATGTATTTGGTCTCGCTGTTGTCTTGATACGGAATCTTTTTAATTTTGATGTAATTCGTTATATCCATCAAGTCCATGCTGTCCACGGTGTCTGGCTGAACGTCATCTAACGCTCGAATGATCAGGTCCTTGAGCAGGTCATTCCAGCTCTCGTTTAATTGCATTTCTTTTAAGAAGCATTCAGTGAGGTCATCGATGAGGAGATTCAGGTGATATGATAGTAGAACATTGAGATTATAGTGCGGATTCTCAGCGGTAGCATGACTGAATGACTGCATTGGAGACGTGAATTTGCGACTGTCCTTCTTGCGTGGAGTTCTGCCGAAATTGATGAGAATCTCGTTATGACTGAGCCTCTGAATGATGTTTTGGCTTAATTTAAAACAGTGGGTACAAACGCGAATTTCCTTTTCGTTCTCGAAAATGAACTCGGGTGGCCGGAGAAAATGGTCTGAGCACCTTGAAAGAGGTTAGAATTTGAAGATTGGAGAGTAAGAAGAGGACAATTTTTGTAGAAATAAGGAACAGAGATGTTTACTTTGAGCAAAATACTTTGCCACACATACGACAGTGATGCCTTCGGCGAAATGGAGGTAAGAAATTGACATTGCAGTTGAAACAGGACTTGGCTTTGTCGTCTGGAACCCAGAATTTCCGAGCTAAAAATATCTTATCTTCTCCGGACTTTTCCATGCGATTTAAATTAGTTTTTATTGATGCTGATTAAAAAGTCATGAGAAATCGGAGGGTCAACTACGCAAATTAACGCTGAATATCCCAGAAAAAAAATAAAATTCAGGAAAGCAAACTTGTTCCATTTTTTAATCTAATAGTCCGGATTTTATGGGTGAGAGTGATTTTCTTTTAAAGCTAAGAACAATTAACGAAGGAAGATTTTACAGTTTGCGATCACAACAACAATTTAGCAATAGATGAACGATTTCTCATAACAATGACTCAAATGCAAAAATTGTATGACAATATATGATGATAGAAAGTAATCTCCGGCAAAACTTAGTCACGGCTTACTCCACATATAGATTTTCTTCATTGGGAAGGGCAGTGGAAAAGGAAAACGCGTTGATTTGTTTTTTCTGATTTATTGCAAAATTTTCGTAAATTCAAAATAAACGATTTAGAATACCGAGACCTTAATATTTATTAATGAGCAAGATAAGAGTTCAAGACGATAATTACGAGAACAAGTACGATGAGACTGACCCTGACCCGCTTAACCAAGGTGGAAATATTGACCATGAAGCGCAAAGGTATCCTTATTGTATCGTTTGGACACCATTGCCCTGTATATCTTGCTGCTGTCCATGTATTGGACATGTTGGAATCGCTGGGTAACATCTGTTCACTAACAACCAGTCTGAATGAAGGATTTATTAGTTCAGATGGAAAGATACATGATTTTGCTGGCTCTTGCTACATCGGAATAGGTTTATCTGCAGAAATCATTCAATCGATAGCATTTATAATTTGAATAGACGAGTTTGCTTTCGATAAGCCACATAAATATACGAAGCTTGACCTTGGAAGTATCAATAAGGAAATGTTTGACAAGGCTATTGAAGGTGCTGATAAGGACTTTGGAGCCGAGGAAGTAAAAATAGCACACTACAACTCTCATCTAATTCTTTTATTTTGCTTTGACAGCATAACATTTTTATGTAATGAAAGGCTTGCTATTTTGAGTCTAATAACAATAATAGCAATAACTGCCATCACCATGTCGCAAGGGCGCTGAGTAAAGCCAAATATAAAGGGAAAAGCAATTGGAGTCAATTCGGTGTCTGGTGTTTAACAGCAAAGGCCAGATATGTCAGGTGCTTTTCTGCAGCAATGTTATGAGCTAATTGCAAATATTTTACATAGTACTGGCTATTGCCTGAAGACTTACGTTGGAGCGATTATTATACTTATTTTGATTGCACTAGTCGTGATTTTGCCGACTGTCCTCAAAAAATAGACGTTTGGAAATAGCATCGATTTAATCAGGCATAGTGCTATAGTGGTCTTAAATTTAAATAGATATTACTATCGTGCATTTCATCCTACTAATAATTGAGCCGGATTCAAAAAATACCAAGATATCACATGAAGTGTTTCCTTCACTTAGCATCTATGAATATTAATATATGCGCTAGTTGCTGAGAAATTCGGAGTATCATTTACTCTTGTTTATATAGAGCTATGCATGTCTTTTACACATCAATTTTTGAATTTTTTTTAAAGTAACAATCTTGCAAATTTACGCGTTGCTCTGGGAATAAAATGGCAGTTGAAAACATATTTTGAAAATGAAAGCTTTAGGTTATAGTGGTCATTAGGTAGATTGCGCACTCAATGATTTATGGGAGAAATGCTATTTAAAAAATCAATATATAAGTTCAGGGTCTTTATTGCATGAACATGTCTCAACTGCCCTTGTATTCAAGGGTAAGTTAAAAGACATTGTCGGATCTCTTCCATCAAAAACTGAAAAAAGATCTCTCAAAATCGAGCTTCATTGTAAGCTGATGTTCACAAAAGAAATGCTCATTTTATGATTCCAACCCCTTTGGAAGTTTCATGTTCAAGAATTTCTAATCTTGTAGGAAATCAACCAGAGTTCTAAATAAATGTCTGCACAAACAATCCGAGGAAAGGAAAAATTGCTGTTACGCAAGCCAATTAGCATCTACTACAAAAATATGTTTTGTATTTCCTATCTACAATAGCAGTATTTCCCAACTTAAGTAATACAAGTACTCTTCCTCCTCGCTACGTCCATATCAAATAAGAATCTTTTACTTCATGATGAGCAGTAATTAAATTCTGACAAACAATTTAACAACTATAGCATTGCTTTCAAATTAGACACCACAAGCCAAATGTTTATGGCAATCACTCCTCTCAAATCCTATTCAACAGATATTCTTAAGAAAGAAAGCTCGCCATACAGGCAGCCTCGCTGTCTCTTTAAGTTACATTTCCTTAATCTTGAGTATAACAAATAAATTCAATCGGAAATCTCATCAAAAAGCTAAAAACAAATTGTTTTCGTGAAGCAAAGTACCCACAATGAATTCTTACTCAAATTCAGGGTTACAAAATGGAAGGCCAAAAGGCGCGTCTTATGTGTCAGCCAGCTCCTTAGGTACCTTCCTAAACTTCCAAATTCTAACTCAATTTAGGAACAGCATCCACTCTCGAGAGCAGAGCCCTTGGGTCACCAAAATCCTTGGAGACCTTCACTGCTGAGAACCTTATGGCGATCGAAGAGTCCCTTTCGGAGTTCAATCCAAATGAGGAGAATCACAGCGATCTAAAAGAATTGGAAATAGATACACTTGTTCCAAGAAAGCGCGCGATGGTGAATCAACATCGTTTTCCTAAGCGGGAAAGCACCCAACGACAGCAGAACTCAAGAAAAAGAATCGCTTCTTCTAACAAAAGGAGAAATTCGGCAGATACGGCTGCGAAAAACTCACTTTTGATCACTTACGCCTCAGAATACTACCAATGGAACCCAATGAAAGTCCGGTTTTCAGCTCCTTCAATTCTACATATCAAAGAAATTGTCTCCAGTGCAAATGAGGCAATAGTAAAAGAGCAGAAACAAACAATTGAAGAGAAAGAGTCAACTGTCGAGCCAACATTAAATCCTCCGACTCAACCGCGAACTACAGTTGCCATGAACAGTCAAAGTCCAGAACATCATTCAAGGCCTAGAGCTAAATTCCTAGCCACTACTCAAGTGTCGCCAACACCAGAAAAAACGATGTTGTTGCCCTCAGAAACGGAGACTCGATCGAGGCTCTTCTCACAGAGAATAAAACCTCTAGGAAAGGAGAAAGTCGTCTTGGATAGCTACATCACATCGACATTAAAAACTAACGATAATAAGGCAAACGGCAGTAGAGACAGTGCCACTAATACGAGGAAAACGATGTTTTTGTCTGCAACTCAAGTACCAAATCTCCTTTCAAAGGAAATTGACAAGAGTGCGACGAGACTAGTGCTCAACATCAACAACGCAGAATTACAGAACATGGACCCTTCTGAATACGTCGCAAAAATCGGAAAAGAGCTGCGTGGAGAAAATATTTTTGATTGCCATAGCAAAGATGAGATACTGTCGGATGAACCTTTCATTATTCTCAAGAACGCTAAAGATACGGCCCATACCTCTAAGACAAAGATCAGAGCCATTGACATCCAAAAGTTGATTGATTTGATGTGCAAATACATCCCCACAGCTGATGGAAAAGACGACGATGATCACCACATGCGTATCAAGATCATGACCACATTTTTCATAACCCATGATATGTGCATCTCCGCCGTTGAATTATTGAAGGAAATCGCAAAGAGACTCTTGATCCCATTCCCAGCAGCAATGAGCGAACAAGAAAGAAAGCACTACCGAACGAATTTCTTAAAACCACTCCAATTCCAGGTCCTTGATGTTTTTGCTCATTGGATAAAAGCACGACCAGATGACTTCCGTCCCGATGGCTTGCTTGCAGAGCTATTTGCTGCGTTATACGAGTACACTGCTGATATTCTCATCGATAGCAATAAGTTGGGTTTTGAATTGCTGCTACCTGACCGCAGTAAAGTGAATCGGCTGGCAAGAGGCAGTCAATCCGAGCAAGATGAAATGAAGATACCTAAATCACTCCTCAATAACCATGTATTAACCCTCGACGAAGGCTCAGCCGTCGAAATTTTTGTTTCGTACTCTCCAGACCTGATGGCAAATCAGATGACTCGAATTGATTTGGAATATCTCAACAATGTGAGAGTTTGCGATTTACCACATAACTTAAAGAATCGCAGAGTGAATAGTAATAATCGGTTCCAAAGAATGATCGAGTATACGAATTATTTGACATTCTTTTGGATTAACACGATACTCGGAGTTACCGAAAGCAAAAAGAAGAAACTTGTTGCATGGTTGCTTGAAACTGCGGAAAGACTGCTGTTTTTAAACAATTTTCATTCGTTTAGTATTATCATGGGAGCACTCACAAACGTCGCGTTAAGGGGCTGGATGTATAAGGAACTTGATCGAAGGAGTGTCACATGGCACAGGTTTACTACCTATGAAGAGTTGTATTGCGATGTAGCTCATTTCCGCAAGAAGATCCACGATGCGTCTTGTCCGAAGATCCCAAGCATAATGGTCATCAGTGAAGATATCACGAAGATGGTGGCTTTATTTGATGAGTTTCAAATACGGTTGGAGACTCGCAAGCTTATCGATTTTCAAGTCATGGAAGAAATAGCTGAGTTGATCGATAGCCTGCTGAATAAGCAGCATCACATGTACAACCCGATCGAATGTAACACCAGACTTCACGACTTACTGGTGAATGAACCGCGGCGAGTAATGCGGTCTCTCGATCATGATATGAATATTTCCCGAGTGCAGACTAAATTGATGGCTAAAAACTCAAATAAGAAGAAAAGTTTCTTAGAGTCTATATTTATTTAAGGAGGAGTCCTCCTAATATTAAAGAATTGCCATGTATATGCAATTTTTCATTTTTTTCTTTCAATTCTTTTTCATGGTTAATGATATTTTACATTGTTTTCAGATTCATCTGAGTTGCAAAACACAAAGAAAATTAGTTGTACAGGATAAGCTAGCATCTTGTTAGAAGCAGTTCTTTTGAAAACCTTTTTGATAGCAAAAAACCCAAAAAAAAAACAAAACAAATGTCTCATCTAAACTCATTGTCATTATCAAAAGTAGAAATATTATTTCCTCTGCTGGGTGTTTTCTGTTCAGTTGAGCACTCCAATTTCAACCTAGAGATTTTCTCTCCGGGTTTGACCAAACTGCTCTTCTTATTGCTCTCACACATCAAATGATAGAAATTAGTGCAACTTTCATTTATTCGTGGATCTATTCATAGAGGTACCGGTAGGAGTTCGAGTCATTTTAGCATTTTAGTTTAATTTGAGTTAAAATTTCATTCGTATAACTACATAAACTACCAGAAATCAGACATGTATATGCAAGAAGACCACGAAATCGGGGACTTCAAGTACGGCGAGCCTGGTACTAAGAGAATGAATGCTGGAAAAGACGAATTTATGTCCTCGTTACTGGACAGACTCAACCAAAATCACAAAGAACTTACCAGATTTGAGCAATATCTTCTTGTCAAACTAAAGCGTGGATCTCAAACCCCGGATCAAATGCAGAGAGCGCCTCGAAATACCTCATTGCCGAAGAAATTTGAAGTCACTCCAACATCTGATACATACGTTGGAACCGTCGGAATTAACAGTAGTGAAGTCAATTTTGCGCAGCCGAGTTTCAATTCGCGAAACTGGAGCCGCACTCAAACAAAGAATATGTATTTTGAGTCAAATTCAGTAAAATCAGCCTTGGGCGACCTTGAGCTACCTGTCCACACGACTGCAGCTACCAAGCAAACGCAATATATTAATAAAACTGAAAGTCATCATCAAAATTTACTCACAAGTCTAACGTCAGAGTCGCCGAAAGAAACTATGACCATGCCAACGAAATATAACACCCAACTCGATCGTGGTGGCGTCCGAACAAGTGTTGGCTCAAGAGGGATTAAATTGAGTGAAGAACTTTCAAGAGGAGAGAAAAGAAATAAATCGGCAAACCATCCTCATCGGAAAGTCGCGCCGCTTACTGTGAAGAAAAAACCCAGAGCAAAAATAGACGCAGATAGTTTAAACGATTCTGAAATAGAAAAAGTAAATGGATTACTGTTAGGCATAGACTGATTGAACAAATTGTACGTTAGCATCTGAATTTTATCAAGAGTTTAGAGGAGCAGAGTGAAACGATAGAAGAGCCTATTGACAAGAAAATACGAGAGAAACTTGAAACGCCTGAGCAGGAGCAATTGTTTTTGCATTTACGCCGCACGTTATATCGACCAAATACTTCGGTTCCGCCTTCTCAATCACGTTCGAGAAACATCACGCCTATCAGAACCCATCAGCCTTCAGCCAATGTGTCTGTTGAGATGGAAGCAGCAATGAGAAATATCACTGAGAGAGTTAAGCCTCAAACTGCGCTGAAAACTAAGAAAAAAGAGACGATTGAGCAAGAGGAGGTAAAATAATAAATCTTTTTCAATGAGCAGCTCAATGCTAATAATTTGAAAAAAGAACCCTTTAGAGAAAAGAGTGCTGCCGGATTGGATTAAACGTCGTTCGGAGTTTAGAAGAGACTATGCGAAGAAGAAAGATGATACAAAATCGATCGTTGCACTTATTTGCGAAAAAAGGTAGGGAAATTTTCTGATAAACTGAATCCGTAACAAAATTTGATCTCAAGTACCTTTGATCGCACGTACGATGATAGAGTTGTCGTTGTTTCCTGGTTAAATCGTGTTGCAATGTTTAAATCGCTTCCGAGTGTGATTCATCAGGAGATTGCATCCAAATTGACGGTACAGTACTACAAAGAGGGCGAAACAAGTAATGACTATCCTTTTGCAATGGGAATTTACGAAATATTAATAGTTTGTAAGCAAGGGCAGGAAGGAGATTGTCTCTATGTTATTTACGATGGAACCGTAAAACGCTCTGATTTTTCAAGTTCGTTGTAATAATTATGATCATAAGGTTGATGTCCATGTTAACGGAGTTCATGTTGCGGTCTATAAAAGTGGTGAGGCGCTCGGTAGACAGTCACTTGAGAACGCTGCACCTAGGTATCCTGAAGTCTCTTGACTTGCCTATAGCATAACTGAATTATAGAAACGCAACTCTCATCGCAAAAACTAATTGTTCTCTCCTTATCCTTGGTAGACCAGATTACCAGGCGATAATGCTCAGATTTATCGCTCAAGAAAAACAAGAATATTTGTCTTTCCTGAGAGGAACTAAATTCTTCAAGGACTTGAATGAAGCGAAACTTGCAGTGCTAGCCAGCAACCTCCTCGGAAAGTTTTTCTACAAAGGCGATGGTATCTATTGTGTTTGAGAAATCCAATCTGAGTTGATTAGTTTTCTACAAGAGAGGGGACCAGCCTGAAACTTTCTATATTATCAAAGAGGGGAAAGTCAATGTTGAGACTAACGTCGAGATCGAGAAATCCAATCGTTGGCCTATCGTAACAGCGCATTAGTGGTCTCATTTAACTCATGCGGTTTTTCAAGGGAATGAAGCAATGGAAGGTCAAGAAGACCACGAGGACAGTCCTGTACACAACGACTTTGGAGGAAGGAACGTTCTTTGGAGAGATAGAAATCATTAGAAAGGTCCCGCGTCTCAATAAGGTCGTCGCTCTGACAGACTGCTACGTTTTATCAATCAACGCTGGCAAATTTTTTGAAAGTAAAGATTGCTCTGAAGGCAATGAAATAACAAATTCTGTCAAAAAGTTTTCGAAAGCGAAGACCTCAGACGATTGAAGCTGATAGCTGAGACCAGAGCTGTGATGAATAAAGATGTTATGCAAGAAGCTATCATGGCTGAGGAGAAAAATCGCAAACAAATGGTGATTCATTTGCTGTTTTTCCTTTTTAACTTACACTGAAACGCAAACAGGCCAATGTAATAATTGAAGCTCTGAATAGTAATATGCGGAATAAGACACCCTATCAAATGGAGCAGGTAAATACTATAGAAATCGCATGAGATTAACTGGTTGTAGTATGCGGAGAAAAAAGTGATCCCACTAACAAAGTTTACTTTGAAGAAGGTCAATGAGTATATCAAGCAAACGACGTTGAAAATAGAAGAAGTAAACTTACGACGATTTTAGGAATTCCTGAGCTGTTTTATAGGGAGAAGAAATACTGAACAATGTCATCGATTAAATGAGATGATTTAACATTGCTCTGAGCACGGAGTGACCAGGATGTAAATTCAAAAGTGTTTATTATAGTTATTTTCCTTGGACTGAAAGCTGCAACTGCGATTAAAGTATGACACCATAATTATACTTTATCCTTAGATAATGGCGATAAGATATTAAATTTGTTAAATGAACCATTTTTTGTATTTTAACGAGCCAAAGCCTCTCTTGGCATTTAATTATTAATATACAAAATTTTGATTTCATAATATCTTTATGTCTCTAACCAAATCCACATTAATCTCATGCGTTTTTCTTTACTGGTAGCCCGAGTTGGACATACACATTAGCTTGTTTCCAAATTCGATTACTCTCAAAGAAATGTGTGATATATATATGTATAATCTATCATACAACTTGATTGGATCTTTATGTCGTGGTGTTGAAGTAATTCTCTGATGAATCATAATAAAGGGCTCGATGGTATGGATTGAGCTCTGGATAACAATTATTAGCAATTATCGTTCTCTTAAAGCAGAAAAAACGCCCGTTGGCTCACATGAGTCGAACTTGATTAGCAATGTTTATCGTTTTTTTGGAATCCTGATCAAAATCAAATCACTCGTAATTTCACAAACAGAAAGCTTCAATTATTCTAAAATTGACATTTCACAAACAGAAAGCTTCAATTATTCTAAAATTGACAAAACTAGTAACGGAAATTTCGTGAATTAATGAGCTGCAGCCGTTTTTTTCTTTATTTAAACAAAATTTGCTCCATGTACGGAGATTCTAACATTTGATAAGTTATTACCGTTGTTGTCTACTTTAAATGAACAGCCCTACTGCGGAAAGCAGGCGAAAACCTCAGAAAGCAAAGGCATCTCAAGCAAAAAACTCAAATGATATATCCCTTTTTGGTATAAAGCCCATCTCTATCGTCGTCGCGGTCGTAGCACTCGTTCAAGGCATGAACCAAATCACTGATCTCGCTGTCAGCTACTTATACAAGGACGATTACAACTTCAGCCCGGTGGAAGTTTCCATGATAGCAAGCTTTATTATCATCCCTTGGATGATAAAACCCATTTGGGGCGTCATTTCCGATAATGTGACTTTTTTCGGGTACCGAAGGAAATCCTATCTGATCCTTTGGGGCACTCTGCAGTTTTTCTACTATTTCTCACTGGCTACTTGGGTTCACAACCGCTGGTTAGGCCTTGCGCTGCTGCTGTTGATACAATTATCTCTCGCTTTCAACAATGTCATCGGAGAAGCGCTGGTAGTCGAGTCATCTCAGGAAGTCCAAGTGCAAGAGAACGTTGAAGAGGAACATAAGCAGGCTGAAGCATCGAAAAATGTTTCTCTATTCTTCGGAATGAAATATCTTGGTATCCTTTCCACTGCGTACCTCAGCGGCTTCCTCCTGCAGTTCATGGACAAACAAGACATTTTCCTTATTGCTGCCATGCTTCCAATATTAGTTGTTGCAGTCAGTATTTTCATCATGAGAGAGAAACGTGCTGTCCAGTCACATGAGGTCATCTACCAAGCGTCTCCGGAAGAAGTTCCTCAAGAAGAAATACCTCTGAATCAGGACGTAGAGACCAATGCAGGCTCAGGAGAGCAAGTCTTTGCAGCGAGCGAAGGGTCAGCGGAAAACGACGAGATGGAGCTTCGCAGCGAGCTGAATATCTATCTCGGCGCTAAAGAAAGCAGCTGGAAGCGCCTCGTTGATTTCATTGTAAAACCAGCTATCTCCAGGCCAATTGTCTTTTTGCTGCTTTTCATGTTCACGCCTTCTTGCTCCAGTTCAATGTTCTATTTCTACACAAACGAACTCGGTTTCTCTCCAGATTTCATGGGAACATTGAAGTTCGCTAACGCGCTCGCTAGTATCATCGGAATCTTCTTATTTAACCGATACTTCAAGAATTATAGCTTTCAAAAGATCTTTTTCTGGTCAACCATTATTTGCACGCTACTCGGCTCGACCCAAATACTTCTTGTTTTGCGATGGAATAAGCATTTAGGTATCTCCGATAAGCTGTTTTGCGTTGGAGACAGCGTAATTATTCAATCGATTGCTGAAATCAACTACCTGCCTGTGCTCATTTTGGCCTGTAGGCTATGTCCAAAAAACCTGGAAGCAACGATGTATGCGTTACTTATGTCAGTGCTTAATTTTGGAGGGATGCTTGGATCGCAAGTTGGAGCACTCCTTGCTTATTTGCTTGGAATTACCAGTACGAATTTCGATAAACTTTGGATTATGATATTAATCGCTCAAATTTCGATGCTGTTGCCATTGCCTTTCCTCCGAATGGTGAAAGTTGAGAACACTGCAAAAGAAGCCGAACAAGGAGATAATGATGAATGGTTGAAAAATAGGACTAGAATGTCAGCTTGAGTTTTAGCCAATGAAATTGATTACTATTAAAAATTTTTTGGTTTCACACTGGCACTAGATATCCTACACTTCATATTGTTTGTGGTTAATATTGTTTTACGTCCGTGCGTAACACATTTCGAGAAACCCCTCAATTGAGATAGAATTTGTGTCAATAATTGATAGGAGTCAATTTTCTTTGGTTTTCTCTGTCAATCTAATAAAGTTCGCCCTTTGTTAATTTGCTAGCACATTTGCTTGTCATAAAATTGCCATTAGCATATGACCAAGCAATTTTGATACTAGAGCGGAGCATCTGTGTATAAAGCGATATTAAAAATTTAATTGACCACAGTAACAAAAATTTCAGATCAGGATGAGCGTTTTCATCGCATACCACTGCCCTTGCGTTGATGGAAGCTACGCGGCTACTGCAGCCTACTTCTTTTTCAAAGAAATGGCGAACCAGAAAAGACCCATAAGCGAATTCATTTCCTATATCGAGTCCATGAAAGAATTTAACCCAGAAAAGGAGATTGAACCTTTCTTGAAGCTAACAATTGCAATAGACGGTAAGACTGAAGAAAAAACTGACCCCACTGAAGAAACAAAACTCCCTCTCGATACCCAGAAAGACAAAGACAAAGACAAACTATCTAACACAAAGATAGTCACAGCCACAATTGACAATCTGTATTTTGTGCCTGCAAAGTTGAATGCAGCCAAAAAAATTGACTACGATTTCGAGAAATTCGGCACCAAGCATCTGGCCGATTCCGTTATGTTCATGCTTGATTACTATGGTGGCAGAGAAAATATGCTCGCTTTCTGTGAGATGTTTAAAAAAGTGGTCATTATTGACCATCATCTCACTCTGCAAGTACTACTAAGCGAAATGAAGGAGAAACCCGCTAATTTGGTGATATACTACGACGAGACGATGTCAGGTGCGACACTTTCAATTAAATTCTTTGAAAAGATTGGTGAAAAGCCGCTCATTAAAGACTCCACTCTCTATGGAAACTTCATGAAAACCGCTCTGTTAGTTGAAGACCATGATATCAAAGCAGGAAAACTCAAAGACTCAGAAGAATTCATCGCCGGGTACCGAGCGTTAAAATTATGCACGGACGCTTTGATAAACCCAGATATGTTTGAGCAGCTTGCAAGGCTCGACTCCGAGAAACTGATAGAAATGGGACAGGTACTATTAGAGGGGCATCTTAAAATGGTTGAAGAGATTGCGAAAACAAGGCAATTGGTTTATATTGGCGGAAAGAGCGAAGAAGGGAAATCAAAATTAGGGGTGGCTTGCTATGCCTGCAAATGCAAGGAGAGTGCGATATGGGACCTCCTGGCAAATAAACTAGCCAGGATGAGTTTTGAAGATGGACATTCAAATATGGGGCTCGTGTATCCCGATGCGCATTATCCTATTTTGAGAGTGAGTTTGAGATCTGCGAAAGACCTTCCAGAAGGTGACTGTCAGACAGTGGCAAGTCATTTTAAAGGTGGTGGGCATTTCAACTCTGCGGGTTTTCATATTGACTCAAAAGAGCTTAAAACATGGTTTGAAACGAAATAAAAACATTAGTTTCTCTCGAGGATGAGTGAGTCGACATGAAAAATTCTCTAACTCCCTTCTTTCTGTATTTGAGTTTAATATTAAGTCGGAACTTCATATTAATCTGAGATTAATTAAACTCGGAATTATGAACATAAAAAATCTTAAAGAATATGAGTGGTTTAATTTGCCAAATTTTTGGGGTCAAGCTTTATGTTAAGAAAATCAGGTGTAAACTCTGAAAAGAATCGATCTTCAAAATTTACGAGAAAAAAAAAAAATTAATCAAAATCCTTCTATCCTTATGAATATTATAATAGCATGTAAAAGCCCTGACAAGGACACTTTTGACATATATAGATATAAACAGCCTTATTTTTCTCTCTAGCGTTGCTTCTATTTCATTTTAAATGCAGTAGTCACTTTACCCAGCAATGATTTGACAGAACTCTTTTTCGGATCTTGAGTTTGATTAGTATTTGACAACAAGTGAATCTGAGGAACTTTATTTTTGGTTTTTGAAAAAGCTGATGCAACATTCTCCAAATTTTGCTTTTTAGCTTTTACTTGAGAGCTGTTAAGCTTCTTTTCGCCACTCTCTGTAGGTTGTTGTCTAGATTTTCTTCTGAAATTATGGGGGAAGTTGCTCATCCGGATCGCACCTCTCGCCGAAGCGAGTACCTCGATGTGTACGTTATTTATTGAAGCAATCTTTCGGTTGACCTCATGATCAAATTCCTCTTGCGGTATAGTCAATTCTGAATCTCTTCTGTTATGAGAGTTATACATTTTCACACCTAAGACATTAAATTCCTTCTCATCTCTGTGGCTTAATAGTGAGTTCGACAAGCTGTTTGTCTTTGGGCTGGTCACTTTCACCTTTAAAATATCTCCCTCATCGAAAAATCTCTGAGTTTCTTTGAATTCAGAGGTCATGGTTAACTCCGCCTCTTTCTTCAGGAAAAAGTCTTGCATGCTCTGGAAATTTGCGATGTCGGACATACAACAGCTAGTTCTGTCTTCGGAATCATCACTGCTGTCTTCGTTTAGCAATTGGTCATCGATCATTATGGGAAGATCAAAAGTTGGCATATCGTGGTGTTGGTTGTTTGAACAACCGGACCTGTCTTCAATTCGAAATTGGGAGGAGGAGTTATTTTCTATGAATAATAATTAACAAACAATGATTTTGCGTTAATTGCTTTACCATTAAGACGAATAGTTTCTTTAAACATTTTCTTTGAATCTCCTTGATTCATTGCAGTAGATGGATTTTCCACAATGCTGCTGATCATCAAAGCGAGGCCGTCAGGATGCGGCTCTACAAATTGCTGCTCATTATGAGAAAATGACTCTTGATTTGTCGACACTTCCGAAAGCAATGCGCTATACACCGGCTCAAGGCTGATATATATCTCTGCTTCAATGTCTCTCTCGCTGCCTTGGAGAGCATAACTGCAGAGTTGAACGCTCGTTTCTTTCTTCCATTGAAAACTTTTTATGTCTACCACTTGATAAGGGTCTGGACCATTGATCCTCACTAGATACGAAATGCTGGTAATCTGATCTCCAAACTCTCGCTCGAATTGCTCAGAAACGCGTTGAGTCTCTAGGTTCATCCCTGCTCTTCGTCTATCGAGCCATCTGATATGCCGAGCTGCATTTTCGTCACCATAAACAGTCACAAGATCTTCCGGGATCAAATGCTGCAAGTAAAATTCGAGATGGTTCTTGTTGGTTTCAGACACTCTTGTTTTCGCGACTAATTTCCAATTTAATCCATCAAATTTGAAAGGGGTGGTTTCTGTAGACAATAATTTCGTGACATCTCTCAACTTCCAACGAACAATTGGTTGCTGATCCTGACACTCTTTAAATGATAAATAAAATGATGAGCGACCTATGCGTACGAAACATTACCTTGAGATTTCTTCTTTAATATTTTTTTCTTCTCTTCCATGAAAGCATCAACATAATTATTATATCCAAATCTTTTCAGAAAAAATTCCAATATCACTTTTCGACTGGCTTCATCAGAACCAGAGGCATTAGCTAACGATTTCTCAATTAACTCACGAAGCAGATTTTCATTTAAATTAGATAATTCGTCTGGCTTATGGTTCATGTTCCAAGATAAATTGTTAGTTGTAACATTCATTGCGTTTTTAAAGAGTTCACACCAAGCTTCAGGAAAATCTGCTGTTGATGCAAGCTTTCGATAAGATTCAGATAATATCCAAAGAGAGTTTTCGGAATTGACCATTGGGATTATTTTGTTAGTGAGTATCAAATTTTGAAGGTCTTCAAGATTTAAGAAGGACGTCAACAAGAGCAATTCTTTGGAAAGAGCATTATCAAAATTCTTCTCGAAACTGAATTCATTGTGTTGAAGATAATGAAGGACCATTTGCAAGGCATCAATGGACACTCCTTGAGGCAGAGTAATGGTTGGGGTCTAGATGTTACTTAGTAAGACTTGGAAGTTGATGTATTTTTTTACTTGATATGGTCGAGGTTGTTCAGCAAGAGATCGAATATGAGGAAAGTTGATCAGGAATTTGTTTTCAAGGTCGAATTCAAGACCGTTAAGAACAAACTTTGTCTTTAGAGGTCTTGGTTGATAAGAGGTAGTGCTGAGAGCATATGAATTTGGAGGCTTATTTAAATAAGTTGTTGTTCTCTGCATGAGCAAAGTATCGTTAAATTATTAAAGAGAGCTGTTTAAAATTTAAATTGGTGTATCTGAAATATTAGCGTAGTAGTCAAAGAAATTGACTGTATTTAAGGAAGTCGTGAGTGCAAGTGAGACACACCTCTAGAGTTCTAATTAATCACGTCATTCTTATTCTCTTGTAATAGTATCTGATCCAACATATCTCAAGGACCTTTAAATGAGTTTCTCATTATATCTGTTCTAGATCTCACTTGCTCGCTGTGACTCCTCAGTAAACTGGCGAAAGTAATACCAGACGCTTATCATAAAGTGAGTTTTCAGAATTTTTTATTTATTGAAATTTCGATTTTCAACGAGTAGCTCTTTGAGCGAAAATCCTTGATAAAATAACGTTTTTCAGACATAAAAACCAAACTCATGATTGAAGGATAGGACTACTATTCATTATTATTGCTATGGTTAGATATTCTTTCGCCTTCTTCCTGTTCGTTCTCCTTAGCATCATTGTTCACCTCCTCATTTTGGAGAGCTTCCTGACCGTCTTCCTGATTTTCAAGGTTCTTTTCCTCTACGCCGTCGATGCCCTCTCTACCCTCTTCACCATCTGCAATCAATTCTTTTTCTTCGTGCTGCTCTTCTACATCTTTGCCGTCAGCAGCCTGCTCTTGTGGTTGATCATGACCATTTTCCTGATCTTCAAGGTTCTTTCCTTCTTCACCTTCGACTCTCAACTCATTTTCTTTGTTCTGTTCTTCTCCGTCATTGTCACTAGCACCGTTCTCCTTTGGTTGATCATTTTCATCTGCGAGATTTTCACCTGGCTTCAACTCAGAACCTTGGCGCATTTCTTCTTCACCGACATGAACTTCTGGGTCTTCTCCACCTGCACAGTCTTGTTTCTGATCACTAACAACAGGGTCTTCTTGTGGGCCGCCACCAATATGGTCTTCTTGATCGTCTTTTCTCAGAATTGGATTATTTGAATAATCTAAGCTCTCATCTGCCTCAGGGATCTCCTTTTCCAAATCTAACTCGTCCTCTTGGCCTCTTCCAAACTTACCAGCCGCTCTTTGGTCCCTATTATCCCCTCTCTCATTTAATAAATCTACAACTTCCCTTAATTCTCCTTCATCTTCTCTGACTCCTCGTTTTGGTCTTTGTTTCTCCACTAGATTTGCCTTTGTTTGCGATTGTGTCGGAGCATCCTCTAAACCATTCGGCATAAGTATGAGTTGCCAGAGCTGTTAATAATATACGCTGATCTATTCCGAAAGCTTCATCCCTTTCTATTATGATTGTATTTCCTTTGAAATGGAACCTTTCAATGATAGCTTCATAATCATACTTGAATTGTTGCAACAATTGCTCTCCTATTCGAAATAACATTAAGATCCTCCACCTCAATTTACTATTACCTTCCATTTGAGAACAGCTGAATACCTTTAAGTCAGCTCGATTTTGATTAGACGCAACAATCTTAAAAACACTTGAAGAAATATTTGCATTAGCACAAGCAAATGCAAGAGAATATACTGGCCTTGGACGTAAAATTGAATCACGAACTTGTTGAATCCAATTGTTTTTGTCCCTTGATATAACACGGTTTTTGCTATTTTCACTGGAGGTAATGCGCCTAACTTCTCAGCCCTGGATAAAGATCTGGGGTAAAAGCTTTTAGAAGTGCTTCCATCTAGTTTTTCCATTAGAAATCAGATGCTTTAGGGTAATTTTATTTTACAAAGAGTGGTTGAGAGATCAAAAGGAGGTCTTTTGTCTTCGCGATGAGCGGAGAGAGTCTGCAGTGATTCTTTAGTCTAAATTTCGGGATATCAGTATATTAGAGTCAAGGAAGTTAAGAGCGGTACGTCAGTGAATTCGGTATTGAATCTGTCTCTTGATCCGGTCGGGCTCTTGAGAGGTTTGAATGGATATTGTGACATTGTTTTGAGGTAGTACTCTTGCTTTTTCCTACTCTCATTCCATTCCTTTCTGCTATAATTTGACTTCTTTTCAGATATTCGCTTGATCATCCACTGATTCTCTATGGTTATCCTCACAAGTTCTTGTTTCCGAAGGTCTTTGTTCAAACTCTTGATCTTGAACTCTCTTTGAGTCGGTGACTTTGGTGAATGCATAATGTGCGTGAGTTTTTCGAGGAGAATTTTGTTTTCTCGCTCAATCTCAGCCATTTTTTCATTATGCTGCTGCTGTTTCTTAGGATTGTTATGCATGTTTCTGAAAGATAAGGGCGTTTCCCGGTCAATTGAGCAGGTGATCCCTTTCATCCTTCTCTCAAAATAGATCTTGTTTCTTTCTTCGGTTTTCTTCGCAATGATCTTATTTGGTGACAGAAGTGCACAATGGTTCATTTGAAAATAAATCGCAGTTTCTTTTTCTCTTTCTCTTAATGAATTTGTGACTTTGATTTATCAAACCAAATAAATTTCGGAGCGTCGTTTTTTAATTCCAATGAATTGGCCTACATTCTCTCTCAAATAGGCAGCGAGCTTTCCCAGGGAACACCAAGAATTCATAGGAAACGATGAGCAAAGCAAAATTTGGTGCTCAGGGGTTGGAGATATTTAATTTCATAAGGGATAACTTATCTATTCAAATAAGAAGAAAAATAGGCTGCCCATTCAATCATTAAGTGCTTTTAGAACTCAAATTTGATTCGGGAGTGAGATTGAGTAGAGGTGTACTCTTTTTTTTTTGTTTTCGAGCAGAATGAACACTGATTTGGAAAGAGATTCTAACTCCCAATTGAATTGAAATAGGGGTTTCCTCATAACTACCAACAACATGATCATTGGAACATGCTTCCTCCATTATTATTATCCTTGGATATCCAAATCCTAGCACATAACTGATTTTTATAGAGTGCAAGAATTACTCTTTAATAAAACCTGTTTAATAAATATGTTTTGAAGCGAATTCTCCATTATAGAAATTTCATTATTTCAACATAGCATAGATATTTTTTAAACTGTAAGATACAAACTATCAAGGATGGACTCAATGAGTCGTGTCTTTGCAGAAATCATCTGTTCACTAAAAATAGTTTTGATGAATGTTATTGATTCAAATGCCTCGGCAGCATCTCTTTTTCCACTAGATCTCGTTGCATGATAAAACTCTGCCTTTCCATGACATTAAACCCATAAACACATTTGAAACCTTTCGAAGGCAACTAACCCATGTTACTTGACGTTTCCAAAGAGAATTTATTTTTCAAATTGATTCTTTTTCTTAGTCAATAAAAGAACGGTATAATACAAAACTAGTTGCCCTTTCTAACGTAGAATCCTATCATGATCACGAATCCTATGAATTCACTCGATCAAATCGAGACCGAACTAAAAGCGCTTCTTACAGAAGCCAAAAAGAAAAATACCCCAGTGAAAGACGTATAATATCGCCAATCTCTTAACAATATATCTTATTGCTAACTCAATGCCATCTAGTCTATCCCAGACGCCCTCTCAGCTTTAGCCGCCTTCAAGAACTCTCACAAAGACAAACTAATCCAAGGTTGTATCGCATCACAATCAAATCGCTCATCGATTCCCAATAGAAAACTTTCCCATTGACGAAGTACTTAAGCCAATCAGTCAATGTCCAGCCACTCGCAACGCAAAGCTCATCTCACAGGCTTTGAGCGTCGTGCAACGTTTGTTAACACATTCATGTGTTCCTAGTGTAAAATTTTCCAGAATATACTATACCCCAATTGTTTAGAGAAGCCTTCAGCCAGTGATGCAGTTTCTGATTGCGATTGCAGATATACAAGAAGAAAACCTACCAATAAAACTGATTCAAACTGTCCTGCTATTCGTTAATCCAAAGAATATTGATTTTACCCAAATTGAGAGCATTGAAATGGTAAGATTTTTGGAGTTAACCAGCTCATACCCGTTTGTTTATCATTAGTTGTTCAGCTTGTGCTTGCAGCTCTATGGCTCAAAGGATTTAATCATTCATAACACGTCATCTGCTGCTATCTCGCAACTTACAACACTGATTTTTGAACAATATATTGGCATTGTGAAGGAGTTTGATGAAGAGCATCCAACTAATTTCAATAACAACCCCATCTATGTGTAATTCTCTTGTCACGCAACATTTTTTTTCATGAGTTTTTCTTTTAATATTCAGCACCTGCGTGAAGTTTTTCAAAGAGCTGATATTGCTGGCGACGGGGATTAAGCCTACATGGTTTCCTCATAACTTTCCAACCTCAAAGAATATTGGGCTTGATTTAGTCAATGCGATATTGAAGCAATTGGGTCCGTATCTAAAGAACTCGAAGGATGTGATAAACTGCTTAAAGAAAGACTTGATCCCTTATCTTTTGGGACTTTTCCGCCAGAAAGGTCATGATTTTATTTTCAGTGAGAATAACGCATTGATAATTCATCTAATATGAATATTTCATAGCACTGAGACTGCTTCGAGCAGCGTGCAGGATTCTCATTTCGTTGCAGGATGGGCTGGATTTGCTTGAGAATATACTGCTCTTGCTTAACGAGACAGAACATGATTTTGAGCGATACTTGCTGCTTGAATCGCTGAACCTCTTATGCTCGCAAACACAACTTATAATTGTTTTTAACGAGCGTCATATTTCAGCCAATTCGGTAAATTTCGATATAATCTAGGCGTGGTTATTAATGGTACTGGTTCCGTGTAGTTTTTCTTGGAAATTCTCAATCACTTGCTGAAAGTATGCAAAAGCCTGTCCGCGATTCCAGACAATGAGTTGAAGAAAGTACCTGTGCTCAATTTTAAGCTTCAAAAAATTCTCGAGAACGATCAAACAGATGTAGAAATCCATAGTATTTCACCGAATCTCCTCTGGAAGACAACACGTACTTAAACAATTTCTTAATGATATCAATCATCTTATATTTTTATACTTTAGTTGATTGTTTAAGCACTATTACTGAATCGTACGGCGTGCTCTGTGAAAGCAATGGTATCAAGCTTGGAAATTTGTTTGTTAGTACTGAGGTAACTCCGATGCAAGTCAAAATCAAAGAATGGATTATGAAAAACTGGAAAGTGCTCTTAAAATGCTTCAAAGCGCTATTTCCAAAAGAAATGGATGAGATAATGACTCAGCAGATCCTGAAAAGTTTTCAAGCTTGGATAAATATTACAGGCACGCTTCAAATCTCCCAAGCTAGAGATAGTATTCTGCTAACTTTGTGTCAAGGATGTCTTCCTACAGGTATTTACTAGCTTGTATTTAAAAATCTAAAGGAATTATCAACATTAGGAGACCAAAATAAAGAAATTAGCATTAAGAACATTCAAACTTGCAAAATCCTTTTTAATATCGCTCATGGTCTTGGGAATTTGCTGGACGTGAATTCCTGGCACACGATCCTGACTACTTTGCAAAAAATCGATATATATCTGAAAAAACTGATTGCCAAAGCCCAGAGCGAAAAAAGAAATTCTAAATCTGCAAACGGTCCAACCATGACGAGTGGAGATGAAGATTTGTCATCAGTTTCTATGGACGTGCAAATCCTTACCTCAATGCTCGAGGCTTTGTTTGAGCAGAGTCAATATTATCCAGTAAAGATATTTTCCTCTTACAGTCCTTCATTTTTCTCTTGAATGAACGTTAGGATGCGCATTTGATCGCTTTTTTGGAAGCCCTGAATCAGCTTTCTCTAGATTACATGGAGAAAGTCACAACCGCTCAAAATACACTAGAAACCACAAACTCTGAAGGCAGAAATCAGCTATTTGGACTTACCCGCATGCTTGATACAATCAAAGTAAACCTATTTAGACTCGATATCTTCTGGGACTTGGCCGTCGCGCATTTCGTATGCATTGCAAATTCAAAAAATCAGGCCTTGAGAACTTACGGAGTCGAAAACCTCAGTCAGATGATTCAGAACAGTTTCAATTATATCGCAACAAACCGCGACGAGGTGCTTAAAGAAACTGTGGAAGAAGAGAAGGTTCCTAAAGGAAAATCCTCAAAAAAGAAATTTAAAAACGTGAAATTTGAGCCAAAATTATGGCAAAAAACACTTTTCCAGCCTTGGGTTGACATTTGCAATTCCAAATTCCCCGAAACAAAAGAGACCATTTTGCTATCAGTGCTAAAGTTACTTCAAAGCAGCGGTCACGATCTCGACAGTAATGGATGGCAGGCGATACTGACGATTTTACACGACGCGTCATTAGAAAATTATGGTTCAAATGCTGTCACAGGTAGCTTGAAATAACTCCATTGAGATCTCAACACACAATTTTTGATCAGCTGGATTTAAATGCCTTGAGAAGATCGTTAATGACTACCTCCCAGATTTACAGCTTGATGTGATAAATTCTCTTCTTACTGTGATGGAGAATTTCCAAAAAGTTGCAAGTAATTATCTTTGTTATGAAGACTATAAATAAACCTTATTTTTGAATAGCTGATAATAACGTGTCTTATTCAAGCGTGAATATGTTTTGGAATATCGCTGATTTAGTGACCAGAAATCAGAGCAAGGAAGGCGCAGGCAAGGAGCAGATTTATGAAACTATTTGGACGAATTTGCTCGAGAAGCTCATTTTGTTGTGTAATCATGAGCTCGCGGAGCTGAGGCATTCAGCGGTTCATATTTTCTCCTCCATCCTGGTTCAGCATGGGTCTGGAATAAGGTAATCAATTAATTATAATCGTTGTTAAATTAAATGGGGTTGTTGGGATATAGCCCAGAATTATGGAGAAAAGTGATCAGTGAAATGATTTTCAGACTGCTAGACAAAATTATTGAGGAGTATGTTGGCTTATCACGTAGTTTATCGGCTCCGCTTGAAACGCCTAAATGGGGAGCAACTAAAATAGAATTTGGAGAGCATCAAGGGTAATTTTGCAGTTTACAATAAAATAACAAACTTGTCCATTCATTTAGTCATGGCGGTGGGATAAACGACAAACCTTCCCCTCAACGAGTCGCTCTCCAAAAACAATGGGAAGAAACCATCCTTATCGTCATTCAGAATTTCACGAAAATCACGAAAAAGTTCTTGATTGCCGTGGAAAGCCAAAAGGAGGAAGACCAAGAGAAATCCATGGAGGTCTTAAAGCAAATCCTTGAAAAAATCAGACACATTATGTACATCGGCCGGAACGATATCGTCATTGAATCTTTGAAGTTTTTCCACGAATTCATCATTGCTTCTCCTCCAACGTCAGCGAAGATGCTACCAGCAATCTTCCAAATGATAGATGTTATAAAAAACTGGCTGCAGGATGTGCGACAGGACAGTCGTGAGATCAAGATGATGGTCAATAGATTTATCCCAGAAGTTCTCGAGATCCTAACGGATCTATTCAGCCCAAATAAATATAAAATCGTTGACCCAGCACAGAACCCTTACGAACACCATCTCTTTGAAATATTAGAAAAAGTACTTTTATTGACCTGGAAAACCAAAAATTCAATTCATTTCTAACTTTTCTAGGCGATTTTTTATTCGAAGCAAGCAGAGTCATTCAATGCGATCAGCCCTAACAAGATAATGATGGACGAGCGGACAATTTATGAGTTTGTGGAGAAGATTCCTGTCACCTTTAACTTGGAAAGTCCAACATTTTTGGACTTATATTTCAATTTCCTCGTCGGAATCCTCGGGATCACTATCCTCGACCGCTTTACTGAAATAGTCGTGAGGAAATTCATGGTGATCGTCCACAATCTCATCAACAATCATATAATCAGCGAAGCCAAATATCTTCCTTATCTTCCGACAATCCTCGAAAAATACCAAAAGCTTATGCGATTGAGAGTCAACAACGAGTTCCTTGCGCTTGTTGGGACTACTTCGAAATCTTCCCCTCCGATTTGGCTATACGCGACTGAAATTTTCCTTAAGCTTGTGTCTCATACAATAGCCAGCTTCAAGAAGACAAACGAGAACGATGATAGCAACGAGCTATCTCATGACAGAGCAGAGACTCAAAAAAAAGTCGTACAGCAGATCGTTAACGTGTTTGGGCAAGTTCTTAGTGACTCCTCGAAAGCTGCAGGTAAATAACTATCATTTTATAATTAGTAACAAGAGGTTTTGCTAAATCAATAGAGCAAGCATCAAAAAATATTTTTAACGAGATAAAGAATGATTGGTTCGATATGGACATGCGTCTCATTAACTCGATTTCGGATATCATCATCCCACATTGCTACCTTCTACGCTATGAGTTGCTTTGGAAGTTGATATCAATCCTTGAAGGAGCGTTTACGCTATATTCGAAAAACCCATTATTCGCTGACCATAACCTTGCAATTGGAAATTACTCGAATTCTGGCACAATTTCTAAAACCTCGTTTGAGATATTATTCAAAATCAGCGAGAGCTTCTCTCAGAAGGAAGGAGGAGAGACTGAAAACAATTTAGAACTGTCAGAGCAGGAGTCAAAAAAACTCAACCTTGCCAAGTTCGCTACAAAGAAGCTATTGCTTAAATGTAAAAACATGCTGGCTACATATATCACAGACGAGAGAAAGAGCGGCTCTACGCTCTTGCCAAGGTAACTAATTTCTATTATTTGAATGAATTAATATACATGTGAATTAGAAATCGTATTACTGAGGTCATCTATGTGCTGCAGAAGCTGAAAAATCTTTCTATTCCGCTGAATAGCTTTGAGCTTACTGACAATTTTGACGAGAATGAAGAGGCGAAGGCTGAAAGCATGATCATTTCGACTTCGAGCGTCGACGATGAGGAGTTCGCGAAAAAGTATTCAACGATAAAGATAAAAGGAGACTTGAATAAAACCAACGCGTTGATCCAAGGCAGGAAAGGGCATTTGGTATTCCTGTTTCCTTTGCTCGCCGAGTGTATTGGAAGCAAAGAACCTGATATTAAAGATATTTTAAAAGATATCTTCTTAGAGGTCAGCAAGGCGATGGGATTAGAATCATTTTAAAGGAATACCCAAAAAATCTCACTCACTCGAACTTTCTATATAGGAAAATACTAATCTCGAGCCCGAAGCATATATATTTTTCTTAGAGTAATGAAGAGAATCTCTCATGATCAAAATCGATATGATATATATTAGATATTGTGGAAAAAAAGATTTAACTATTTTCAATCTGAAGACAAAAAAAATCATTTGCTATTCGACTAGTGTTATTCGGAGCAATGTGAGAAGAGAAGGCGAAGCGAGAGGTTCTCTCAATAGCTCATTAATTTAATTTAAATTTTATGAGCCAAATCAAGGAACAGTAGTAAGTAGTAGCGAGCAATTTTGCATGACTCTCTCTCTTTTCTCCAATAAATATTAGTCGTATTAGTCAGTCATCAGACATTGTCAATTCTAAAATTTCATGATTACAAGAGAAAAAACTATTTCTCCCAATATTACTCTATTATTTTGATAAATTGTTTCAGCTTCGAAGGGATATTATGGTTGATTCAATTGGAAATAATTAGAAATTTAATAGTTTACTTTATAAGTGCAGCTGGGTTAATGTTTCGAAATTTTAAAATCTCCATCTCTCCACTTATTTTGTCTCTGTATCATATAATGAGGGTAAATCGGTTCCGGTTCGGTTAACTTATTCAAAGTTTCAACTTCTTCATCCGTAAGCTCAATCTCCGACGCTTTCGTGTTATCAGCCAGCTGCTCAAGTTTCTTCGAACCAAATATCGTACTCACTACTTGTGGCTGCCTCAGCAGCCAAGCCAGAGCTATTTGAGCTACTGTTGCTCCTGGACGGTTTTGAGCGATTCTATCTAACTCTTCTATCACATCATACGCCTTCTCCTTGTTTTTTATCGGAGGAAAATCAAAAGAATCCCTCCTTGAACCATCCCCTTGAGATTCCTTCGACCTCCGATACTTCCCAGAAAGGAACCCTCCTGCAAGAGGACTCCATGGGATCACGCTTATCTGCTGATCGATACAGAGTGGGAGTATCTCATACTCGATGTCTCTTCCCAGGAGAGAGTAGTAATATTGCAAGGCCTCAAACCTTGCCCATCCATACTTTTCTGAGTATGAAAGCGCCTTCATTATTTGCCATGCAGGCACGTTGGACGCTCCAATATAGCGCACCTTGCCAGCTCTTACAACTTCATCCAGTCCTCGTAAGGTCTCTTCAATAGGAGTATACTTATCCATCGAATGGATGTATAGCAGATCGATGTGATCATGTCCGAGCCGCTTGAGAGACTCATCCACTGATCGATGAATATGCAAGCGGGATGTTCCAGCGTTATTGATCCCTGGTCCCATACGGAGGAATACTTTAGTGGAGAGGAAAATATCATGTCTGTTGATCCCGAGATTGCGAAAAGCTTGCCCTGTGATCTTTTCTGATTCTCCATTCGAGTACGCGTTTGCTGTGTCAAAGAAATTGATTCCGTGATCAAGAGCGAGTTTAATGAGTTTATCAGCGTCTTCCTGTCCGGTATTACCCATGGTAGCGAAGTAGCCGACACCTCCAAAGGTCATGGTTCCGAAGCAGAGCTCCGAGACGACCACACCAGTTTTTCCAAGCACTCGATATTTCATGTCTTATTCGAACAAAATTTAATAAATTGAAAAATCTTTTGAACGATGGAACTAATTAATCTCAGAGATAACGATGCTTGAGTCGGAAAAGATAAGTTTTATCGACTAATCCGATTTCGCAAAACAATTTCAAAAATCATTTATTCAACTTTCGAGTTTTACATTCAATAATAATAAGAGGCATTGGAAGGCGAAAGGGTCTCAAATGGGTAATTGGAAATGATATAGAAATTCAAATGATTTGTTTAATACGTGAGATGAATACATTGCTTTCTATATATATCATTGACTCTTTATTGGGTAAAAAATAAGGCCCATGTATTTCTCGAGGTTAGAAAAGCTGTATAATTATAGTTATTTTTAAGCCATGGCCTAAAAATAAGAGTTTCTGTAAAACCAGTTTGGCTTGTTCTTTTTGCCTTTTGGGCCGTTTCTGATGGCGAACTTTCGGATTTCGTCGATGACCAACTGTAGGATAGAGAAAGGAATGGCTCCCAAGCCAAAGTGGAAGAATATGACATCCCGAGATCCGATTGCCTTGTGAATCGGCAGGAGGTAAGCAAGGAGGATGATAAGAACCAATTCTGAGGCAATACCAGCAAAGACCATTGAGTTCTTAATGCCTTGGTAATAGAGAGACAGTTTTTTCGTTTTAACAGCAAAAACGTTGGTAAACTGACAGAAAACGACCCCGAAGAACACGCCGGTCTGAGCATATTTCAACGCTTCGGTGGAATAGCAAACAGGCACAGGGGAGATGCTGCTGAGCTGGTGTAGATGACATTCTCCCCATTCCAACGCCTGCTTAACAGCACCTTTTCCATCGCATTGAATGTAGATATTTCTGAGATCTTGATTCAGATTGTTAAGGTACAGCCAATCGATCGATTTATAGAACCTTGAGGCTTTTGAATCCAGCGTAGCCCCAGGCTTCTCGCAGAGAGAGCCAACATGTGAATTTCCTAAATCATAGCGATAAGGATCATATGGGTCAGTTTTAGCTGGAGCGAGTCCGTCGCGGTACTGAAGTCCTAAGAGCGTCTGGATAGGGAAGCCGAAATCATTCATTATGTAAAAATATACAACGAACGCTCCCAAGCTCTGCAAGACACCCATTTGGAAGTACGCTGTTGTGATGAGTCTCGCGCTGAACAGGTGATCTGTCTTTGCTCGAGGCGGACGAAGCATCAAGTCAAGCTCACCGTCTTCCCACGCAAGCGAGAAACTAGGGAAAATATCAGTTCCCAAGTTGATGCAAAGCATGAGGATATTGGAAAGAGGAAGAGGGAAGCCAAAGAAGACCATTCCTAAGAAAGGGACGAGCTCTGGGATGTTCGATGTCAAGGCATATACCAGACATTTTTTGAGATTATCCATGATCTTTCTACCCTCTTCGACCGCGATGACAATGGCCGAGAAATCATCAGTGAGGAGGACCATGTCTGCCGCGTCTTTTGCGACATCTGAGCCAGTTATTCCCATAGCAACGCCAATATCCGCCTTTTTGATAGCTGGTGAGTCATTTACTCCATCTCCTGTGACCGCAACGACGTGGCCGAGTTTCTGGTAGCCTTCGACGATAATGAGCTTCTGTGCTGGAGAAGTTCTTGCGAAAACGACTTGAGGCTTGCTCAGCCAAGAAGCAAGGCGCTTTCCTCTCTCACTCTCAGGAAGGAGCTCGTCTTCTTTCATCGCTTCGTTGATTAAATCTCCGTGAATGACAATAGCGTCGCTGTATTGCATGGCCTCTTGTAAAGGGATTCCTCTTTCTTCAGCAACCTCATTAACAGTGACAACGTCGGAGTCAAAAATATTGACTTTTCGCGCGATGGCAGCGGCTGTGACCGGCTGATCACCTGTGACCATAGTGACTTTGATTCCCGCAGCTTTACATTTCAGGACCGAGAAAGGAACGATTTCTCTTGGAGGGTCAATGAGAGCAACAAACCCGCAAAAAACGAATCTGTCCATTGGGAAATTGAACTGGTCTACTGACTTGCAGTTGTATTGGTAATCTTCAGGGAATTCATGAGAAGGTAGGTGGTATTTTGCGAATCCGAGTACTCTTTCTCCTAGTTTTCCGAACGTTAGGTTCACTTTCTCTAATTCATCTCGTCGCTTGTCGTCCATTACTTCAATATTGCCTTTATGGAGGATGTGAGAGCAGCGATTCCAGACTCTTTCAGGAGCACCTTTGAGGAGCAAGCAGTGATTCGAGCCTCCGTTCTTATATTTCACGATATTTAACGCGAACTTATTAGTCGAGTTAAATGGCATCTTAGCTTCAGATCCGTCATCGAGTTTCACTATTGGATAGTTAGCTCTCGTGAGGTTGATGCTCTGCACCGGCTGGAAGAACTTTATCAAAGCTGTCTCAGATGCGTCACCGATGCATGGTCGATCAAGCCAGAGCTTCTTATCCAGCTCTTGCTGATATTTCACATCAATCATCTGTCTTTGATGCTCTTTTTCAGCGATATTTCCAATGTTATCGAGGCCAGCGTACAATTCTAGCGGAGTGCTATTATTAAAAATAGCCTCACTACATAAAATAGCGCATTCGTGCAGAGTCTGGAAGCCTTCGCTCGAGGGATCGTATTGATACTTGAAGTTTGGCCCCATCTTTTGGTAATTATGAGCTTCCATGATTTGACCATCATACCAGATATGCGAAACAGTCATTCTGTTCTGGGTGAGAGTCCCTGTTTTATCCGAGCAAATGACCGTTGTGCAGCCCAACGTCTCAACTGAGCCCAGATTCTTCACGAGGACGGAAGCCTCAGCGAGTCTCTGAGCCGCGAGGGTCATACACACTGTCAGAGTAGCGATAAGACCTTCAGGCATGTTCGCAACGATAATTCCTATCGCGAACTGGACGTTAGTAATGAGAGGATACCCAATAAAGAAGCCGAGGATGAAGAAAACCGCTCCGAATGAGAACGAAATCATACACATATTCGTCACAAACTTGTTAATTTCTATGACTAACGGCGTCTCTTGCATAACTTCTCCCGCCGCGAGTCCCGCAATTTGACCGATAACAGTATTATCACCTGTATTTATGACTATAGCTCGGCCTGACCCTTCTTTACAAAGCGTTCCGAAAAACGCTAGATTCATCGTTTCTAGAGGATTCTCTGGGTGGTTACACTCAGTCGATCGTAACAGCGCGTCGCTCTCGCCTGTAAGCGAAGAGTTATCAACTTTCATTTCTTGACTCGATATTATTCGAATATCAGCTGGGATTTTATCTCCGGACTTGACCTCGACGATATCTCCTGGAACGAGTCTCGACGCCATGATTTCAGTCCAAGACCCATTTCTCAGACATCGAGTTCTTTGAGGAATGAAATTCTTAAAGCTCTCCATGACCGCCTCGCTCTTCTGGTTCTGTAAAAACGTCGTCACGCTGGTGAGGAAAATAACGATGAGTAAAGCCACCGCCAGGTATAAGGTCGATGGATCATTGTGGTCCATGCCGTAAAGGACCAGCGAGAGTCCAGAAGCGCAGAAGAGCATGAGCGGGAAAAATCCGGTGAATTCGTGAGCAAGAGCAACGTACCAAGGTGTTTTCTTCTTTTCCGTCAATACGTTGTCACCGAAGATCGCTCTTTTGTCTTCAGCTTGCTGGTCGGTGAGTCCGATGAGAGGATTCGTCTGGAATCGGGCATACAATTCATTAAGTTCGATCTTGTGTTCATCCATCGATCGGAATTTCTCTCTGTTCTGAGATGGACCCTCACCTTCTGCTTTTGCTGGTCTTTTTGCTCCTGGAAGTTTGGCAAGATTTTCAGCTCTCCTCTGACGGCGAGCAAATTTCTCTTGCTTAATCTTTTCTAGATATTTCTCGCCTTCTACTTCATAGTGGTGAAGTTCGCTGTGAAGTGCCAATGATTGTCTTGCTTCCACAAATTTTGTGACCATCAATGTGTCTCGCTGGTGAGTCTGATGTCTTACTGAGTCTCGATTAGCGGCTCCGCCAAAGATTGAGAAACCCCAGCCTCTGGAGATTTGAGGTAAACGGAAAGTTTTCTTTGTTTGAATTTTTGGTTCTTCAGGACCTGATAGAGAGGAAAATTAGAGTTGGACTGTTTATGAATAAGTTACCGATGGACAAAGAAGTGAATCTTTTGTTGGCTCGCTGAGCGTGGAGACCGTTTAGCATCATAGATTTGTGATTCATAACTTTCTGTTCATGAATGATTGGCTAAAAGTTACAAAAGAGATAGTATTTTATACTTGTTCTTCGTGGAAACTGTCGTTGTCATTGACACCATTATGGTCAAGTAGTTTCGTCTTGAGATTTGGTTTGTCGTCGTAGTAGCTCATAGGTGGTTTGCCAAAAATTTTGATTCTTTAGCCTGAATTATAAACAGCTTTGCGATAAATAAATAAACAAGATACGTGAGTATTAAAGTTTAAATTAAAATAGAGGAAGTCTGAGCCAGATTTTCAAACTTTGCTTTGATCACGTCTCAGCGAGGTCCGATCCTATGTAAATTAGAATTAAGCTTAGGCTTGCTAATGTATCGCAGATCTATCATAAAAGTGTATTAATAACAGCAGAAGATGAGTCTTGCAACTTTGATAGGCTAGAACATAACGTTATAATACCATATCTTGGTATATTATGACCATTTGCTGGCTTCTTTTGGTGGGAGTTAGTGAGCAAGCTACCATTTGAAGCAGAAATAAAATTTGCTTTCAAATGGCCGACTGCTACTTAGCCTTTGTAGAACATTATTGATTGATTAGATTAATTAAGGTTCAAAATTCTCAATCCGCAGAAACCAACACCAATGAAAATCACTATCCATGGAGTGAGGCACCTGTCAATGTGATGCTTGAGGCTCTTCGAGGCTAAGCTTCAGAAGGGACGGTACTCATGGCGGTAGTGGGCTGCTATTATTGCTGTACTTAAATTAAATGAGTGAACCATTTTATTGAAAATAAGTGCTTAAAATTTTTCACTCATGAGGATCGAGTTTAAGTAATTTTTCTGTAAACTGTACATGAAGGCAGAGAATAAGTAGATTTAGCAAGCTTTGTCTAGTTAACTCTCATTTCAATAATTCCTGTGTGACCGTAGATCCATAATATTGAATAGAATCAATTTCTTATGCAAACTTTGGGAAAAATGCCAATTTCTTAAGAATACTCATGAAAGGTACTAAGTAAAGAATCATATTTGGGAGAGAAGCCTCTTCTGTCGCATTGTCCTGCAGAAGTAGCTCAATAATTCTCTTTCTGGCCTGGCATCGATCGATTATCGACTTCGCTCATTTGAAAGTCCTACTATCCGTAGTAAAGGAAAATGATTTTCGTTTGCTTTTGAGGAACGTGGGAAAGAAAGCTGAGTTTTACTTCAGTTTCATCGGGTTTTTTTTTTTCTGAAATAAGACCATCAATATCATTGAATAACTCCCATTTCATCTCAATACACTGTCAAACTAGTATTCAAATATTCTGCAGTCGTCATGAATGCTTTCTTGATGAATTTGATCAAAGAGATTTACCAAAATCCCTCAGGTGTTTTTACAAGTAGAAGTTAAATGAGATTTTGTTCTCATGAGAGTTTCTGAAATGGCGCTCGAAATAATCATTATCATAGTATCACACATTATATTGTAGTACACTTCAAAATAATCAACCAAGATCCCTTGATTCCAGAGCAACTGAATTAATTACGAAAGCTGTGAATACAAATCAAATTCCGGTGTCGTTGATAAAAACTGTTTTTCAATTCTCAGCAATCGATCCCTCAGCAAGAAAACAATGTTTGCTCTTTCAAATTGCCAAGAATTTATAATTCTCAAATCAAACTTTTTCATAACTTTCGCGTATTTTTTCTATGCAAAATATCAAATTAAAGTTGGCAAACAAGTCCAGAGATCATATCCAGCGTTGAAAGCTTCAAAGTTATATAGATGAATTTCAAACTGGACACCGAAAAAATTTTCCTTATATCAGAGCCTTGATCAGCTAACTATTATAACTTAACAAAAAAAAAAAGAACTTCTGATTCCAAGTCTCATAAAACAAAATAAAAATTACAGCTAAAATGCTTGAAGATTCGCAAGAAGAACTCCAATTAGCTAAACTCCTCACAGAAACTGATGTCGGCTCTTGCTACAACGTCGTCGCCAGAGAAGCCAAGATTATGAACCAATCCTCTCCAGATTTCAAAGATTTAATTGAAGAATACCAGACCTCAAAACTCATCTGCGGCTACGTCGTTTCTGGCGTCGCGCCTTACGTCGCAAAAAATTTCAAAGCCAAAATGACTCCCCGTGAAATCAATACAATTTTAGAGAGTCTTTCTAAAGACACAAAGCTCGTTAGCTCATTGATTAAAGGGTCTATGTCGATTATTCAAGAGCAACGGAAAGAATATATCCAACAAAATGAAGCAGCCTTCCGGGCGAAGGAAGACAAGGATAAGTATCTCAAGGATTTAGTGGCAAACTATGAGATATCAGACACATTACAGATAACCAGTTCAGATTTGGACAACATTTTTTTCTTGAGGCATTGTGCTTGGGATTTTCCTGACCTTGCTGCAAAAACGATGCATGAAGAAGCCAAGAGGCTTGAAGAAGAGAAGCCTTTTAAAGGGCAATTGTTATTTGTCGAGGTTTTCTGGCCGAAGCGGAAATTAATGCCGATTGAAGATTTTATTAAAGAGAACAGAAACACAAAGGTTTTTAGTGAAGGGAAGCCGATGGTCTTCGCTACGGATTTAATGGGTCATTATGTGATGTTTGTTGCATTGAAGATATGCGAAACAGAGCAAAATGAGTTAGAAAGCATCATCTTGTTGGATTCCACAAAGACACCTTATCTCTTCTCGACGAAAGGGAGCAACACTGCGATGCAGGTGGTCAGAATGGCGTTTCCTGAGTTTTATGAGTCAGGCAGTGATTCTCCGTGAATTTTAGTAAAAATTTATTTTTCATCAAATTTATAGCTCTTCTACATTTTCAAACGTCAATGAGGCGATTTACTTTACTCAATTACGCATCATTTGAAAAACTGTCTTCTAGTTAGACTTTATTATATAAAACATGGCAGCTGCAATTTGATAAACACAATCGCTTCGGATATCTATCCATGGATATCATAGAGAGAGGAAATTTTAAATGATTGTGCGACAAGTGAGTATTAGAAATCAGTGAATCAGTTTCTTTGGGAAGAATCACCAAAGCGCTGTTCAAGAAATTTGGAGAGTTATTCCTGGAGTTTTCGAAGAAATGAATCAATCAATCAACTTTTATTTTTCGGAATGTTAAGTGATTCGAAGTGATTCTGAGGTGATTCTCAAGAGTATTTGCTCTCTCTCTATATAAACCATCGAAGCTTTTGTTAGATAAATTAATCAGAAAAAAAGAAATCTAGCTTTGCTATTCTCAATGGAATCAATCTCAAAGTCCCTTGGAACTAAATTCGACGACTACGTCAAACCTGGACAGGTTTTCATCTTCTCGAAGTCGTATTGCCCATACTGCGACCGAGCGAAACAGATTTTGAAGGACCTCAAAGTGGCATTTAAGGCTGTGGAATGCGACAATGTTTCTGTTCCTAAGACCGTGATTGACGAGGTTCAGAAGAAGTCAGGCGTTAAAACCTACCCGAACATATGGGTCGGGAATACCTCTATTGGTGGGTGCGACAACCTGAAAGCAGCCCTGAGCAATGGAAAACTCTACGAACTATTAGATAAAGAAGGCATTAGGTACGCTGCATAAAAAATTAAGCTGTTCAAATTTGTAACGTTGTGTGTGGACATGTTTTATGCTCTTGGTTGAAGCAAACTGTGTTGTTTATTGTAATTTTTTACTTCATATGTGCTAAATTACGATATGAAAACGTGTCTTAAATCCATGACCAACTTAAATGACTTGAAATGTAATGGTTATCGTCACTACTCATTATTGTAAATAGAAATTTGTCAAACTGCAAACACATTATTCAATCTTCAGATTTCAAGATAATGAAGATTGCTGCTCACTTGATTCTAATATACATGTGTTGAGTTTTCTGATGATGGATAAGGGGGTAGGAGGATTATTTTTGCCGATAGCAGCTAAGGCACTTATTTGAGATATATTAGCGTTGTTTGAAGTATGAATTTTGGATTGCAGCTCGAGGAAAAATATTTACTTCTTTCAATACCAAACTCCAAATTAATTGATTATGATAGACTTTTTAAAACTGAAGTCATAACTCTTTACACAGAGAAACTGGGATTTAATTACGCCGAAGCACATAACTGCAGGCTATGTTCTAATTGTTGTTCATTTTTCAATAGGTTACGTTAATTTTCTAACTTCTAAAACCCTTGCTTTCAAAACTATCTTTTGTTAAGTCTTCACAACATTTATTTAAATTAAAAACACCAAAGGTGAGAATACCATTAAGTGCAAAAACTATCTAAGCTTGAGCTAATATAACTTCCTGAAATAATACCTTATCATACCGAAATTCAATTAGATTTATTTCATTTTCATTATTTAACCCATAACGCGACTAAATACACATTATTAATGAGGAACTTTACTTTTACAACGAGGAGAGTGTTACCAACAAATACATTCTTCATTGCTCTTGACCTATTCAAACATAATACTAAATTCATTTGAACCCCTACACGTTCTAACTTTCGGACTGTATCACCTTCAATCGTGGTTGTTCATTTCTTTCTAAGGCATTTTGACTAAAAGGTGAGACTTTTGAACGAATTGCGAGGACTACAAGACGCGTTATTCGTAAATGAATCTCATCATTCAGAATCAATGAAGCCAAGAACTCGAGTAACTCAAAAAATTTCTTTATTTTTACGTGATGGGCTTAACTGACGACTGCAGACCTTTCCTGGACTACTGCATAAGCCAATGTCTAGCTAAGCGCCATCAAAAGAAGGAATTAATATCAATCCTTTCGAATTCAAATGCTTTTAATACAAATGAATTATTAAACTCGCAATTAAAGTTCTTTAAATTGAATTTGTATATTATTTTACCAAACTAACTCTCAATAGTTAATGAAGCAATAGTAAATAGTTTAGATATACTGCTTAAAAGTAAAGAAACTCTCTAGTTTCACTCCTTATCTGCAAGTGTTACATTACTTTATCTGATTGATAGTAATAGTGAGTGGCAGTGCTCGTTTTCGTCTTTACTAGTGCTATGTATTTCATTGTAATACTTGTTGAAAGGTTCACTCAATGTACTATAGTCTGGTCTGATTCAACCGCCAAGGCCGACTTCTCACAATACTAATAATACTAGATCAAACTATTTCTATATAAATTCTATAAGCTCTTCTAAGTAGGAGTTATCTCCATTGATTTGTGTTCTAACTGGAGGATAAAGAGCTTGAATATTGATCGATATCAAAAAGAATCGCAGCAATTTATGTTTGAATTAGATTTTAGAAAATATTCTTTGGTTACTTCACAATAGAATTTGACGGACAGATATGATGTTTCCCTCCCAATCTTTGAGTTGAAACAGTGAAATAGAGCTAAACTATCTTATGAAACTATCCATGTTTGAGCTCTTCGATTAGCCATTATTATATTAAAACAATAGCTTCGGAGCAACTTCATATCTCACTCGTTCTATAGTCTCTTTCCCGTAAGAGCAGGGAGTTTAATTTCTGTAACTATATTCGCACCATTCATATATAACTTCTTTTTGTCGAAGCTTGCCGCTATAATTTCCTCCTTTCCTTCTTCTAACCCTAAATAATTACATCAGCGTGTGCTGCGAATGAGGGACTCTTACCTCTTTTATCACGTTTCAGATTAATCGGGTAGAAATCTTTCTGGTTGAACTTGAGAGCAGCCTCAACTTCATTATCAAGCACATTTTCACCAATTAACTAATGAAATGACTAAAAGAGTCTAAGAAAAGAAGGAATTTACCACTAAGGCATCAGGATCTGTCGGCTCAGCTTTGATCTTGCTTATCGAACGATGACTCCTTTGGAATCGACTTTCATAGTATTCTCTTCCCGTCCTATCCAAAATTTTCGGGGAGTTAAATGTGCTTCGGGTAGATTCTCTCGTGCTCATAGCTGGATTGAATAATTTGGGTTTTCTGATAATTTCAAGCGACTCCAGCGACCGATCCACTACGGCTGAATTGAACCCTGCTGGGATCTCATTGATAATAACAGCTCCTCTTGTCTCCTTTAAACCAGGTTTTTTTCTTAAAGTCATGTACCACGACATCGTCCCAAATCGCTCTTGATCCGTCTTGATGATCTCGAACGTATCCGCCTTTTCAATTTTCTCTCGGTATTCGTCAGCCTTGACAGCCACTGATTCTGTAAGAGAGCGACCAAGCTTTTCGTTGGTTTTTTCGAAAACCTTCTTCCAATTTTCTTGTTTTTTCTCAAAACTCTCGAGACATCTTTTCTCCTTTGTAAAGAAAAGCATGTCGCTAGTTCTCATTCGATGAGAGAGACGCTCCATACTCGAATAGAAGCCCCTCTCACGGCTTTTGATGGCATCAATTTCAGTAAAAAGCTGTTCTTTTGACACCTTGGTTTCTTTTTTGAATTCTTTGTGTTTCGGTTCCACTATTTTTTTCGACATGTTACTTGTCAATAAGCTAGAGTCAGTGAGGTTGCTTAGCTGGCGATGAGGTCGATACAAGCTGAGTGCTGATTCAGTGCTTGTAAATGACGAATCAGCGTCTTGCTGCTGCTGTTTGCCAAAGTAATTTTTGCGACGATGGTAGCGCTCAAAGATCTCTGTGGGCCCTGCAATAGAGTGTCTAATGAGCTTTCCAGCTCGAACGATAGGTCCTTTGTGGACTTCTTGATACTTGGAAGAATGAATCAGTTCCGCCTGGAATATACTCTTGCCGTTAGGTTGGCTGATAGACCGTCCAGTTTCAGAACGGTCCGACTCGAGGTGTGACTTTTCCAGAACCTGCTGAGATGCGTGCTCAGTTGGGTCCTCTGAGATTTTTTGTAAAATGTTGAAAGTTGTGCCAGCATATTCGTTCTTTTCGTCCTGAAGAGCCTCGAATTTTATTTCTCTAGCGACATGCGTTGGAGGCACCTTGTAAAGCCTGGAGAGGCTTTTTGAGGTTTTGGGGTTGGAGAATTCAGGATCGCTGCTCATGTTCAGACGTCTTTTTGGAGGAGTTATATCCGCATTCTTGCCGAGAAGGTTAGAGAGAACGTTGTCAAACATTTGGGAATTGATATGAGCTGAATCGAGGTCTTTAGGGTTTTGTTTTGGGGGTGATCCTTCTTGTGCTCTGGAAGCAAGAAATAAAATTTTAGATTTTTATTCGAGATATATTTTACATTGAGTTGGTTTTATTGTCATGAATCCGAGTCAAGCAGAAGCGTCAAGCATTATCTTGATTCATCAATGAATGCATTAATCTATTAATACCGGCGAGAGGCTGAGAAAAAGACATTTAATCAGTGGCAGAGTGACCTGAATTCTGAAGAATTCATTTGGGCTAAGGCTTTAAAACCTGTGCAAAATTCCTCAGGAGGAAAGTTGACCCAAAAATATGCCAAAGAATAGATTTGATGCTGTATTTATGCAACGAAAACAACTAAAATAATTTTCAAAACTAATGGTAATTGAGCTCATATTATGTGTTGTAATATTATATCCTCGGAAAGGGAATACACAAATTGGTTAATTCTCTCTTGAAATGATAAAGCTGAATATTTTCTGTACGATTTATCGTTATCTGTCCTTTGAACTGAGATTTACGCATAACCTCTTCAGATTTAAGAGGTTAGAAAGGCCAATAGTTCGAAATATATCTTTTTGCTAGCGAGTTCCCAGGATGAGTCTTCAAAAAGACGTGACTTTTTAATGGAAATGATGATATTAGAAATTCTCATTGCTCATTCTAGCAGAGAGAAATTAAAAAACATAGGTTCTGATTCTGATTTATTTAATTCCAAAGAGAAGCAATTTCGAACAAATTTGATTAGTTTTTTCACTAAAGCTAGTAATATCAGTACTGAAAGAATCTGAGAATAATTGAGTATATAAACCCGCTTGACATCATACAACAATAATTTCAAAACAAGTCATTTGGACAAAAATCCTCCATTTCATGAGCGCAGTTCTTTCAAATTATACCTTGGAGAAAATTGGAAAAACAAATTCCTGGTAATTTTTGCTCAGAGGCACAATAATAAGACGCATTCGATAAAACAAGGACCAAAAAGAGACACACTTGGAATTTTTCACTCAACCAAAAATTCCACTGCATCAAGCTCGTAGTTTCCTTATTGAGCAACAAAAAGCGAGTTTATCTTGATAATGACCTCAGATATGAAGAACAAAAGTTCAATTCATTACCCTTCATGCATTTTTTTTACTTTTATTCTCACACTAGACTCCCGTTCGCAAAGTTCAATTATCAATTTAAAGTGGACAGCGCCATTGCTTTTATCAGCAGAAATGGAAAGGGATCATATAATCTCATCATCGACAATGTTAACTTATCGAGTCGACCTCCTCGATTGATACCTAGTTTTATATATCATGTGAGTCGAAGTCTAATCTTTATTTTAGCTCGAGAAGCATATAATACCGAAATTGGTTTCGAAGTGAGCCAAAAGCAAGATACCCTTCCTGATACTCTACCTGACAAGAATGAAAACGGCTCAAAACCAACGTAACTTTTTTGGATCAGTTTCATTGGAATTTACTCGCTACCCCAAAGAATCCATTCAGATGTCCAAGAAGTCAAAATTTTTCATCCGGTCAATGAAAACTCCAACTCTGAAAAAGAAGAAAATGGCAACGAAGGTTCAATGGTATGTAAAAGTTTATTGGAATTCTTCTACATGACTTTGGATGCACTAGTTCGATCAGCCTCTGTCATTAACAGTCGACTTACAGTCAAACCCGACAGTCATTTTCGAGCATAAATCTGTTAAAATTATTGCATACGAGAAGAGCGGAAATCAAACAGGCAAGCAAAGTGTATCTCTTCAAAAATGACTGTTTGCAGATTTACTAGGAATGGAAAATTGTACTGAAAGCATGAAGAAAGGTATCGATTTGATTGACACGGCTGGAATGGGTATCCGAAGTGTCGTTAATCCAGCTAAGGTTCAGGAAGTACTCAGTAGGAACCCCTCTTTCTTTCATTAGGCAGTTTTCGACATAACTTTATTTTGATAGGCAATGCATTTATGGATAAATCTAAGGCAGAACCTATATGCACTCGAGAGCAACGATTATCGGTTATCTAGCCTGCTTATTAGAAGGTGTAATCCTATTTTAATTCTCTAGGTTCTGGACCGTGAGTTTGGAGATTTTGCAAATTTTGAAGCAGAATCCAAGAGACAGCAACTATTCTCTACCATTCAAATACAACCTAAGTATTTTCCCTTAATATGCTGAATTTGACAGTAATATAATAGCAATAAGAATCCTTTCGAATCTTCCCTTATGAACTCCTTCTCTAAAATCCAATGGGATAAAAATTTTGATCAGTCATTCGATCAATTCAATACCTCTTTTTCAAGAGCTCCGAATCAGCAAATACTGTTCGATTAAGAAAGGTTTGAAAGTTGGAGACGCTCCAACGTTTCTTCACTACATCCATAAATTCACTATGAGTCTAAGATAAAAACGCTAAGAAGTATGAATTTATACATATCATGTCTCTAAAGGGGTAAAATAGCAATTTTTGAAGTTTATTTCGAGATCTAAATATTCATAATTCAATGTGGAGTTTTATTTTAGAAATGAACTTATTACTTATACCTTCCTTTGAACTGTCTGACTTATCTGAGGCCATCTTTTAGGTGAAAAACTATCCTCTTATTATCCCTCTTAGAGCTATTGAATTGAATTGGAAAATAATTCATCAAATCGATTTAGTTCCTAAGTTCAGTTCAATCAAATCTCAAAAAATACATACCACCTCTGCTTAATATTGAGCGATATATTCTAATAGGTTGCTAAAGACAAGGTCATTATCGCCTAGCTTATTCTCAAAGTAAGTCCAGAGCTTCTTTCGATATCTTTTTATATCGCAAGCGCTTGATGAACTTGAAACAACACAATACGATCTTAGATCGAGCTGAGTATCTGGATCTTGACACTGTTTAGTTAATTAGTTAATTTTGACTTCAAAGAACTTTTGTGAATTGATTCCTGATAGTTCGGTATAAATTTTATTAGATGAAACTTCTTAAATCAGCCTCAAGAACTGCTTTTGGTTTTCCTTGCCATAATTTTCTTGTCATAAATGCTAAGTCCTAAGCATTTGTAGAAAGACAAAATACCTGAAATCAACCTATCAAGCTCAACGAAAACCACCTGGCTAATAATGACGTAAAATACACATATATCTTAGGGCTTTTGAACATTTAAGCTAATTTTGTAAAATCTATCACTTTCTTGTCGAGAACAGCCTGTTGCAATTATGAAAGTGATTAGTTGTGACTAATAGTTAATCCTTCAATAAAATAATAACTTTTTTGCCAAATCAACATACTCCAGCAAAAGCAAGAAGATATTCGAGATTATTTTACTTCGAAATAAAATATTAAATCATCCAAATTAAATCTGAGCTCGTTACTTGTGAAATAAGAAGTTCGCATTGTATCGATAAGATTTAAAATATGAGCAAAACCGTAGAAAAGACTACCTCAGGCATCTACCATGGCGTAAATCAGAACATCTTGGTTATCACTATAATTTACCCTTTAGCGAGACTTTTTTTTGAGAATTGTCTCAACAATGGACAAACTTACACTCGAAATAGAAGAGAAAACAACAGGAATCATGTGGAAAAACGAGTTCTCTGCTAGTCATCTCGAAGCAATTACACAAGAGGCTGGCAGCTACCGAAAGTTCGATGTGTTTCTCAAATTATTGATATCAGCCTGCGAGCATCAATCAGGATCAGTTTTCATCGATATTGTTGAGTAACTCCATTATCCAACCCCCAGAGTAATAATATCAATGCAATAGCTATAAAGATATCCAAGCGATGAAAATGAGGAAAAATAAAAGCCAACCGGCACCTAAAGAAGAAATTCAGTCTGGAAAGAGTAGGCTCTATTTTATTCTGACCCATGTTCAGGAATTGGAAAAGACCTCGTTTCCTCTCCCTTTAAAACTAGAAGTAGCAACCGTCTCATAAGCCAAGTATCATCGTTCTACCTAGGAAAATTTAGATGCAGCGGACCTAAAACAAACCATACGGCAGATGAGAGAGAAAATCCAGGAGTTGCAGAATCAGCTTGAAAAGAAAAAACAAGCCTCTCCAAGCGAATGGAGCCCCAACTTCATAGATCATGGATTTGCAGATTTTCCCGATTTCCGGAAGCTACTTACAGAAAATGAAAACCTCAGAGAAAAATGCAAGAAGTTAGAAGAAGCGCTTACAGCTGTAATATTATCACTGCATAGCGAATTATAACGAAGAAATTATTTAGAACGTATTCACAAGTAAACTAGCGGGAAACTTGGAAGTCAAAATCTTACTTCAAGCTAAACTAGAGGTATGACTGAATGTTTGAGAAAATGAGATAATGAACTTATTTCAGCTCGAAAACGAAATTGAATCCAATAAAAAGGAGCATCAAAAAGAAGTTAAAAAACTCAAAGATAAAATTGAAGAACTCTACAAAGAGTTAGGCAATAGCAGAATGGAGATTAACCAACTGAAATCTCAGCTTTCTGAACAGAAAAAATCTGTAAACATGTGCATAAACAGCTTTTTAATTAGCTAATGCGAATAGACGGCAAGAGTAAGCAAGCGATTTTCAACGATTCAGCCTGGAGAAGACCAAATTGGATTATCGATGTCAAAGGCTACCATTTCTCTACATAAAAAGCAAATAGAGCAATTGAATGAGGTGCCTTTCGAGCGTTCCACATGGTGGCTGATGACTTTCCGTTTTAGGAGATTTATGATCTAAAGACCATAGAGAAAAAACAAAGGATCAGGATTCGGCAGCTGGAGCAAGAGCTTGAATCTTCTCTCAGAATGATGATTAAATCTCAAACTAATCTCAATGGAAAGAAACCACAATTTGATACATATCAGCAACAGTACAATTCAACCTTAGTGAGTAAGGAACCAGCCAATTATTTTATCTGAGATGTTCAATATTGTCAGGTCAAGATCTCTCAAAGAGCCATAAGGGTTTTCCTGGGTCGCCTCAAGTGATCGCAAATAGCAAACCCTATCGAAAAGGCAGCGAGAGTCCTCGACAAACGGTTTTTGTTAAATTTGTATGTGAATTGCTATTGTTATTTCTTTAACGCATTACTAGAGGAGAGATTCTCCGAGTCCCTCAATAAAGCCTAAGAATCCACTCAGTATCTTCGAAAAGAGGCCACTCAGTGCGCTGAGAGATGTGGTTGATGATCCAGGTGCTCCATTTGGAACAGAGCGTACTCCCATAAAAAAAGTAAGTTGGGAGCAATCTTCTGCGCCGTGTAAATGCTATTTTGTTAATTTTTAGACTTTAATTTCGATTTTCATAGCTTCAACGCGTCATAACACACAACGGATAAGAAGTTCTTCTGGGTGTGATGACGATTTTACCAATTCAAAGATCCTTCATACTTCGAGGTCTCACAAGCGTATAGTCAGTTTACATGAGGTCAAGCAAGTTTTGACGAGGAATGATGTGTTGAAAGCTGATTTAATCGCAGAAGTACATTCTCGTGCGAGTAACAAAGAGAATGCTTTCACATTACATTGAATTGTTTATTATTAGGAATTAATACGACTCCCAAGCTGAGTAACGTAGTTGCCACCACTCATTTACTTGACGATTCAGAGGATTCAATCGATTTGAGAGATATTGATGCAAGGCTCGGAAACGCACATTGATTCAGATAAGAAAGGAGAATAGCCATTAGCAGTTCATCGAGCCCCTAGATACAAACAGGAACAGGTAGCAACCGTTTTAATAGGAATAAAAATGTCCAAAAGATTGTGCTTATCTAATTTATTCTTATTCTTTTTTTTTTCAAAGCTCTTCCAGTTCTCTTATTCTGTATATTTAATTAAGATATTGCATATTTTCATAACAAATGTTCTTGTATAAAGCCAATTTTGAGTATTATTTCAATTTGAGTGCTTTATCGGAAAACTGAAGAGGAAGAATAAGATTCGTTTCGATCCTTGAGCGAGATATGAGAATTGTTTATTAAGACAGTGGAATATAGAGAGTGTTTTTGAAATCATCATCGAGAATCTTTAGTTGTTGGAGAATATTAAGCCCTCTAATTTTTCGTTTCGGAATCTTTTAACTTGTAGGCCATATTCTAAGTAAACTGAATTGGAAGAATGGTAGGCGCACTCAAGTCGATCTGGATGTGAAAAAGACAAACAAACTTCGATTTCAATTGTTGTACTCATGCAAAACATGACAACCTTGACTCAGAAAAGAGACAATGCTGGAAAAAGACTCGTTATTTGATTGGCTTCAAATATCGAAAAAAGATGTTTCTGATCAAGTTTCAAAATTAAACTAACTATCGTAAATAAAACAGTCAATTAAAGCTCATGTTTAAAGTCTCTCCATAGCGTTAATTATTATATTACCGCTAAGCCCCGTTTTCACTCACAGTGCGCACTATTTTCACTACGAAGCACATCTGAATAACCTCATAATTGCTGAAATCTCCATCTTATGACCACCAGCAAGTTTTTTTGTTACAAATAATCAGAAATTTCAAAACATATATTTTCAGTTCGTACCACTTATCTCCTCTCAGTATCTAACCTCAGCTTTAGATATTTGACGAGTTTTTTTTACAGACAGAAAAAATAAGACAGATATCCTAGGAAACGCCATAGAGGCGCAAAAGCTATATTTATAAAAACTCAATATTAAAGGAAAATAGCTAATTTTGAAGAAATAGTACTTCTTTGGCTTCTGGTCATTTAAATAAATCGAAAACGCTTAAGGATAAAAACTATTTAATTCGCGTACCAGCAAAATGGACTTTAACACCTTCATATTCCCAGCACCCAAGCCAAGCTACGACGAGACCTCCTTCGAAAATATGGTTTGGATTCCACGCTCAAGATACTTCTCCCTGAAGAAATTCATCGAACCTCTTCGAACGAAAACTTTTGCCGAAAGTTACGAAGAAATTCATACTCCAAGAGGCAACCAAACCAAACCTGGCAGTTCTTTCATGGATTGTAACACATACACGACCTTATCCCTGTCTAACCTCTTCTAACCACCATAGTGATTTCAAAGACTCCAGGCCAAACATACATACCATGTCTTTATCAACCATACTCACAAGGCTCTGATATTGTCCTTGTATATTTCCACGGAAACGCCGAAGATATCGGCATAGCAACCGAGTTAACATGCAAGCTCTCTGAGGGCTTAAAGGTATTATACACCTCAAAAAGGTCGTTACATTAATCATCGTCATCTAGATGAACGTTCTCTCAGTCGAATATCCTGGATACGGAGTATACAAGGGAACGCCAACAGCAAAGGGCATCTTAGAGGATGCCGAAATCGTCTTCGACTTCCTGACTTACGAAATGATGATAGACCCTAAAAAGATATTTCTAATGGGAAGATCAATCGGGACCGGTCCAGCAACTTATTTAGCATCCAGCAGAGAGTCAGGTTTGCTGATTCTTCTGTCCGCGTACACTTCGATCAAGGAAGTTGCTGGTGCAAGGTTCGGCAGTTTGGCCAAGTTAATGGTGGCTGAGAGATTCCGCAATGTCGATGAGATCGAAAAAGTGACTTCTCCTTGTTTCTTTCTTCATGGGAGCAAGGATACACTCATTCCAAGTTCGCATACGCATGAATTGTTTAAAAAATGCAAGGCAGTTTCAGGAATGAGCATTGGAGAGGCTATGACTCATAATTATTTCGATATAAAGAAAGATATATTGAGACCGATCGTGAATTTTTTGAAAACGTTGGACTTTAAGCATAAGGCTGAAACTATCAATTTTCCTAAATATACGAGCACAGAGGTTGTGTTCAAAGGGAAGCTTAAACTGAAGGAATCGAAAACTCCAACGTTGAAAGAGGAAAAAGAGCAATATCTAGCGTTGTCGCCGCACTCGTTTTCAGCGGGTGTTGCATACCATGGCATGATAACTGCAAGGGCTAAAGCTGTGAAATGGGATTGGTAATAAAGTTGTAAAAAAGTTATATTTAAGTGTGTCCCAATGGACGAATCTATATAAACAACTTTTCGTCTGCAAATATAGATATATACATATAATATGTAAAAAGCATTGATAATATATATATCCTCTATCTACATAGAAAGGAATTTTCGTTGATTTTTGATATAAATGAACTGAACTTTACAAAATCTCTGAGCTTGTTCCCAATTAATTCCTTGAAAACCTACTATCTTGATATCTGAAGCAGTACTCTTTGTCTCTCATAAAAAGCATCTGTGAGACAACGTTTAATACTTTAACTACAAAATCGAAGCTCCAGTATTCTCGATAGTATCTTTTTCTGAAGAATTGTTCAGTTTCAACATTTATTAATATAGTTTTACCGAAATCGTTTGTTAATTTGATCACTGATTGTATTCGTATATGTTGAACTTACAAGCTATTC
>ENA-UOTX01000337-UOTX01000337.1-compost-metagenome-genome-assembly--contig:-NODE-337-length-51784-cov-10.139207_pt1 | contig 51784 bp, 24 predicted proteins | sample MGYA00238143_ERZ746982 | MGnify/ENA primary metagenome ERZ746982 (study PRJEB28758, sample SAMN06268862) | compost metagenome | isolation source: single cell | place: USA: California, Emeryville, Joint... | reverse complement strand
TGTAGGTAAATACTATCATGAGAAGATTGAACGCGAGATACATCACTGAAACTGCTAACGACAGCGGATTTCGGATTCTTTTCATTGAGTTTGCAATTTCTGTAATGCTGTAATAGACTCCCGTAAACTGAATGAAAGAGAAGTACACGATAGTCAGATTGAAGTTGAAAAGCCAGTCTGCGAACTTGAGAATGATAAAAAGGCGACTTTTCCAACCAGAAGAAGAAGATCCCTCTTTGTTTGAGGACTTTGAGAAGAGGAAGGTGGCTAAACTGTGCAGGATGATACCAGCAAAGAGAATTACAATTCCAATAGAGAGCTGAGCATCAAAAAGTTGAATGAAAATTTCTTTCGCCATGGTCGAATCAATCTGTGCTTCAGAGGTATTTGAGGTATTTGAGCTGACTATGAGTAGTCTTTGATGAGTTGATCCATTAGTCGAGGAGGAAGATGTTGCTTCTGATGGCGATGATGACAGCGACGAAAAGAATCCAGAAGAGAGCATGGGAGGGTTTAGATCTGCGGTTTCAAAATATTTGCGAATGAGAGGGGGATAGTGAGCTTCAATAAGCCTAGACATCTGGAAAGTTTGAATTGAAAATTGGAGCCTCATCACTGAAGTCGAAACTCCTGCAGATTTCATGAAATTCATGGATTGGACCACAGACAATGAATCACTTAGACTGTTCGATGCTACACTGACGCCTTCAATCGTCTGTACCGATGAATTGCTTAAAAACGCTGTTTCTCTCATCGGAATAGTTGCGGATGTTATTGTAAAATTAACCTCTTGCGAAGGATCTTTATTAAAGCCTAGTGGTAGATTCAATTTCACCGTCAGAATCGTGTCTTTTGGAACGTAATTTTCCAAATACAGAGTCAAAACGATAGTGCTTTCGTCTCTGACCATAGTGGTATAATTTGCTTGATCCAGCACGAGCTGACCAACTGAGACAACTAGTCTATTGCTCAATACCCTTAGTTTCTGTGTACTACTGTTAGTAAACGTAATTAAAATTTGATTTGGTGATGTGGTCAGCTGGACTGACATTTCTGAAGAGCTTTTCGGAATGCAAGTCGGGCCTGGAAGAGTGGGAGATATTTTCTCGTAGTATCCACCTGGACACGTATAGAGGCACATGTTTTGAAAGAGGAACTTCCCATCCGGACACAAAGCGCATCCAGTGGGGCTACAACTTAGGCATGTTGGGTCGCAATCTACGCACTTTCCTTCTTTCAAGTTATATGTCGAGTTCGGTGGACAATTCACTAGGCACTGCTGCTTGAAATACACCCTTGGATACTTGCAACTCTTACAGTTTGTATTCAGAGGGCCAAAACATGACTCACAAGAAGAATCACAACTTTCACACTGTTCTGAAAGCTCATTGAAATAATAGCCAGCATTGCAACTCTTCTTATAGCAGGTTCCTTCAAAGATATTGTAGCCATCATGGCACTCATAGCAGAAGGTCGTAGAGGAGCAATTTCGGCAGTGAGAAGGGCAAAGAGGCTCGGTTGTATTGGTGTTATTAGTCGTGTTGGTCCCATTACTGGAGTTGGTTTCGTTTGTCGTGTTGGTATTATTTGTCGTGTTGGTATTATTTGTCGTGTTAGTATTGTTTGTTGTGTTGGTCTCATTGCTGGAGCCTGGAGGCTCACAGCTTGATTGAGTGGTCAATACAAATCCTGATTTGCACGAAAGGCAAGTCGTGGAGGAAGTACAGCTGAGGCATTCTGAAGGACAATCTATTATAGCAATAATCAAATAATTCTAATCCAGAACAATAGTTACCTTTGCATTCATTATTCACGGAGTCAAAGTATTGTGCAGCTCCGCACTGTATAATCCCTGTCACAGATTGTAAACAGATTGGAGAAACGAGCCCTATAGCAAGTGGGCAGGGACTTGGAGATGAGAGAGTTTGATAATAAGTCGTATTTGAGAAAGCTAAAAACTTTTTCACATTTCCACAGAACGAATTTTGTTCGGATCCAAGTTTGATTGAAAGAATGGAATTCGAGTCTATTTCATCGGGGAGTGTGACCATGACACTTACCTTCTGAGTGTCTAAAGAAAACGTACAAATCATACTGCCCTGACCTGTCTGGCTATAGTCACCGCAAAACATATTGAGATTTGTCCAGATTCCCGCTAATACAATTAGATCAAAACTAAAATAACGTGTTGTTTGTTACTGCCAGTTCGAAGATCAAAAACCTTTTTATTTCCTGCACTATCATTGAAAAACAGTTGAAAGACCGCAGTACTTTCGTAGCTAACTCCAACCAAAAACATCATCCCAGGATTTGCTCCTGAGTTCAACAACACCTGAAAAAGGGTATAAGTATTATATGTGTTCGTGACGCAATTCTCCGCAGAACTGGTAGCGATTTTAAAATTGATGTGAATGCCAAGAATTTTAGTCACACTCGACAAAAAGGACGCTGGAAAGGGTTTGGACACAATTACTTGGTTCCCTGTGAATCTCGGTCCATTTGCCTGATAACCATAAAAATGACAGGTGATTAAATTTAATTGATGCAATTTTACAAGAGCTGAAGAGCTCCATAAAGGCGCAACGGTCGTATCTATGGTGCCATCAGTGTTTGTTGATCCTGTTTGGTGTCATTCAAAACATCTCAATGTAAAATTTTACCTAAAACTCCATCAACAGCATTTCCTGATCGATCTAGAATCGCGTTGACGTCCTGTGAATCAAATACGTACAATAAGAATACACGAGCTAGCAAATCGATTAGTTGAAGACAGTGACTAGACATACGTTGATAGAGCCCAAGACTCTGATAGACCGCGTGATTATCTGGAAGATATTTTGGTACCGCATATGCTCCTCCGAAAGAAATGCATGGGAAGGACTGCATATATAGAGAGTCGAATACTCCAAAACTTAGTATGACATCACTTCCGAATTGTGGAATCCCAATCCATATCTTCGCGTCACTAAATCGAACCCAATTTTCCGGTAAGATATGGGAGGTGGGGTCATAAATGCCGTAAAAGTGGGCTCTCTGTAGCAAGGCGTTGGGAGCATCGACCGAAGAATAGAAGAAATACCACTGGTTCAATGCGAAATTGTACTAAAAAGAATTTTTATCAATGAAGAATCAATATGAGGTACGCCTCGTTCTATCAGTCCGACGTTGGCCCCATCTTTTTGTAATATGTGGACGGAGCTATTACGACGCAAGTACAACGAGTGAGGGCTGAAGTTATTCATCGGATATCCAGGATTGAAGGGCAATCTAGAATAATTTCAGATTACCAAATTAAAGTAAAATGTACTTTCTTCCCAACACAAAGATATTGATATTCTCATCATTCAAGGGTGTGGAAAACTTAGCCCAGACCCCAACGGTGCTTTGGCTCGCTGTGACATCTGTTAAAATTCAGGTCTTTTGCTATGAAGAGTGAGATTTACAGTCTGGCAAGTCAGCTGAGGTATATGACTTGGTGCAATCCGCTCCTGCGACAGGCCCTGGACATTGGGTGCAAGCATAACCCGAGAGTAGTGGTATGCTCAAAATGACTGGGAAAATGGAACAGATGATTAGCAAAAAAGAAGATCTTTGCTTCGATATCATATTCAAGGTTTTATTTAATAAATTAATTGAAATTGTCGAAGGATTTATTTAATAGCTAATTAAGATTGTAGCGTTCTAATCTAAAGAAATAGTTAATAATGCAGAACTATAGAAGTTCTTAGCTGGGATTTACAGAACGAATTCCTTCTGAATTTAAATTAGAAGTTTATTGAATTTCTAAAAAAAAAAGTTCACCACAAGCGATACTTCTATAATATCCAACGACCAATTTTCGAGTATATTGAGTATCTCTCAGCGAATACGTCGTAAAATCTCCTTTTCTCTATAATAAATCATTCCTCCAAGCTTAATTGATTAAAGCAGGATTTTATCAAGTAAGAACTCCTTCAGCTTTACGACTCAGCATTTTGAGGAGCGCTTTGGAGAAAATTCTTGTTGAATATGAATCGTTCTCATTATTCAGTTGAAATCTATACTACTACCACCTCTATTTTATGACTTGTGGGTTATGCATACATAAGGCATTTCGAATAATGAGGTGCTTGAATTGAACTACGAGTTTGAATTGGCAAAAAGCACAGAAATTAAAAAAAAGTCCAAGAGTGGCGATTAATTTGTTTTCTTTCTGAATAATTCTCTTGATATCTATATATTAACAGCATGGTGGCACTCCGATGTGTTTTTAATGAAATTTGCTATATCAGCATCAAAAATCGTATTCACGCGTTTGATGAGCATGAATTGGTCCTCGAAAGGTGGAAATCTGCTAATTGTTTTCTTGTCTCACAGAGGGTGAAGAGAGCTTATAAAACTTTAACAAGCATATTTTAAGAATATTTTGGCCTCATGTTGATCGCGCTCACAGGAGAATCCTGTTGTTCATTCCAGGCATGTAAACTCTATGTTTTTTTATTAGCCTTACTGTGTAGTCCGAGTTCCAATAAGTATAAATATTTAGTTGCAAGGAATAAATTTCTGAGTTGGTATTTTCTTTGTATGGATTTGCCTCAACTTTTTGTTGACGTTGACGAGGCTCGCTTTTGTTCAGAAGCGGAAGGCGAAAGCAGGACCTTCAAAGCTAATCCTGAATTAGATCAATTGAAATAAGTTCTCCTGTACTTTTAAATGCATGTATCATTATATATAGGAGCATTTTAGTTTTCAACCGACAGGAAAATGGATGTGAAGGAACACGAAATTTTGTTTTGAGGATAGAATTGCAACTTTTCCTTACAGAATGAACCGAGAACATTATAATGTCAAGAGAAACAAGCTTGAGAATTGGTCACTTCTAACATTTAATCTGAATTCCAGGTGTAATAATATAATCCTACTAAGAGGATTCCATTAGCAATATTGTTAGCACTATGCGGTTTTCAGTACGTTTTTGGTTCAAGATCGGTAATTATCTTATTATGAATGTCGTTCTCAAAATTAGAAATAAGTAATACCCCTTATTCACTCACAAGTAAAGCAATCTTTGTATTTCCCGAGTTCTCTAAGCAATCGTATGGAGTCTTTCGAATTAGCTGCTTTTGGATTTTCGTATTTTTTTTTTCATCTATAAATTTTATCTGCTGGAGGTCAATTGTGGAATTAATTGGATGCTATATATATATGGAGACTCTAAGGCAATTGAAGCGCTCAACAAAAGATAAGCACAGATGGTTTGAATTGAGGCATATTGTTCATTTGATATTCAATTTCAAAAATTCAATTAAGAGTGTGACATTTCATAAAACACGACACAAAGCTCATTTGTCTGAAAAAATTAGCCGCTTAGTTCTCAAATGAGGATAAATTCTTTCACGATTTCTCTTTTAAAAAAAAAAATAAATCAAGCTCTCTAGTCTGAGGGTGAGTTTCGATGATCGTTCAATTGTTTCAAAATTTCGAATCCTAGTCCATCAATTGATACATGCTGTTTTTCTTGAGATCTCTGTGATGATGGCATAAGATCTCTTGCCCAGTTGATCATTTCATGCAACTTTTCTAAATTCTCTGGCTTTGTCCATTCTTCTTGGCTTATCACAGCCACACTCTTCCTCCAGAGACTCCAGGTGTCCTCTACAGTGAATTCAGTGCACTCTTTTCCACCTGTAATCTTCTTATTCTCTTCTACTTCTTCGTAATTTATGGCTCGTCCTTCCTCATACTTTTGATATTCTTGTTCCAAAGTCTGCCATAACTTTGATAAGAATGAAGGAGGAGAACTCTTCTTTTGACAGTATTTCTTGAAGTTAATGATCGTATTGACAATTTGGACGAAAGAAATCATCAATCCTGTGATTGAAACACCGACGGAGCAGCAAATGAATACAATTCCAGTGATATTTCTTGAGTTAAGAGTTTCTTCTGTGGAGCTGACAACTGTTAAGATGACAGTGCATACACTTCCTGTGGTAACTAGAATTTCTGTGATTATCGTCAAGGCCATGATGAATCTGTTCAATAAAGGTCTCAGGGCAAGAGAGTAAAGAAGAAACCCTGCATTGAATGCAAGGATCAGACTCGCTTGCAGACAAGGCAAATTTGTCAATAAAGCTAAGAATAGGGCTGTGAGAAAGATACGAGTGAGCATAAAAGGAACGTATAATGTCTGCAACCGGTTATTGGTATGGTATTCAGCTGTGATGAAAGCCATCCGAGGTGAAGGCTTTGCTGAAGATGGTGAGTTAGTTTGATAATTTCTTTTTGGTGATGGGGTAGCTGTTTTGATATTAGCTGTTTTGTAGTAGGTAAATACTATCATGAGAATATTAAACGCGAGGTACATCACAGAAACAGCTAATGACAGCAAATTCTGAATTCCATTCACTGAGTTGGCAATTTCTGTAATACTGTAATAGACTCCAGTAAACTGAATGAAAGAGAAGTACACGATAGTCAGATTGAAGTTGAACAGCCAGTCAGTGAATTTGAGAATGATAGCAATTCGTCTTTTCCAACCAGAAGAAGATGCGTTTTTGTTTGAAGATTTTGAGGAGAGGAAGTTGGCTAAACTGTGCATGATGGCACCAGTGAAGAGAATTACAATTCCAATAGATAACTGAGCATCAAATACTTGTATGAAAATCTCTTTCGACTTAGTCGGATCGATTTGTGCTTCAGAGGTATTTGAGCTTACTAATATTCTTCTATTAGTTGATCCATTAGTCGAAGAGGAAGAGATTGCTTCTGATGGCGACGATGACAACGACGAAAAGAATCCAGAAGAGAACATGGGAGGGTTGATATCCGCGGTTTCAAAATATTTGCGAATGAGAGGAGGATAGTGTGCTTCAATAAGGCGAGACATCTGAAAAGCTTGAGTTGAAAATTGGAGTCTCATGGCAGAAGTCGAAACTCCTGCAGACTTTATTATATTCACAGATTGAACCACTGACAATGAACTGCTAAGGCTGCTCGATGCTGCGCTGACGCCTTCAATCGTCTGTACCGATGAATTGCTCAATAATGCGATTTCTCTCATCGAAATAGTCGTCGAGGTTATTGTAAAATTAACCTCTTGGGTCGGGTCTCTATTAAAGCCGGATGGTAGGTTCAATTTCACCATCAGAATCGTATCTTTTGGAACGTACATTTCCAAATACAGGGTTAGAATGATAGTGCTTTCGTCTCTGACCATAGTGGTATAATTTGCTTGATCCAGCACGCGCTGACCCACCGAGACAGAGAATCTGTTGCGTAGCATACTTAGTAACTGTTTACTACTATTATCAAACGTAATTAAAAATTGGTTTGATGATGTAGTCATCTGGAGTGCCATTTCCGAAGAACTTTTCGGAACGCAAGTTGGACCTGGAAGAGTAGGAGACGTTTTCTCGTAGTATCCACCTGGACATGCATGAAGGCATATGTTTTGATAGAGGAACTTCCCTTCCGGACATAAAGAACATCCGGTTTGGCTGCAACTTAGGCACGTCGGGTCACATTCTACGCACCTTCTTTCTATAGAGTGATACGTTGAGTTCGGTGGACAATTCACTAGACACTGCTTGTTGAAATATACTTTCGGATATTTACAGCTTTCACACAGTCCTGTAAGCTCATTGAAATATAACTCGGGTTCGCAGCTCTTCTGACAGGTTCCTTCGAAGAGATTGTAACCATCATGGCACTCATAGCAGAAAGTTGCGGAGGAACAATTTCGGCAGTGAGAAGGACAGTGGGGCTCGGATGTATTGGTATTATTTGTCGTGTTAGTATTGTTTGTTGTGTTAGTCTCATTGCTGGAGCCTGGAGGCTCACAGCTTGATTGATTGGTCAATACAAATCCTGATTTGCACGAAAGGCAAGTCGTGGAGGAAGTGCAGCTGAGACATTCTGAAGGACAATCTATTATAGCATTAATCAAATAATTCTAATCAAGAACAATAGTTACCTTCACATTCATTATTCACGGAGTCAAAGTATTGTGCAGCTCCGCACTGTATAATTTCTTTCACAGATTGTAAACAGATCGGAGATATGAGCCCTATAGCAAGTGGGCATGGACTCGGAGATGAGAGAGTTTGATAATAAGTGGTATTTGAGAAAGCTAAAAACTTTTTCACATTTCCACAGAACGAATTTTGTTCAGATCCAAGTTTGATTGAAAGAATGGAATTCGAGTCTATTTCATCGGGGAGTGTGACCACGACACTTACCTTCTGATTGTCATGAATGTCGAGATAAAACGTACAAGTCGTGATATCTTGATCTGTGCGATTATGGTCACCGCAAAACATATGGAGATTTGTCCAGATGTCACCTGATAAATTAGTTCAAACCTAACATAACGCTTTGTTTGTTACTGGTAAATCGAGGTTCAAAATGCTTGATAATTCCTGCGCTATCCTTCAAAAACAGTTGAAAGACTGTGGAGGTTTCATAGGAAACTCCAACTAAGAACACTATCTCAGAGTTTGATCCTGAGCTCAGAAGCACCTGAAAAAGGGTATAAGCATTATCTGCGTTCGTGACGCACTGAGCTAGAGAACTAGTTGTGATTGTAAAATTCATGTAAATGCCAAAACTTTTAGTCGCGCTTGACATGAAAGACGCTGGAAATGGTTTCGAAGCGATCACTTGGTTCCCATGGAACCGAGGCCCATTTGTCTGATAATCCTAAAATGACAAGTGATTAAAACTAATTGATGGAGGGACTGCTATTTACTGTAGCTGAAGCGTCCCATAAAGGCGCGACGCTAGTGTCTGTTGTATCGTCGTCCTGTTTTACTCCTGTTTGGTGTCATTCAAAACATCTCAATGTAAAATTTCACCTAAAACTCCATCATAGTCATTTCCTGATCGATCGAGAATCGAGTCTATATCCTTCGAATCAAATACGTACAATAAGAATACACGAGCTAGCAAATCGATTAGCAGAAGACAATTTCAGATTTTTACGCTGATAGAGCCCAATGCTCTGATAAGCCGCCCTTTGGTCTTCAATATATTTTGGTATCGCATATCCTCCTGCGAAAGAGACGCATGGGAAGGACTGCATATATTGAGAGTCGAATACTCCAAAACTTAGCATGACATCAAATCCGAAAATAATTGAAGGGAGCTGATTCCACTGCTTTGAATCGGTCCATCGAACCCAATTTTCCGGTAAGTTGTGTGAGATGGGGTCATAAAAGCCGTAGAAACTATTAATGGTTGGTCCAGGAGTACCGCCGAGAACCAATTGCACTGAAGAGTAGAAGAAGTACCATCTGTTCATTAAGAACGCATGCTAATAAGAGCATTTAGTCACTTTATATCAATATGCGCTACGTTTCGGTCAGTCGATGTGTTGAGAGGAGCAATAAAGGTGTTCTCCAGTTGATTCATTTGCCATGTGACAACGGCATTACCTTGAGACAGGTACATTGATTGATAGCGGAAGTTACTCATCGGATATCCCGGATTGAAGTTCGACCTATCCAGAATAATTTGTCAGATTGTAAAGTTAATAGCATGTGTACCTTTTTCCCAACACAAATATGTTGATATTCAAATCGGTCAAGGGTGTCAAAAATTTTGCCCAGACTGCGACCGTGCTTTGACTCGCGAAGATATCTGTTACAATTAGGGTCCTTTGTTATGAAAAGTGAAATTTACAGTCTGACATCTCCATCGCTGTGAACGACTTGGTGCAGTCTCCTCCTGCAGGCCCTGGACATTGGGTGCAAGTGTACTCCGAGATAGTCACCGCGCTCGAAATGAATGGGAAAATGACACAGGTAATGAATAAAATCATCAACCAAATATATGGTCTTCTATTCACTAACATTGATGAGGAAAAGAAAATTAAAATGCAGCAGATTTTATAAAAAGCTATATTAGATTGTAGTAATGTTCTGATCTTTGAAAGATTTAATAGCGCCAGAAGTTCTGAATTAAAATTTAGCGAACAATTCCTTCTTACTTTCTTATAGAACTTTTATTTAATCGCAATAAAAGAGGGCAACATAAGGAATGCTTATATGCCGCAAACAACTAATTTTCGAGTTTATTGGGCACTTCTGAGTAAGTGCGTGATCAAATCTTCAGTTTTCAGGCTTAACCTGAATCACAGGGTCGAAACGAACCTCTCGTTACCACAAAATCCTATATATCAGAATTACAACATTTCGAAAAAGCGTTTTGGAACAAAACTTTTATTTTTGGAATAAAAGCGTTCTACTGAAATCTACCGCGGTACTTCATTTTGAGGATTATAGACAATGCATACTGATAATTTTGGTCTTGAATTCCACACGGATCGAGTCATGAGAGTATAACCTTGAGGGTCACTTTGGTATAATATCGAATTATATAGGCTGATGATAAACGAAATTTTCTCAAATCACTGAAGATTGGAAAACAATAATCCCCCTCTCCAATTTAATCTACTGCAACAGACAAATTTTTTTTATGGGGTGCTGATACCTCTAATATTGACATTGCAAATGCAAGTTGATACGATATTAACGCATTGGAAACAATTTTTTAATTGTTCTGAGTTCTGAGTTTTAATTCGCGTTAAATAAATTCTTCTAATCAGATGTAAAATCTTATTCAGAATTCGCTGCCCAAAAGAAACAGATGAGAGCAATTCATTGATAAATAAGTTAAATCAACGCGAAAAGCACTCATTTGTTCCCAAGCTCCCTAGAGCTGCTTTGCTTTATTTTTTTTTGTAAATATTTCACAGGATCAACATTAGATAATTTATTGATCCTCTCTTTTTTCTCTTCTCACCTCCAGGATCACAATTTCTTCTAAACTTCAAAAGTGTTTCTATTGACTGCAATGCTGCAAAATGGATTGAAAGCTAGTAATTCATTAAAAACTTGAACTCTCGCGTCGATTATTAACCAAGAGAGCCGCTGTGAGGTTGTAGAAATGGGAAACATGCTTAATCGCTTCTTTATTGAGAGACTTTAAATCTTTGAGGGTACTCAAGATGATCCTTCATAACTTTGAAAAAAAAAAAATGCATTCGCAATATATACATTCTCTATATGCCACATCACGGCGCTCCGATTCTAATTATCCGATGCAATCAACTCTCATCATCCTTTTGAATTTATGACTCGGAGCTTTCACGATAAGATTATACTAGTTTCTTTTTAGTTTGTCTAAAACTTGGCTAATGTGAAAAACGGCATCCATTAGGCATCAAATATGAAAATTATATGAATGCCGAAATTTAAAAAGAGCGCATTTCTCACGATGGCTACGAACCCACGACCTCAAACAAACTCCCATTGACTATAATGACTGATATACAATAGAACCTAAAGATAACCTTAAACATATTTAACCATCAACCCTTAAAGTTCAGGGCTTCCAATGTCCAAGGTAGATTCAGAGATCATGGTTCGATTAGGGACGACTCTGGACCTGTTAGCAAACCTTCGTATTCTCTTTACAGCGTTGTGATAGGATTCGACACAGAAATTTTTTGCTTTGATAAGATATGGTAGATTTGATCGAATAATATTCTTCAGGATTTTCCACATCGTATAAACGTTCGCCAAAACCACGATAACAATCGCAGCAAATTTACCAACGCCAGAGCCTCCGCTCTCTTGATTATAGTAGGTTACCATCGCAAAGGTGGTTATCATATAAGTCCTAAACGTCAATTTCTCGTCGTTGTTTAATTTCTGGGTTTCATGCGGTAAAATATGATCGAAAATGACGTAGTAGCCAAACAAAACGAGGAACGCTGTGAGAGCAAGCATATTGTAATTCTGTTTGAAAAATTCTGCGGCCAAGTTAATCAAGATCTTCACAACAAGCATCATAACTTCCCACCAATACGCCTTGTCTTTATAACCGATGTACATCGCTCCGTAGGTAAGGCAGTTCACTTTATCGCCCAGGTTGTCCCTGATTGAGTAGAGTCTAGCGAAGAAACTAATCGGCACTAACGCGCCCCAAAAGAATAGCGAAGGGGCGATAATCCAACCAAGGAACTTGTTGTAAGCGCTATCATGGCAGATTGTACCTGTCATTTGGTGGACATAGGTGGTCTGATCAATCCGCTCACAGTCGAAGTAATTAATTAACTGCTTGAAGGCGCCTGGTTGCTCGACTAACAGAATACAGTTAGCTGCCAATAGCATAATCGCCCAAATATGCTTTTTATCCATTGATTGCCGGTGGATGATAGCGATCGCCAGCCAAATCACGAGTATTTTAATCAGAGGAAGGATATTTATCATCAACATGTTGTAGTAGAGGATGTTTTCTTTATTAAATACCGAATCCAGGACAAACACACAGATGCTGGAATAGATAACTGTCCGTGACGGGCTGCCTACGACAGAGGTGGCGAGTCCTATGTCTCTGACAATTTGATATCTTAAAGCGTACACCACCGAAATAATTTGACTGTAGGTTGTGAGAAGCCTGACATACACACCTCCTTGATGTTCCAATGCAAGCGATTCTGTCAACGCTCCTATGCTACGGAGCTTTGCGATTTCAGTGTTTGTTGTATACGTGCTCCAAATATAATAAACCTGGTATCCGAAAATTCCCATGATCGTTACAATGAGAACTGTGATTCCCCATCCAAGGTCATTGCATTCGCTGCAACCATCTCCGTAAGCAATAAAATTGCTAGATAAATCGCAGGCTTGACATAGCTCTCCTTTATATCCTTTTAGACAAGCGCTGTTGACGCCTCCTTTACAGGTATCCGGGTTCGGGCATAGCTTTACTGTGACATTCGAGGCGTTGTTTTCGTCAGGGTGATATATTGAATAATTCTCATATACAGCAATATGGTGTCCTCCAGGGCAACTAGCATATTCTAAGCAAGTGCGGCAGGTTGTTTCTGTTTCGGGGTCTAACGAAAATGTTCCCATTGGGCAACGTCTGCAGGTAAATTCTTGGGAATTTGCGCGCTTCTGTTTCACTTCGCCTGAGGTGCAGTTTCTAATCGTAACTGACATTGATATCGTGAAACGCCCAAAATTTTTTGAGATATACTCGATAGTGACGTTATTCGTTCCAGAATAAAGCGCGTATTGGAAACCCTTAGTAAAATTGCAAGTATAAACACCCAGTTCAGCGTTAGCGAGCGAGCAATCATATAAGCGACTCACGACTGAATTCGCATAGAACTTAATTGTCGGCCTAGAGGTTTCGTAAAAGAGGCGTCCATCGTTATCTTTAATGTATATCACGATATGATGCGAGTTAAAAAAGTCTGAAGAAACATTAGTCAGATTATCCAAGGGCCCTTGCCGCGTAAATATTCCATCGTAGGTGTGGTTCACAAACATGATGGCTGCCGTTGGATACAATGATATTCCGCATTGTTTCTCAGGGAGGTTCGCTGGTAACTTAAACGAGTCATTCAAAGACGGCAAATTTTGTGAAGATTCATTGCTGAAATTTCTAGACGGGCAAATTTGCTTATCCAACTCATGATCAGTAGCAATGCCACTGTTATTGATGTAACTATTATTTGGCCATTGAATGAGAGTGCTCGTGAAAATAGTTGAGGTTCTTCCTGAGAGAGCCTTGTTCTCTTGAAATGTGGAATTCCCGATCCAAATATGAGAAAATGTGTTGTAAACGGCGCCTGCGGTGAACTGTGCTACATTTCCCAGGAACAGAGTGTTCATTATCTGAATGCTTGTACTTATAGCTGCTGGTCCACCATTCGTTTCTTGAACCAACGAGTTAATTGCGGGTCCCGAATGTGAAGTTATGTTGGCAAAAGTGCAGTTATCCACATCTACGTTCGTCTTTCCTGCCCCCGCAGATATGTAAACAGAGCTCCCTTGATAAGACGTGTTTTTTTTGTCACCGAAATCAATTTTTCTGAATTCCGAACCCTTGATAGTAAGATTAAAATCGGTGAGAGCGCCTTGGCTTGTCGTGGTAACCACAGCAGCAAATTTAACAACCCCGAAGTTAGTGTCTTCATAATTGAGGAGTCCATTGGCTACAGAGATTGTAGTGTAAACCGAAAGTGCCAGTTTTTCTTCAATTTGATAGATATCGCTCTTGTGGAAAGTGAAATTGCTGAAATTACAATTGATGATCTCGAAGGACGAGTCGAAGGCGACATCCAACAATACATTTATCAATGATGAGGAATAGAACACTATATTTTGAAAACTGCTATTAACCAGAGAGTACGACCCAGAGTCTGCTGATAGGAAGGAAAAGAGTTTTTTTAGATCGTATTTCTCAACTGCAGGAGATGCTGGCGTCATCGTGTAGTTTATGACTATATTGCTGAACGAAACGTTAAAGTCGGGTCCGAGATCTGTTAGAGCGAAGAGCACTCCTGTGATCCGTGAGAAAATTAATTCGGATATCGTTGAGGGGGCACTCAGTACAGGAATATTAGTGAAAAACTCGTCTACGGTAAGACTTCCTGAGTTTGCTTGCTCAATGTTAAGGAAGTTTGTATAGATATCAAGAATTTCCGCAACACTAGCTATATCAAGTCCGATGTCATTGATATCCTCCTCCTCAAGAAGTCTAGAATGATGACTTCCTTTCGAACTGTTTGGTAGATTATTAAAATTCGTATTGGATAGCCTGAACTCGTTGAATTCACATTCACTGAAGCAGAGCATGCATCCGCTAGGACTGGTAAAAATGTGGGTGAATGTATTGCTATCAGCACTTATGTTCATAATAAGCAATTCTGCAGACAGCACAGCGGATTTAGAGAGGAAAATTGTATCGAATATATTTCCGGTGAGATTGAGGTGGAAATGACTGCCTACTTTCATAGGCTGCAGATCGTTGTCGTTTATCGGAGATGCTAACTTGAAGAGAGAGTACTCAGCATGTGTGGTGAGATTGGAGATGATATGGCTGAAATTATTGTTTAAGATCGAAGCTGAAGGACAGGAGAGGCTGATAAGTGGATAATTCCCTTTGTAAACAGCTGAAAAAGAATTATTAGAGATTTCCACATGGTAAGTGGTCACTAATTGCAATAGGTTGCCGTGGTCAGTCATCATAGTGACATTCTGGAAGGTATTGTGTTGGAAGATGATTGGCAGTCTAGGAGCCACGATTAAGATGAGGTCATTGCTAATGACATCGATGAATTCTGTTTCACTATACACCCGGATTTCTTCGAATCTATTGTTAATGAGAGAGACATTACTGGTGGTAGAGTCCACGATGGTGTAAAACAGGTTGATTTGAATCAAGATGACATCAGCCGTCCGATCCCAAAGAATGCAAGGAGTTAAGTCGATACTTGAGAATAAATTTGACGAGATCTCAATGCTCCTGCTGATTCTAAAGGCAGTAATTGAGATAAAACTTTCAGCAAGGTTAATATTAGTGAAGGTGTTCTCAGATATGATCAAATTGGTGATTTCTTCCGAAAATATAGAAATTTGCTCATTCTTAACACCTTCTGTACCACAGGGAAGAGTTGTATTCGAGGGATCTCCTCGTCCCAAGTTAATGTGGTTGTAAAGGAGATGGATGCTATCCTCCTTGATCAATGACTTATCTACCTGGTAAGAGGATCTATTGTAGAGCAGGTTCCAAGTATTATTAGGCGAGAGACTTATCGATTTCACATGATCAATCGCGAATAGTTTGGCGCTTCCTTCATTAGCTGTCACGAGAGAATTCATCATAGTGAAGGTTGATACGCGTAAGAATCGGAAGATGGGTAGAGTGGTAGACTGGAAATACATCAAGTCCAGGTTGCCAATCGCTACGTTGTTTAAAATCGTCACTCCTCCATACTCGCAGAGGTCATTGATGTTCAACAACATCGAAGCGGTCAAGTCTGTATCCCAGAAACGCACATTATTAAACAGTACTGGCAGCAGGTAATACTCATTGTATTTATCACTTGGGATCGGATTTTCTGCCTTTTCTTCAGGGTGTTGATCCCAGACTCGATTCTTCGATGTAATCGAGGCATTTATCGCTTGAGATTGCAAGTTAGTAACCCTCTGCGTCCAGTTCCAAACCGTGTTTGTCAAAGCGAGGCTAGTAAGGTTCTCTCGAGGCAAAAACTCCGTAAATTGCAAGCTTGAAATAACTTCAACAAATCCCATGCAGTTTGAAAGCATTTTCGGTTTAATCTGACAATTGTCAAAATTCACAGCGAAAACATTCGAAAATGACAACACTTGTGACTCCTCCACAGTATCATTGATAAACACCGTTGAGCGAATCTGAACCAGTTGAAAAGCTTGCATTCGACTGATATAAGTAATACTTGTCGAAGAAGAATGGTAAGCGTCCTCAATCAGAACATAAGAGCTGCCTCCATGTATGTTGTTTTCCAAGAAAGAAGAGGACTCAAGGATAAGACTTGACTGAGAGCCGCTTAAATGCGCGAATTTGCTTCTATCTCCCATAGAGTTCCCCTTGAATTTAACCGAAGAGAAGAAGACCCCGGCGAAAGGCGAGGCGAATAGCGTTGAAGAAGCACTCAACATGGTCTGCTGAACGATGACATTGCGGAATGAACTTGAAAGCTCGTAGTACAACAGCATATGCTGCTCGAACGTCAAATTGGTATTTGAAGACACTTGATTTCTGAGCTTCAACGAGAAAAACTCCGCGTTGTATAAACTCGAATTATAGATTTGAACATTATTGACGCGGGTTCCAACGTCATTGGGGGCCTCGTTGTTGAGTACGCCAGCCTCTATCAAGCCAGCGATCTCGGTAGCCCATCTAACAAATACGAACAACCCTCCCGTTTCCAATTTTTCACCAATTGACATGATTGGCACTGCGAAATCGCTGCAGTTTTGAAAATCAAAGGTCGAATTTTTGATAATCACGCCATTGAGCGTTGATTGCATTGCGGATATTAACCCTAAGAGTCTCATACAAGGGAAGAGGTTATCGTAGAACGTGATATTGGTAATATTGCTGACTGTGGGAGTATCATCCGTTGAGAAAAAGAGTATCATGCCATAGTTCGCTCTCAATCCAACCAAGGTAAAATTTTCAATTGTGAAGTTGCTGACTTCTCTTATCTGCGTCACTTCGAGAAGCGTACCGTTTGTCTGAAAGGCAATGTTTGTGCTTGTCTGGTAAAAGTTTAATAAAGTGTTCCTCATGGTGAAACTGCTCGCTGTAACATCAAACTGAGGAACAAACGCTTGAGAAAAAAAGCGGTTTATCGAGATGTGGCTAGTAAAATCTTGATCATCATCTCTTATCAAGCGTACAGTGCCTCTGCTCGGGTTGTCTGGTTGGGTTGGTGCGAGGTAAATAAAAGCGTTTGTGATGGAAATTTGATGATCGAATCCACTGGTAGCCGCGATTATCGAGCTTGAGGATAAACTTTCGTCAAACGCCTGGAAGAAGTTTACTTGGAGGTTGCTGACGCCTAGAGCAGAGAAGTCCTCCGCTAGAAATAGCACCCAAGGTAAATTACTAACGACTGATGCGCAAATATCCACCAAGGTAACGCTAGTGTCGAGCCGATTCGGAACGAATTCAATTATGGGTGCAGGGAATGTCTCGAAGCTTTTAGAGATGACTTGAAGATATACATGCTGTATTTGCGTTTGAATGAATGATGCCAGTTTCAGGGATCCAGCGTTAATGTCAGCTTCAACAATAATTTGAGGAAAAAGCTCGCTGCAATAATTAGGTAGGCCTAACGCGAGGTCACTTTGCTCCTCAGGAGGAGTCGAAAATGGGTCATCAACTGTTATATTTACGGAGCTCGTGTTAAAAATCCCCTTTATAGTCAAATTTTGGGTTAGATCTCCTTCCAAGGTCAGCTGTGTCTTGAGTAAATAAGGCTGCGATGTAGCAGCGATAAAGAGCGTTATTTTTTTATTAGGATTGGTAGCGATATAGGAGCTGATTCCCTCAAATGCGTCTTCTAAAGTGGTAAATGGAGCGGATTGGGTCCCGGAAGAGGTGGATTGGTAAGAATTGTTCAAATAAAATTCTTGGCTACATGCCAAGTGAATTATGCAGTAGAGCAAGATGAGTAGTTGAGTGAGGCGAGGGTGAGCCATCTTGAATCCGAGTTAAAGTGCTTTATAAATACTCTAAATAAATAATTAGGTGAAATTTACGGCAATTGTTGCACTTCACGAGGCTAATAAATAGAGAAAACGCTGGGTTCAAAGTTCTGTAGTCAGAAGGAAATTGCATTCGAGTGTCAAATATGGTGCCTGTGCAATGTTTTTTGAAAGTTTCAATTGATGTTGTCCTTTTGCTTCCCAGAATTTGTGTGCTTTCAGAAACGTGGCTTCGACTGAGATAAAAAAATTAATGAAAAGGTCTGTTGCTGTGGATTCAGCCGAATTAAGGCTATGAAAGTTTGTGAGAGGATGAGCGCCGGTGTCATGCAATTGTTGGACCTAGGTTTGGCTTTATCAGTTGAAACGAATGGTTTTTGGTTGATCCAAGACGAAACTTGAGGAAAACCACAGAGGTGGGATATGAGATGTCCAAAAACTCTTGGACGAGAACAGCAATGTAAAAAAAAAAAATCGTGAGAGAAAGTGCGTTGGGGCTTGAGATGGAGCAAATTAATTTTGTTTGCTTCTGTGAATTAAATTCTAATGGATACTACTCCTTCAAATCGGCTTTCAAACTCAAAAAGAAAAATGTAGGAAACGTGATTACTCTGTGACAAAGAGAAGCGATACAGTCTTAGCTCTTTATTCATTGAATCTCTTTATTAAGCTTTCTACAATGGTTTTTGATAAACCATTTCAATTTCAAAAAATCTTTTCAAGATTGGAAATTAGAGAAGAAATTGCGTCTGCCTAGCAGAATTGGAGTACAACGACGAGAATAAACAAACTAAAATTGATGGGTTGGGAGCTAATTATCTAAAATAGCTGACATTGCAATACAAGAAGCAGAAGTAAAGACAAGCAGGGTTAGAATTGATAATTCAAATTTGTAAATATAAATTAAAGATTCGCATTTACCTCAGAGACGGGAAAAGCTGTAAACACTAAATAGTTAGCTTTTGAAAATACAGAGATATCAGACAATATTTATGAGAAAAGCAATTTAAAATAACCAGTTAAACAAATACTCTTTTTTTTTAAATCTTCATTCGAAAAATCTTTAGCGCTTAAAAGCATTACTGCGGATCGGTATTATGCCCTCTTCTTATATTGTCAAGCATTTTTGTAATTATCCTCTAATTTCCAAAACATATACATTCGTCCAAGCCGCTGCTCCTCAATATGAGATGATGATATCTGCCAATGCAATGAGTCGATTAATATGGCATACCCGTAAAAGAAATGTTAAATGAAGTGACTCTACATATTCACTCTGCCCTTTGAATAAGCAAAAAAATGTCCTGAGCCAGAAGCCAAGTCAGCTTGAAAGAGTTGGCAAACTATAAATTTTAAAAGGTTGTTCTCTACTTATGTGCAAAAAAGCTCAAATGGCTCAGATGATAGTTCTTGCTACCATACTTCCACAAAAAATTTCGTCATTCTCCTTTGAAAATCAATTCACACATTGATGTTCAGGCCGAGACATTAGACAATCAATATTTAACAGTCAAAGCATCAAAATTCTGTCGTCCAATGAAAAACTTTTCCTGCTCGTTAAAATTTCGAAAAAGAATGTCCACTTTCCTTAAACGTCCATTCGAGAAACTTCTCCCGCTATTGCTCCTGGCTATATAAGTCTGCCCTTAAGGAAAGCGTAAATTACCTGAGATAGTTTTATTTTTTCTCTCGCGAAATGAAAGCCAAAAATCCATAAGGGCTCTCAGCGAGCCGGATAAAACAAAATGAAGTACGATTTCAGCTAAGCTACAAGGTCAATTGGAGCAATGGCATTGATGCTGTAAACATATCATAAAATGCAGAAGCATTTGTGTATATCGACATTTCTTCTATGTAATAAACATATTTTCGTCAAGCTCATCCTCACTCGAGGATTACGGCTCTATATACGTTTGAAAGCAGACATATTAATTCTTGAAGAAATTATCCATCAAATTTTCGAAGCTGTGTAACCCAGTTTTACTAATTCCAATAAGAAAATCAGTAACTTTTTCGTCTTCAAAATATTTACCAGTTTACCGGTTCACTCAGTAGACAAACATCTTTCGATCGATCAGTTTATAAATCATTCATCAAACCTCATACTGAAAACAAATCGCAGAATTGATTTAGTTTTCAACGAGAATGAAATAAACTGTCCCGATTAAGAAGAGCATCGAACAATTTCGAAACCAGTCATACCAACAACCTGTACCGAACGAACTTCAAATGCTTGGATTGGTCTCTCTAAATTGAGATCTATTAGCCAAAAATGCTTAAGAAATATGTACTTAGGCCTGATTTCTCAAGTAAATGCGACCTTCTTTACGTTTACGATTTTAACAGCAATTCCATGAATTGCAATCTCGTCCTTGATAGAAAGATCTAATTCAGCTACACATAAAATAATAGGTTAGCATCAAAAGCTTCTTAAATGTTCTGCTGAAAATTTAAGTAAATTTGTTTTCATCTTTTTTTTTTATTTTTGAGCGCTACTCTTATTGATAAAAAATGCAACAAAGCATGCACTATTACGTGAGGGTTTTGTTCCATATTGACTATTGTTGAGACATGACATCTATATGTCTTAACTAGAAATGATGGACTTCCAGTACAGTGAATTCGTAATACTCAACTTTCTCAATTAAATACGCGATTCATTAGAGTTTTGTATCAAACTGATTGGCTCTAAAATTTAATTCGGAGAAACCGGCTGAGATAGTTCTCCTCCAAAACTCAAGCCCATTGAACCAGGAAGCGCGGACTAACTTCATGACTTCGATTATTGTAAGAGAGACCTGGAAGTTAGCAAAATCTTGTTTCAACACGCACAAATTAATTTGAATATTAGGTTTCCCGTCCCGTTTTATTAAAGCGGGACTGAGCCAATCCTCATCGCATAATCAATCTCCTCGAGGTGAATAGATTTCAATATGATGTTTGCATCTATATTATTATTCATTTTTTCCAAAATCATTGCTAGTTTACACATCTTGTATACAAAGTGGTCCCTGTCGCAATTTAATTATTGTCGCAAGCGCAATCCGCCTCCTTGTTAGCCAAATCAGTACTTAAGAGAGGGATAGCCTTGTATTCTGAGGGACGTTTATGTAAAAATCTTTTAATTTTTAACAGAACAATGTGAATTATAATCGTTTCTAAGATGGAATTTTCTGATGCCTTTAATAGTGATTATTCTATTTTTTTCCTCTATCAACTTTCATAATCGAACTGCTTCTGTGCAGTAGTACTGAAAAAAAACTTTTAATAAAGTCAAACAACTCTTCGAGAAAGAGCTGCAGCAATTTCAGCGGGCGATAAAATCTGAAGCGAGTCGCTGTGATATTATAAAAAGTTAAGAAAATTTTTAAACGGAGAAGATTGCATTTTCGTTTAAACATCAATTTGTGCCGAAGCTCAGAATGATGTTTGTAAGAGCTTATCAATCCCTTAGAGAAGCAGTATGCGTAACCTCTTTGGACTTAACCAAAGAGCGTTTGGTAAATTTGAAAAGAAAGAACGTCAACCTGAACCTCTTCAATTGCACCTGCATATTCCTCGTGATCGCGATTGGGGCTACGATCTGGAAGAATGAAAAGGATTTTCTTCCATTCCTCCCCGCAATTATCATTTTCACAGCCCTTACCTGGACTTGCTTATGTTTACGTTGCTACAAGACATTCGAGTATGCCTTCCTCGCGACTTTGGTAGCACTGCCCATACTCCTGGTTAATTCGGACAAATACATACTCTACGCGCCAATCCTTGCCGTGTCCGTCAACTTCACCCTCCAGCTGTTCACCGAGACGCAAGTCCTTCCAGTCCTACACTTCGTGTGTTCATTTATCCTCAACACCTATTACATCGAACCTGTCGTGATAAAATTTATTGCTGAGAAGACAAAGGCGGAAATCACTGGGAACTTCGTCACGGCGGTCACGATGAACTCATGGCAGGTCTACCTAACAGCGATTATTCTCCTTCTTCTACGTCGATACAACGATTCGCTTATCAATCAAGTCGATGACCTCAAGATGGATCTCGTTGCCGCTAACGAGAGGCTATTGCAGCAAAACAAAGAGCTCGAAAAGGCCCTTGAAACTAAAGAGATGTTCATCATGTCCTTTTCACATGAGCTGAAGAACGCGCTGAATGGACTGCTTGGAAACCTGCATTTGATGAGCAAAATAACCATCGACCCTAGGACGACGCAGCTGTTGCATAGCGCGTATGCTTGCGGAGAAATCCTTAAGAATTTCGTTTATAATCTGCTGGATTACCCGAACTGCGAGAGCGGTGACCTGAAACTTTCGCTTGAGAACTGCTCCGTCGCATCGTTCTTCGAAAAAACTTGGAACGTAGTCAAAGAGCTCATTCAGAATAAAAGACTGACAGGTTTTCTTAAAATATCGAAGGACGTCCCGAGCCATTTGATCCTCGATAAGCAAAAGGTGTTCCAAATCATACTGAACCTCGTGTCCAACGCAGTGAAATTCACTGAGACCGGAAGGGTTTACATCGTGGTACAATGGTTCGAAAACCCCTGCGTTTCGATCTCTCAGATGTCGACGAATGAACAACTTAGCCCTATCAACCTAGAGAATCCTGATGATCTTTCTTCTCTAGAGCTGAATGAAGATGCCACAGCACTTCGTAAGTCGACCTTGATACAAATGGTGCCAGCACTCAACCAGCCTGAATGGCGAAACGCTTTCTACTGGCTTGATCTGGAGAAAACTAGATGGCTCCCTGACGAGACTTTCGCCAAGAAGTCCTCGATTTCCGATACCGGGACCTTGAAAATTATGGTTGTTGATAACGGCTGTGGTATTGAAGAGATGGAGATGGATTCAATCTTCGAAAAGCGCTCCAATAGCAACTCTCAGCGAGCCAAAGAACAAGGACTTGGAGTTGGCATTGGGCTCTGGATAACGAAGAATCTCGTTCAGAAGCTCGGTGGGAAAATCCGAGCGAAGAGTGGAAAGGCAGTAGGGAGCTCATTCGATGTGCTGTTGCCGGTTCAGGCAGTGGAGAAGGCTTCGGTCACCTTACCCGAGGAGCCATCGCGTCAGAGCCTTTGCTCGAGAGGCAGCGGGTCGTTCTTGGAGATGCTGCGGACACAAAGAAGTTCCCATGTGTTTAACAAAGACCTGTCGCCTCATGAAGGAGGAGGAGACAGAGGAACCCTCAACGATCTTTCATTCCTGAAAAGCCTCACCAAGACTAACTCGCTGGGAGCAAGCGACACTTCAACGAATTCAAAAGACGTCGTACTGGTGGTTGACGACGATTGCTTCAACGTAGAGTATTTGACAAATTGTTGTAAATCGATTAGGAAGAAATTCATCGTAGCTTACGATGGGGAGGAAGCGTTTAAGTTATTTAAACTGAGACACGAGGAAATATGTTTGGTGCTTACGGACAACACGATGCCGAAGATGACCGGCGTCCAGTTGGCTCGAGAAATCACGAATTATACTCATGCGAATAATCTTCCTAACCCAAGTATCTTTATCATCACTGGTGACGCGAAGGCGATTAAGAAGGACCAACCCGACGAGAAAGACGGCGTATCGCAGGTTCTAATGAAACCTGTTGAGATGGATAAGGTGATCAAAATTATTTTGGGTCATGCAAGTCATAATTAACAATTCGCTTGCAAATTGATGAATAATTTGGTTCAGCGTGTATGTCTCTATCTTTCCCTTTTTTTTTTGCTGTTGCTTTATTCTTGAATCTTTATATAGTGGATAAGTGAAATGCCATTAATCAAACAAAGAAAGAGATTTTAATAATTATATATATAATCTTCTATGCTTTTTAATTTGATGCTACTATGTGTTTTTGATGTAAAACACTTTACATATCGGATTCAGTTTAGCGTCAAGCTTGTTCAATGTTTCGTTGCTAAACGTGAAGAGTTCAATATTATAAACAATCCACACTCGCCACCAAACAAGGAGTTCCTTGGTTAACTGTACCACGTTCGGCGGGGTCAACCAAAGCAAAAAAGACGCTTTTTGTAAACAGCGAAGTGCGCTGATGAGTTGAGGAAGCTTGGCCCAATGCTCTGAGTCAGAGCTCATGCCAAACACTCGAAGGTCCATTTCGATTAGATTGTGTAAACGGCCAAGGGACGTGAGTATAAAATCTAAACCACTCGCAGAAAATTCACTGCTTTCAAATGATAAGTGGATTTCCCGAAGAGCGGAGTCAGTGTTGAATGGCTGATATAACTTAGATTGGATCATTGCGTCACTTTCTTTCGGTCTGAGGACACGAGCTTGGATTGTGAGTGTATCTAGCGTTTTGATATTCAAGGATTGGTGGAAGAGGTAGATGAAAAAATCTTCTCCCATTGAGTTTTTTTGTAAATCAACCTTGAGCGATTTTAGCGAATTAAATTCCAGGTCATAGAGTTTAAAAGACTTAGGCTGCTCTGATGAGTCGTATTTGACATCGATCATTTGCAGATTTGAACATGTCGACAATAGAGAGAGTAATTCGAGAAACTCTTGGGCAATAAAGCGCTCAAGTTGCAGTTTTATTCGAGTTAAATTGGTAAATTGTTGAGCATTTAATTTGAGAGAATTGAAAATTTGCTTGGAACTGAAGTTACTAACTGAAAAGCTCTGAATCATGGCTGTTGAGCTGAGTTGAATGAGAACGTCGTCTGAGATTTTTAGATGTTTTGACCCTTTTAGTAAGAGAGTCAAAGCTTTTATGCATGAGAGCTGCGAAAGCGATCCTATTAAATATGCAATTCCAGCACCAGTCATTTTGTCGCTATCGATCTCAATATTGAGTGCCTCGATTTCCTTGTTGGATGCCCAGATACCTGCCAGACTGGTCATATGCAGATCGTTTAAATCACTGTAAAGAAACCTCAATCTCAAAGCTTTGATATCAGCCCTTGATTTCAAAGCGTTCGTTATCGTCATCATAAGATGATTGCTTATGCTCACACCGTTCATAGTCAAATATATTCTTTTCAAATTTTTAAGCCCAAGCAGCAGTTTCCAACAAAACTCAGAGTTATCGAATGACATGTAATTCCAAGAAGAAAAATCAATTTTTATGCTTTGAATCCGCTCTACTTTACTAAAAACCCTCGAGAGTTGGTCCAATGCTTTCCTTTGTGAAGCACCAGCTAAAGCGGAGAGTCCAACGGCAAGTTCATCGAGACTACAGTTCTTTCGCGTCAAATTTTTCAGCACATTGGCAAATTCCTGATTTCCACAGACACAATCTTCGGTTTCAAAAGTAAATCGTTTTAAAAACCGTAAGCGTGTAATCTCGTAATTCCATCGCTGAGAAGCAAATTGCTCGATTGATTGCGCCTTGAAACTCAGCAGAAGGCCTTGAAGCCACTTTAATCTCCTCAAAAATACACTGCGAAAAAGCGACAAAAAATAATCGCGTAATTCAACGCTGCAGAATTCAAATTCAAGTTCTTTGAGCCGCTTTGGACAAATCACTGTAAGCAATCTAAGTACCTGGAAAAGAGCGTTCAAGTCAAAATACTTGAGTGAAATGACGAGTTTAGAGACGTTTCGGATTTTCTGCATGAGCTTCAATGAGGATAGTGGCTGATTGAGGTTGATCCATATGTGGCTTGAATATGATCGATATGCAATCACTTTCTTCGACAGCGTGTCTTTCATTCGCATGGAGACTGAAGAATTCGATTGGATCGTCATAGATTTTTGAAATTGAATCTGCAACAAGGGGTTTTGCAATGCCATTGAGCAAAATTTCTGAGACACGAACCTGTCAGAGTCGATTTTTATGTTAGAGGACTCTTGCTTTTCATTCTCGAGACTCAGCATAGAATTGATAATTTTTTGGATAGATACTCGAGATATTGAAGGATTTAATAAATTTAATCAATTACATAAGAGTCAAAAAGCATTAAACTCTGGCACTCCAACAAAGCAATGGAAAATTTCATTCTATGCTTTGCTAAATATTAACATAATATCAAATTTCAGATATTCATTGGCTGCAGTATCCCATAATCCAAAAAAGAAATTTACTGCAAAGTTAATTAAAAATTGAATAAAAAACAACTGAAAAAAAAATGATAACTTACAGCGTTCGCTGAGATTTTTGCCGTTTTAGAGCAATTGCTCGTTTTTACTTGCTGTACCGCCACTACTGATTGAAGATTCCCAGCCGATTCGTTTTCCTTGAGCCCAATACCCCACACGTGACACGCCTGATGCGTTGGTAAAAGTACCTTTGCCGTCTTGAACGCCGTCTTTCCATTGGCCCTCATACTTTCTCCCGTCGCCCAGATAATAGATACCGTATCCATCTTTCTTATCATATTTATAATCTCCCTCGTATTTTCTACCGTCCTTCCATGTAAAAACCCCGTAGCCATGCATTTTGCTATCTTCCCATTCACCCTCATAGACCCTACCGTCTCCCCATGTATATTTCCCCTTTCCTTCAAGTCTATTTTGGTTAAAATCACCCGAATAACTTGATCCGTTAGGCCAAACGATTTTTCCTTTGCCCTGCTTCATTCCTTCGACAAATTCTCCTGTATAAATCGACCCATCGGCACTCTTCTCAACTCCGTGTCCTTCTTGCTTATCTCTGACCCACTCGCCTTCATAAAAACTTCCGTCAAGATGAATGTATTTTCCTTTCCCATGTGCTTTGTCATTTAACCATTCGCCCTCGTAGTAGTCCCCATCTGCATGAATCAACCTACCGTACCCTTCCACTTGATCGTCTCGCCAGTATCCCTCATAGATTGATCCGTCTGGCCAAATCTGCTTGCCTTTTCCGTGCCGAACGGCGTTAAAAAAATCGTTTTCATGACTGGTAATCAGGGTTAGTCCGCCATTTGTCGTATTAAGCTTCCATTGTCCGATATAAACCACACCGTTCTCTAATAATATAGGCCCAAAGGTAGGGAATTGAAGTGTTGCTTGACTCAACTCCTTGTACGAAGCGTAAGGGAATGGAAGGAGTTTTTGCAGTAACTCTTCGACGATAGTATTTCTTATCGGAGGTATTTCCTCGAGGAACTTTACTTTCATTCCTTTGGGACTCTCATTAAGTGACTCTTTTGAGGCAATCATCTCACAGTCACCAGTCAGATTTGCTTGTAATATATGGAGTTTGCTCGTCTGGTGAATCTGATGGGTGAAGTGTTGTTCAGAATCATGATAATTTTGATGATTTTCTAGAGTTTTAAGTCCAGTCTGTGGACATGTATCTCCTGAGATTTCTTCATTTTTGACCGACTGATAGGTTTTTTTGGCCTGCAAGCCTCCATAACTCGTTCGAATCTTCATCAAGGGTATTTTATGAGCATCTAAACTGACCTGTGAGCCTATTTCGGGTTGAAATAACTCATTTCTGTTTGCGGTGCTTTTATCCGAGACGCAGGAGCAGGTAGTTCCCATTAGCCAGTTTTATAATAATGTGTTAACTTAAATAAAAATAATTTAAGCCGATTGCTCAGGTGTAAAATATCATTTTTCATGTTCAGACATCATCTTGAGGCAAAGCCAGAATTTTGCTTGAAAATCATTGTTAGACATGAGAAAGTCACATGCTGAGAAATTTTTTTTGTTAGTATATGAGAGAAGAAACAAGATAATAGAGTTGGGTAAGGAGATAGGAGGTAATGAAGTAGAAATGTGAGGTAAAGAGGCAGTAAGTCATGAAAAGCAGTTAGTTTTGATTTCAGAAATGAGAGAAGGTGGTACTTCTAAATGGAAGTAATTACGTTTATTCAAATCTGAATTTAAAATAGAAACACTATTCTGAAAATTTGATTCAACTAAAATAATGGCACTCTCCTCGAAATTCAATATTAAAGACACAAACAATCTCGACCGCCAAATCGAGCAGCTGTATCGATGCGAGCAGCTCTCTGAGGCTGATATCAGAAATCTCTGCGAAAAGGTAGTTTTTTCTTCAATAGCAAACACACATATTTCCTATCATTTGACTCTATTTGACACGACTTGACTTTTTTTTTAGGCAAAGGAAATATTATCTCAAGAGTCCAACGTGCAACCTGTCCGAGCTCCTGTCACTATCTGCGGAGACATTCACGGACAATTCTACGATCTCCTTGAGCTATTTAAAATGGGCGGCCGCGCACCTGTAAGACTTTTCCAGTTTGAATTTCGACTCAACCGTCTTCTTTCGAATAGGAAACAAACTACCTTTTCACTGGCGATTATGTCGATAGAGGCTATCACAGTGTCGAATGCCTCACTCTGTTGGTTGCGTTAAAGGTCAGATATAAAGATAGAATCACTCTCTTGAGAGGAAACCACGAGAGCAGACAAATTACTCAAGTGTACGGTTTCTATGATGAATGCTGCAGAAAGTACGGAAATCCAAACGTTTGGAAGTATTTCACCGAGCTTTTTGACTACCTGCCTCTGACTGCAGTGGTCGAAGGAAAGGTAACAGCTTATCTCTGTCCGGGTTCTCAATAAATCTTAGTTTTTCTGCCTCCACGGCGGGCTTTCTCCTTCAATCGACACTCTCGACCATATTAGATCATTAGATAGAATCCAAGAAGTTCCTCATGAAGGACCAATGTGCGATCTCCTCTGGTCAGACCCTGATGATAGAAGCGGTAAGCTAGCTGAAAGACTCCTCGCTTATAATTTGAACAGGTTGGGGTATTTCGCCAAGAGGCGCTGGATACACCTTCGGTCAGGATATCTCAGAGCAATTCAACCATACTAATAACCTTAGAATGATTTGCCGAGCACATCAGCTCGTTATGGAGGTAAATATAAGCAAAGATTGAGTGTATTGAGCTGAGGATGAATAGGGATATAATCAGTCTCATGACAAAAATGTGGTAACGATCTTCTCAGCACCGGACTATTGCTACAGATGTGGTAACCTGGCCGCCATTATGGAAGTTGACGAGGCTTTGCGAACTAATTAGTACGTTTTCAAATTTTTTAATTTGATGTGTAATCTCGCGAAAAATAGTCTTCAATTCGACCCTGCGCCAAGAAAGGGAGATCCAAACGTTCAAAAGAGAGTGCCTGATTACTTCCTATAAACACTTCTGATCTCTATTAATCTAACAATTGCGCGGCTCCGGCAGCTAATTTTTTTTTTTATTGATGTTTAGCTGGAACCAATAAAGCCTGTAGTTTGAAGTTGAATTTACGAAAATACATCATTGTTGTTGTTTTTCTCATTGTAACGAAAAAAAAAAAAGATTATCAAGAATGAATTTAACCAGTTTCCAGAATAGAGCATGCTCCCTACTTGCCTAGTTTTGCTTTATTTATGAGTTGAGGTTTACGGGAATCATTTCAGGCAAATTCTAACGAATTGAGAGCGGTCTGTGTGGTTAAGGTTATATTTACCAATGAACAAATCAATAAAGTTCTGCTATATATAGGGGTGATTTAGAGTACAGCTATTGGTATTTTTTCGTGCTAATATCTTGCGGATACATATCATCATATTCCTCTTCTATTTCTGCTTCAGCATACTGTTTGTTGATCCCTCTGAGACTCGTTCCTAGCGGACCCAGTCGCTGGTCCATCTCAGATAACTTTTGCTCTAACTGTCTCTTCGCTGCAGGGATAGAAACTGCAGGGTTGATCCTTCCTCCCCCCTGTCTGCCTTGTAGTCCTCTGCCTTCAGAGAACCTTTCCAAATTGCCAATGTCTCGGTCGATTTCATCGTCATTGCCTTGTCGCTTTTTGTACCATACCTGATACCCGAAGACCAGCAAAATTGAGATAACAATGCTATATCATGATTCGTTATGCTCAAAGGGTTTCGATTAAGTGAAATAATTACATAGGGACTCGTAAAGTAGCGAACCAGTCTTCCATTGGAGGTTTTTGAATGGTAAGCTCATAGATAGTAACGCGGTTGATGCCGCCTGGCTCTTGGGTGATCGCTCCGATCAATGTCGAGATCGCCCCGTGCCTAATTGTGATATAGGAGGTGGTAGCGCCGTCGCTTTCTTCTTTTGGAACCAAATGCAGATGGACGCCGTGAATTGCGTCATAGTCATGTGACATTAAATCTGAAAATCATTAAGAGCAATCCAATGGAATTTTTTGAGGGTTACCTGTAATGTTATATGCCAATAGAGACTTTTGCGCGGGGTTTCCCTGGTACACAACGTGATTTTTCACAGAGTATAGCTTAGCCTGTGATCCATCTGGGAGGATCCCGTCGCCTGTGCCTCTTTTTCCAATCACTATGCGGTTTTAGAGCTCCATATTAGAAAGAGAGAGGTTTTTTACTTCTGCAGATATTGACATTTGGTCGTGATTCATAGATAAGGATGTCTCCTGATTTTAGCAAAGAGTAGAAGATTGTGTTTGTATATAAGTCCGCAACGGCGTGAATAATCTCGTCTCCAGTCTAAAAGAGCTTCAGCTCACATAAAAATAACAGAACGGCATACAGTTTCACAAGAATATCTTTCTACTTCAGCATTTTCAGGATTGATCACACCAATCTTATTTTTCGCTGGAGAAAGAATTTAGGCAGGGTTCCTTCAGGGCTTTTTACATGCATACAAAACGTATGGGAAAATTCTATCATCGAGCGCAATGACAGGGGCGTTGTCAATGTTTGTTCTCGAGAAAAAGGTTCCGTTTTTCAGAAATACACTTGTTTTTCGCAACAAAGGTTAAGAGAGTGCAAGGGGTAATTTAATTGTACAATATATCTCCATCATGCGTTCCAATCAAAAAATATTTTTGTGGTCTTTGCTTGAAGGAGATAAACGAGGTATAGTATTGAGGAGTGAGTGGAGAAGGTGATTTCTCTGATTTATCAGCTGACTGGACTTGAGAAGCCACGATTTCAACGAGGTTAAGTGAAAATTCTATTTTATGATTGTATTCTGTTTGGAAACGGCGTCGTGTGGACCTTTTAGCACCGCTGCTATCCCCGTTGGGCTGCGCTACTTCCACAGGCTCCTCTAAAGATTGTATCAATTAGAAAATAATAATTTCGAGCAATTCATACCAACTGCAACTCTTTCGGCCGAAAAGGAGATTAATTGGAATTTTAGGTCATCGGTCAATAGGCCAACGAACATTTCTATAAATAACCACCATGATATTCTTAAAAGCACTCATTATTACCATCTACCGCTGTGCTTGCGGTGATCTTATATATTTTCTTTGCAACTGGTATATTGAAGAGCCTCGCGCCATGCAAATCGAAAATTTGAAGCTCCGTCTCATTTACAACAACAGCCATGAGGAAAGGCGTTATCCATTCTAATAGGCAAGTTCATCGGAAATGAATATCTTTAGAATATACCTTCTCCAGGTCCTCTGCTAGGATTATAGCCACCTTTCGTGGGGAAAAATATCGCTTCTCCAATGGTACCCTCAATCTATGATTCCATTAGAATTATATTGTTTCGAGTAGTCATTACAGTAAAAGCAATTTTTTTCAAAATCTTATTCATAATGCTCGCTTCTGCACGACTTTGATCAAGAGCTTGCCTTACAGGAGGCCTTGCACCTTGTGTTGGGCTCCGTTCTGGAGTTCCTACTCTTTGATATGAAGAAGTACTCATTGCAGATTTTCCAGGGATATTTCTCGAGGATAGACTGTCAATATCCTAAGAAAGAGAGTCAAATTTGCTTATTGAATACACTCACTGGCAATTTCATATTATTTTGCGTGTAATAATCTCTCAGTTCGCCCAGAGTCTCGACCATTTGATTTTTCTTTGTGATTTCTTTTTGAATCTCAGCGATTTGCTTGAGAATGTCTTGCAGTTCCGAAGCGTTTTGCCCTGGGTTTGCTGTTAGATTTCTTATTTCAATTTTTTGACCGCACGAGACATCGCCGGCGTTGCAAGAATTTGAAAGATCTTTCTGGCTATTGCTAATCTTTTGTGTAGCTGCGGAGCTTGATGCGATTGTCTGGTTTGAATTCGATGAAACGTTTGCTGATGCAGTTCCTTCGACAAGAGAATGACAAAAGACAGCGATTAAGATGACTTTGATGATTATCTTCATCCGATTTCTGAAGGGTTATTTTACTTTGGATACTTAAATTCTATTCTTTTCAAAAGCTATGGATAAATAATCAAACCACGGACAGACATGCTGATTCGTTAATATCACAGAAACCTAAAGCAGCAGCCTTTTAAGAGGAAACAACCGACTTAAATTATGTCTATTGTGTTAGATCTTTCACTCCTTTTTTTTTCTTTTTCTCTCTCTCTTCTCTTTGAAAGCTCTTTCAGCGAAATTCCTTTCAAAATCAAGCATTCACGAATTTAAATTCCCTTTTATCAGTTTTCATTAATTATCAATATATAATGTAGTTGATGATGAAGGATTAAGCTGACACATTCTGTCATACATAATATTCTGCGTTTTAGAATCTACTCAAACATGAAATAATATCTTCAGATAATAGAAATATGAATTAATTAATTGATTAATGGAAACAATAAATCGCTTAGACGACTTGTTGGTGCTGCTGATGTGCAGTCGCTTGATGGTGTATCTCATCAAACTTTTTATGACAGCACTGTTGCAGGTTAACTATCTGGAATCCTAAAAGACCTAACTTTCCTATGAGTCTCTCTTGGATTTTAGTTTCCAGAGTTGTTTTTCGAGCCATGATCCAGCAGTTCTTTTTGTCTAGCGTGACAACAGCCATCCATTGATAGCCTTCCGTATCAATGTCAAGAATTCCATAATCGATAGTTTCTGCTTCGTTGATTTGATGTCTCATCATATTGTTCTTGTTGTTCAGAGGCCACATTGTCTGGTGAAGCACTTTCTCTGTGTGATTGATTGGATCAGTGTACCTGTATTCAATTTTGATTTTTCCATCTGAACCCAATGTGTAGGTCTCACTTTCGTTAAGACTTGGCTCTGAACTGAGAGGAATGTGAGAGATCACGTACCAGGTCCCGGTTGCGAATTTTTGCAAGTCAACTTTTTCTGCGAGCTCGAAGGGCTCTTTGAATTCTGTGCCTTCTTTTGATTCTTTGTCCATTGGTTTGATTGTTTCGCTAAGTTAATGAATTTATAATCAGCTCGATCAATATCTACTTGAAGAGAGAATATAAAAGTTTCGATGGAATTTGTCAGTAAAAAGAATAAGTTTTTGAGTGAGAGCACAGATAATCTACTGTATCGTCGTCAGAAAAGAGTCTATACCCGAGCAAACAAAGTGTTGATATGAAACCCTGTATTCATCTGCCTTATCCGTTTGTTCCTGCGGTTGAGGATGGTTAAGAACTCTCGCATTTCAGCTTTGGATGAAAGACGTTTGAAATATAGAAAATTCGAAGTAGTTTAGAATAAATTTTGGGTATCCAGAAATTTCGATTCGAATTCCAGCTATTAGGATAAATCAAAATTAATGAAGTCCGAGGGCATTGTTGTGAAAAGAAACAGATTACTTGGGATGGATGGTATCCGTCAAACGTTCATAATGCGAATCAGCATCTGATCTCATTTACACAAAAATATTATTTTTTTTCATCTATTACAGCAAGTTTACTTCAAGGCCTTCATTAATCCTACAATTATTCTCAGTTTCACCGTTAATTCATGTTAATTGTTGATGAATTTCTCGGAGGAAATTCTTTTGTTGCTTAGTTTTCAACCTTTCATTATTCAATAATCCTGATTCGTTAAATCTCTGTTTTCAAAAAGAACCAAAGAAAAGATTCAGTATATAATTATTGCTTGGAAAGTATTGCCTTCAATGAATTACAAATTTTAACTCGTCAAGTCTTGTGATTTGTTCTTCTTAGTTGATTCTTTCAGTTTTTTCCCATAAAATAATAGCCAATCAAAGTATTCGTGCGAATACATAACCAAAATAGATCATATCGCTAGGAAATTGCAAAGTTTGCTCTTGCATCAGATATTTCTCAAGAAGCAGCCTGACATATTATGTACTCACCATCTGCTAATGCTGTCTCCACATCATATTATAAATATATAAATCTTAACTTTTTAATATCAATCGAGAGATTCTCATTTCACAATGGAATATTCATAAAACTTACAAAATATGCGTAATCTGGTGGGGATTCACCATCAGATCATCCCTTTGTATCGTATATGGGTAAGTCCCTTTATAGGTGGATGTAAACCTATTTTTCATCGCTTCATAAGGTGCAGCCGTGTTCAATGTTATCTTGCGTTCGTTTTTCTCCACCCTCGTTAAAAAGAATCTCCTCATGTAGTATATAATCGTCAGCACAATATTTCCAGCCAAAAAATAATACATCACGCTTCCATAATACCAAGGAGCAAGCAGGTTCTGCCAATCGTAAACAAACAGCGCATTTGCTTGAGTAATGATAAGAATATCAAACGATATCGGGAAATAGATCTTATAAGCGATTTCCGGTGTCTTCCTTTTAGATATTCTCCACCTGTAGATGAGATTATACTTATCGAGGTAGTAGTTCACTAGTAGCACAATTAACGCGGCTAGTAGCACACCCGGAACAACCATGTAGACCGTCATCGCTAGAAATACCGGCTGAATTAACAGATTTGCTCGTTCTTGCATCGTTATCTCAGGATTTGTAAATATCTCATCAGCTTGGAACTGCATTTTCTTGTTTTTTAGGCCTTGAGACCTCAATCGGCAGCGCTGAAACGCTTTTATGAGATAGTGGAACGGGGCCACCCCGTTGATTACAGTGAATAGGAAAATCCAAGCCAGTGTTTGAAGAGACTTATTCTTCAGGAGAAAATCTTCACCGAACACGATTGCATGGAGAAAGTAGGCGAGACTGTAAGCCAAGTAGGACAACACAATCGAAATCGCAAACTCAAAGCGGACTTTGTTAAGCTCGCCTGGAACTCGGATAAATATTCCTAATGCCTTGATCAACATCTTGGCGATAAGCATATTGAGGACAAGTCCCAGAGAGAAGGCCGTAATTCTCACTTGGTCAGCCACCTGCTCAGTAGAGATTTTTGTATGTGTCAAGATATACTGGGTCAAGAAGTAATTAGAATAGAAAAACGCACACAAATAGAGAAACATGAAGATGTAGGCGACCATTGTCCTTGCCTCCGCCCCTCTAACTGAATGATGAATGTTTTTCCATATGATGTCGTTGGGGTCTTCGAGCTGCCAGGCTTCAATGATCCGATTTTTGAAATACACTTCTTTTTTATAATTCGGGTTGCAGCAGCGTCTCAAATAAAAATACAGCGCACTCCTTACTCTTTGCTGCTTGAAGACCCTCACAACTTCGTAGACCATATACGACAGATGACAATACACGATAGCACATCCATTGAAATAAGGACTTCGAGAGTCTTCATATGGATCGAATAACTCCTGCTTTGTCTCCTCCGTAGATGCTGTCATCGACGATTTTTTAAGTTTATTGAGCGTCCTGCCTAGCTTGGTAGTGTCCTTTAAGAAAAATATATCCTTTACCACGGATCGTTGACGAAGAACGATATTTTCGATATGATTTTTCAGTTCGAAAGGAGTCGTATTAGGAGCGATATTCTTAATAATAAAGCAATATTTCTTTTCACTTAAACGCTTCATTTTGAATTCCTTTTGATAGCGGGTTTGGCGTAGAGCATCAAGTTTATTGTGGAGCCAGCGAGCAAGGAACATATAGGATGTGTTTGTGCCAAATTTGAAGAGTAGAAATTCACCAGCCCAGCTGCAGGAACCAAATTCGTTTTCTTTACCGAACCATACACTTGATCCACACAACAGATGTTCAAGATATTCCCAAACCGCGGAAAGAAGTATCAGCCCAGTGATCATAAATATCAGCCGCTTTCCAAAGGCAAGGTAGAGCTCGTAGGAATACCGATAGGAAGCGAATTCGTTTGGATTGGAGCAGATTTTCACTTTTCTTCTAGGATCTGCGGCAATGGTTTTTTGAAGGCCTCTCAATCGAGCAATGCCCAGATTAGCTGGAGTATCGAATTTATCTTCGTGTTTGAGATTGGAATCAAGCATCGAGTTGGTTGAGAGGTTTGATTGAACGCTCTCTCGGTTAGACCTCACATAAGAGGCATCCATATCGAAAGGTTGGGTGTTATTTCGTGAATAGGTATACTCAGTGGTCGACAGTCGTTGGAGATCATGCGGTGCATAGATATAGTCGTTGGTTGACAATCGTGGGTTTTGAATGGGTTGTAAGTCGATCGATCGACCTCCGGGCTCTGTCATCCGAAATAACTTAAATTTATTTAATATTCATGAGAGCCATAAACGTAAGCTAATGTATATTTAATTAATACATAAGGCGAATGCACCAATTCTTTCAATTTTTTCCTCATGGGATGGTTTTAATGGTATCATTAGGAAAACATACCTCTTTAAGAAAAGAAAAAATGTTTTCTTAAATAGTTTACATAAGAATTGTTTACATCATAATTGTGAACAATGATTGGTTTCGTGAGAAATGCTATTTCGAAAGTATAATTAAATGTCTGAGAGGACATTGATATTCTTTTTCCTAGCTCTTATTAGAGGTTAGCTTTTAGCTAATATCTCCTTATTTCTCAATGAGCAATTTAAAGAATTATATGAAACAAAAACCAAATTAGGCGTCCTAAAACGTTCGTAAATTAGTTCTTTAGTTCCATCAAACCTCAAAAAATAATCAATTTTCGCAGAGAATGGTATTTGAGGTAATCAAATGAAAGAGTCTATTAGACTTTACGTTTTATTTCAGCGCTTTTCGATAAAAAGAAAATTACTTATTGTTGCCTCACATGTCCTGGATTTGTTGCACTATCCAAAGTAATAAACTCAGATGTTGTAAATGATGGTGCTCGAATATTTATGGTTTTCTAGATTCATGAGATATTAATGCATGAAAAAAAAATAAAATTGTAAGACTCAATAATTACACAAAAAAGCATAGTGAAGGAATTTCCTCCTTTCAAATATATATTTTCCACGTTTCTGGTATCTGTTTTCCTTTCTGGTTTTGCAGATATTGCTCCAACACCTTCAACGTGCGCGAATCCCTTGCATTCGCACGACTCAACGCCGCAAATGAAAACATCAACCGAGGAACAAAGTACAAAAACTTCTTAGCCTCAATGATGATTTTATTCGCAGTGTCGTAATCTATTTTTCCATTGCGGATCTCTACTGAGATATTCTCAAGAAATTGGTTACCGGCAAGCCTCTCTGGGATACCAATGGCGGTCTTTTCGTCTATAAATTCGGAGTCAAAGGAAATATTAAGCTGAGTAAGCTCCTTCCAACAGTTCACAGTCCTTAACACCTGTTGGAAATCCTCGACCTGTAGTTGACACTTTCCAAAGAGAATCCTTGCGGTTTTCAGCTTCTCTTGATCCTGAAGCCCAACTACAAACTCACTTATGGTCTCTGATGGGAAAACAATGGATGAATCGCATTGGAAACTAAAATTCTCAAGCAAAGTAAGGCTCGAAAACGATTTCTTCAGAGCAGTGAGAAGTCCTTGAGCAGGAGACGCCGTCAGGTTCATTAACTGGAATTTCAAACGCAACGTGCCCAATTCGCTCAAGGATCCAATCGAACCAGCGATATCGATTAACTCTTCAATATTAGTATCTTTGATAGAGGAAAATTCAAGGTCCAGCGACGTCAGCCGAGTCAAATTTCTTAACGTCTCGGCCAAACTAGAGCTCTTTTCCACAAAAAGATTGTCAGCAGGTTCAATGTTTAAATGCAGTGTTTGCAGGTCTTTGAAGCGACTTAAACCTTTGCAAAATTTTGAAAATTCGGAACTAGTCGCATTCCTTAACGATAATGTCAAGCTTAATTTATTTAAGCAATTCGTGAAATTCGTTTTTGCTAATTCGACAAACTCATCGAGAAACGCTTGAGAAGTCAACGGCGACCTCATTAGATTCAGGTCGAACGTCTTCAACGTTTTAAATTTGAAATAGTTGTGGAAAAAATTGTGCACTTTTCTGTTTTCTTTCCATTGCGAAAAATTGAGCTTGAGCTCCTGAATGCCCTCAGAGAGGCTTAAATAATCGGAGAGAGACGAGTATTCCGCCCCTTCGATTTCGAGCTTCGGAAACGATAAGTGAAGCTTTTCGAGAAAGGATAATTTAGATATAGCTTTCATTAGACTTGCGATCTCAGCCTTTTTGCAACTAGACTCCGTAAATGAGATAACTAGCTGCTGAAGCCTGGTTAACTTGGCGAGAGAAGCTGAAAACTGGCTGAGGACGTCATCTTGAACCGGCTTTTCTTCAGGATTTTTCCGTCTAGTGTGATGATCGAGCTTCGTAAGAGATACAACAAAGACTTCGAGTTTTGGAAGGTATTTTATTGCTTCTGTGGCAAAATCAATGAGAATGACCGTTCTTTTCGTTGATTCAAGACAAAGCGACTTCAGATTAGTAAGTGATTGGAAATATCTGCAGTAGCTTTCTGGATTCGGGAGGTTATATAACTCCAGACAGAGCCTCAATGACTCTAGGCTTCTAAAATACGATAACTTTTTTGTTAGTTTTTTGAAATAGCCAAAATCGCTTTGAATTTGGATATGAAGATGCTTCAATCTAAACTGATATCTCTTCGTCAAAAACGATAAACCCCAAGAGTTCCAAGGAGCTGATTCGATTATCAACCTATCAACATATCGGACTGGCTGCAGCAGCTTCTGAGCGAGTTTAGAATCACTGTCTTCCCAGAAAAGAAAGCTGAATTCGATTGAAACAGTGGATTTGTTGTGATGAAATGGGTTATGCTTAAGTGCCAAAAGGTTTGATTCTTTAAATTGGAACTGGCTTCGGTTGAATCGCGGGTGATAAGCTCGAAGTTGCTTTGTGGTGTAATAACTTTTCGGTAGAGACAATAGCCGCTTTTGATTCACAAGCTCTGTTTTGGTTCTGTCGGAAGCTGGCTGTACGAATATTTGAGTGTTGTTGGCTAGTACGACGTAAGGACCGCCTTGGGAAGTTTTTATCTGTTTATGAGGCCGTTCTTTATTGAATTCTTCTTCAGCTTTTGTATATCCGATATTCATATTTTATTTTATTATATTGTAATAGACCCCCTTGCCCTACTTTGAAGCGCTCACAGTTCGCTTTCTAAAAGAGACGCGATAAAAATTGAATAGACACACTCTATCAGGCTCATGCGTAAAGTCGTCTTAATAAAAGCAATTCTTTTTATTCCTTGTCATCTACTTGTTTTTAAAGATATGCAGATATTTATTTGAATATCGGAGATTTCCTTTCAGCTAGAAACTTTTATAAAACACAAACTTAACTGAATAGAACCAGCATCATAATCTCCCATTGTATTTATAAATTTCTTGCGTGTTAAGCCATAATCAGGCTACTATAATTACTTCCAGAGCTCACTTTCTTACTTGGTTTTCTTATAATCATAATCAAGACCGCCAGCTCAATGGTGATAATCACGCCCAATACGACAATCACGGCTATCAAAGCTGAGTTGTTGGAGCTGTTATCATCGGGCTTAGGGTCCGGGGTCGGTTTTGGCTGTGGAGGGGTTGGAGTATCCTGAGAAACACCGCACTCAATACGCCAAGCGGTAAGATTGTAATTTTGCAGTTTTTTGTTTACAAGTCTTTTGTAAGCTTCCAGAGTACAAGAGTTATCACTGGTATTGCAAGGATTCAAATAAACACCGTTATATTTGAATTTGACGTATGGAGTCGCAGTGTCGTTGTACAATTCAGTGATGACGTTCGCAGAGTAGCCTGGGTACACACAGAGACTGCTATTTACCTTTCCAAGATATACATCCCGGAGACAATCAGCAGTAACAGTATCGAACACAGCGAGCATAGTCAACACGTTTACGTCGTGAGCGCTAAGAAGTACAAACGATTTGTTGAAGGTACCATTGAGCTTTCCATCGAGGAGATCGAACATTCGAGCGAAAAGTGGGTACCCCATAAGTTGCAGGGCTTTCACAGGACCAGTGAAGACGTAAGTGATGAGCCAATCGCCTAAGAACTGTATATCGTACCATTCTTTTGAACCATAGGTCACATTGAAAGGTGAGGGGATATTCTCATAGTGATTCGTGATTAGCATATCAGCCAAAGCACTGCCGGCCCAAATATCAGGCTCAGAGAGGTTAAAATGCTTAGCGATCTGCGCTATCAAATTCATCGTTGAATTCGTGATGTTTAGGTACTCGGTAAAGGCAGGAGAGGTGTAACTGTCTCCTGTCACCGCGAAGAAATTTACGCAGCTAACAGCCGGAGCTAAAGAGTAGTCGCTAATAGGCTCGACCATGTGTACTGGAGCGGGTTGAATGCCTTTTGGTAGCGAATAATTATCCGAGATAAATTCAGATACGTTGGAGTATTGCAATCCAGGTGGTACAGCAATCTTGCCTTGGTCTTCGGTAAGAGATGATGTCCCAGGCGAGAACATGCCGAAGAGTTGAGAGTAGGCACTCATGATTGTTCGGTTAACATCTGAGGAGAAAATTGAAATCTGTTTTGGGTCATATGTTGCTAATAAGTGAGAGTATTCTTGAGCAAGGGTTTTTCCCAAAAGGTAATGCATTCTCATTCCAGCGCTAGTCAATTCTCCTATTCTGTCAGTCCAAGCTTTATTGATGTCCCAACTGTCGCCGTAAGGAGCGCGAGCGCCGTGTCGGAAGAGCTCTATTACCATTATTGGTTTGGAATCAGCGAGGCTGAGACTACAGCATGCAAATAGCATGCAGATAGTGAGTAGGAGTTTGTCGAAAGGCATTTCTGTGATTTATTTAGCTTCTGAGTTTAATTATTAAAAATTCTTGAGTTTTAATTTTGAGAGCATGTAATATTGATTGTATTGAAGTTGAAATAGCTACTCAGGCGCAATTAATGTTGAGACATTTGTTTTATTTATAACTGGTGAGTGGAGCGAGGCCTAAGAATGATTTGAACCGAGAATTGCGAGTTTTAATGAGATAAAGGCCGGGAGATATTCTTTTGTTTCCAGCTAAAACAATTAACGATGTGTTTCCTTTGCTGCCTTGTAACTTGCAAATGGTATTGAAAAAGTACTTTCAGTGTGTTATGTGAAAAAGGACAATGCTCTAGGGTGAGCTCCTGCATTGTATCCTATGTGATCTTGTTATTCAAAAGAGGATCAAAAAAGATTGGAATAAGTAATAATTGGAAAATAGGGCAGTTAACCTTCATGTCAGCGAGTTATCTCGTTGTTAGAACTTCAGTGTAAGAGTTGTTGCTGTTGATAGGAAAATCAAACAATGTCAAATTTCGGCAAACATCGCAATATTTCACTTAGAGCGCTCTGAATTAAGAAAGAACAAATTGGCCAACGAATGTGTGGAAAAGTTAAGTTAGCAAGTCCAAGATCAGCACATTTCTTCAAACTTTGAATATTCTAATCGAATTTCGAGATGGATGATGATAATATTAGTTATAAATGTCTTCTAAGTTCGATTTTAGCTTCTTGCCAAAGCATTTGTGAGGGTTAGAGGCTTGAATTGCAGAACCTGAGTACCGAAAAATTATTATGATGATTGGAAAAAAATTCGGAGGACTTTGAAGTTAACAATGCCATGATGAGGACGAATGGCCCCTTCTGGGTATGTCTCAATTGCGGAAGAACCATTAATGATGGCCAACACGTTCCAAAAACTCTCTAAGACAACCTTGAACTTGGTTTTTAATATATGCAGCATTATTAGAAATTAATCAATTCGATTGGCTTCTTTTTTTGCGATTACGCTTAATGGGGCTTAACTATCACTACCAACACCTAGCTAAAACAGGCTCTGGAATTGAGAAAGTCATTCAACTAAGACCAAACTCCTTTCTTGAAATCTAATGAACAGAAACCAACCTTCCACCTCATTAGAATAAATCACAAACTACCTTATATTACCGGCATCCTTAACAATTTCTCACACCAATCTAATATGTTTCATTTTTCGTTTTTTCTTCAGCTAAGTCTTAGTTGTTTTCGAGTGTTAGAGATTGTTTAGAGTATATTTATTAATTCGGATTTCAGAACAAGATAAAAACTAAATGCAACATTTTATTTCATTTCAGAACTCTTAGAACGCTTCTATTCTAATGATTTTTCGATAGCAAAAGCAGACTCTCAAAACGATTCGTTAAACAATAAATTTATTAAAAGAACTGCTTGAGAGTTAGCCTCGTTTGATCCGCATGTTCCTTGTAAGAGTCCGAAGAGGGAAGAAGTTTATCGTTAAATAAAGATTCTAACTTAAACGAGAAAGAAATTCCTACGAGCCTCTTCGCGATATGGCAAGAATGGCTTACCTTGCTTGATACCCTTTGGAAGCTAGCAACTAAGTAAATTACCCGTTTATGAGCATAGAATGCGTGAAATTTATTTTTGTAAAGTCTGATAAAGAAATTCCAAAAGTTTCTATTTTGAGCACCAAAGATTTTGTTTAAATTTTTCTAAGTAGTACAAATATCGGAATCATCGAACATTGTGAGTGATTAAAATAATTCCAGTCGTCTAAATTCTGACTCATTTAATTTCCTTTTGATTACCTCACTCTCAATGTTATCAAAGCAAACTCCATTTGCGCAGCTGATCATTCCACTCATCCTCAGCGCCATTATCTCGCCTCTTCTGAGTCTCCCTGTGGCTTTCCCAGACTTCACTTGCAGCAATTGTCCAGGAACCACCGCCGGAGTGGGTTGCAGAAAATCATATATCTCGGCAGATCTCCCAAACTGTAAGTTCAGTTCTGAATGACAAGGCACATATTATCTGACAGATGTAGGAGCGAACCAGAGCACTATTGCAGTGTGGGCAAAGTTTTCAACGCCTCTGAACGATCAGAATACCAATATCTTCCTTTTGGGAAGAAAGTACTTATTGCAGATTCTCAACGATCCAAAAATTTATGGTATTTAGATCAGTATCGAATCCAGGGTACCCGATGAGCTACTATCGCTATCAATCGATGTATTTATTCCAGAATAAGACTGTCTTCACATCGCAGGCCTATACATACGAAAATAGTTTTGGTCCTCCAATATACCATAACACGACTTTTAATGTATTGAGATTATTTTCTACACTCGCTAAATGTTTAAATTAGCACAATTTTGAATTGAATCGCTGGTACTTCTTCTACTCATCCGTGGATTTCAGCGGTCTATTCAACACTCAGGGTTACTACGGCTTTTATAATCCAAATTTGAATTTGCCTCCGGCAAGTTGGACCAAGTGGATAGACAACCAGTTGTGGTCCAATCAACCCTTTGAAAATGATATTATGCTAAGTTTTGGTGTTTTTGACTCCAATTATATGCAGTCCTACCCGTGCGTTTCGTTCTCAGGAGCCTATGCGTCGCCAGCTTTTGTTCAAGACCCTAACGTGGTTTATCGAAGTTTGGGGTTATATAAAGGTAGATCTCACATCGAATTAGCCTATATCTGAATTTTATTCCTCTTCTAGCTCATGTTATCATATTGTATGTGTTCGATGAAAAAGACAATGGCTTGATTTTGGATCGATCCGGAAACTCTTTTGACGGAGTATTAGGTAAAATTTTCCCTTGAGAATGCGATTGTGACACCAGGCAGGATTAGAAAATTCCGATGGAACTGTAGATACAACTGTTGCCCCTTCATGGAATGCTTCAGATGGAGTAAAATAATCTTGCGTCCATTGATTCATTTTAAATATCGATTACATTAGACTTCAATATCAAATGGAGCGACATTTAAAGGAGAGCATACGATTATTTCTCGCTCATTCCCGGTGTCTCAACTTACTACTGCAGCTCAGATCATCGGAGTTCATATGCAAGTCAAAATTATGGCTTCTCCCTCGTCGCATTGCAATCCGACCAAAACAAATAACGTTATCCTATTTCAGCTGTTATATAACACAGATACCATTTCTGCTCCTGTTTTTGTCTTTGGAGTGAATTACCAAATCAATGGCGCCTTTCATTTATTTTTGAATAATAGCCAGGGCCAATCCACTCATTTCAGCGATCAATATAGCGGTAACAAACTCATATTCTCGAGTTTTGATTTATTGGTTATTTAGTTGGGGTTTGGACTGATATCATAGTATTTTGTGGCGAGCATAGTCGCTCCGGCCAATTTAAACCTGTTTGTACAGTGTATGTGGACGGTTTCCAAACTTATTCGAACGTTTTCATTCCCATGCCGTCTCAAATGACTACAAACTCCAACTTAACGTTCAAGCTTGGTGATGAGAAAACTTCATTCTGTGGCTCTGTGAAGAAATTTTTAGTTTTCTCAAACACTACCTATCTTACAATATTCTCTGGTGCTCAAAAAGCGATTTGTTCAATGACTTTGGGGTTTGTTTCTCCGATCTGTTTGAGCACATATAAAGGAAAAGATGTCTGCAAAGTTGGAGATTACTACAATTCAGCAGATCATTCATGTTCCAGTAACTCTTGCTTCCAAATGCAATTGATTAACCAATCACTTTCATTTTAGAATGTAGTCCTGGGTGCTTTAGTTGCACTTCCTTCGAGAATTGCTTCGTGTGTAACTCGAGTTTTAAGTTAATTAATCAAAAGAGATGCGAAGAGAATAAAGCCATTCTCCCTTGCCCTTCAAATTGCCGAGAATGCTCTTCTTCAACCTCTTGCTCTGTATGCCACCACGGCTATTATCTCTCAGAAGGAGCTTGCTATGATGACTGCAAACGTGGCCAATATTACAATCAAGTCTCGCAGCAGTGCGAGAACTGTGATTCCTCTTGTGAGACATGTTCTGGACCTCTCAACACAGACTGTGAAAGCTGTAAGTCCCCAAGAGTGCTTTTCAACCAGCAGTGTCGAGTGAATTGTCCACCGTACTCGACCTACGACGCTGAAGACGGTAAGTGCGTCTATTGTGACCCGACGTGCTTAAGTTGCAATAAAACTGGATGTACGCTGTGTCCAAATGGAAAGTTCCTCTTTCAAGGCATGTGCTTCCATGCATGTCCTGGAGGATACTACCAAGCAACGTCTCCTACGCTGCCAGGGCCGATCTGTGTCCCTAAAAATTCTTCAGAAATGACGCTTCAGCTAACGACATCACCAACTACATTTTTAGTCACTTGTAATGGTAGTAATGAGCAGCTACTGACGGAGTTGCATAATAGACTTTCTGTCTCAGTGGGACAGCATGTGTTGAATCAATCAAATTTTACGACTGAGGTAATGGATAAGCGCACTATCATGCTAACATTGAATTTGGAGAGCTATGTTCCTCAAGACACGATATTGACGGTTAAATTGAACTTACCCTCAGGCTATAATAAAAATCCGAACCACGCTTTTTATTTTCCCACTACCTCTGCGACTATTTCGATGAAGGAAATAGCATTATTAAGCAATTCATCGGCACAGACGATTACAGAAGTCAGTGCAGCTTCTAACAGCCTCAGTAACTCTTTATCTACAGTGCAGACAGCGAATCTTGTGAAATCTGCTGGAGTTTCGACATCAGTCATGAGACTTCAATTTTCAATTCAAACTTTCCAAATGGCTCGGCACATAGAAGCTCACTATCCCCCTCTCATTCGCAAGTATTTTGAGACCTCGGATAGCAATTCTTTCATAATTTCTTCGGGATTCTTTTCATCATCATCGATAGCAACTTCTTCCTCTTCGTCTAATGTATCTACGAATAGAAGACTACTAGTAGCCTCAAGTACTTCAAATACCTCTGAGGCAGCGATTGGCTCAAAAACTACGAATGAGACTTTCATTAAGCGATTTGACGCACAGATATCTATTGGAATTATCATCCTCTTTGCTGGTATAGTTGTTTACAGTTTAGCCAATCTCTTCTCTTCCAGCTCCTCAAGCAAAGAACCCTCTTCCAGTTGGAAAAGACGTATTTTTATCATTCTCAAGTTTGCTGACTGGCTTTTCAACTTCAACCTGACGATCGTTTACTTCTCTTTCATTCAGTTTACTGGAGTCTATTATGGTATGACTGAGATTTCTAACTCAGTTAAAGGAATTCAAAATCCGCTGTCACTCGCCGTTGCAGTGGCTTACCTCGCGTTCAATATTCTACTGATCATGTGTACATATTGCATGGCCACCAATATCAAAACAACAACCAACAAAAAAACTCCGTCACCAGCATCAAAAGCAAAAAGAAAATCTGAAACTAACCCAAAACCATCTCAAATATCACCCAGAACAGCTTTCATCACAGCTGAATACAAGACCAATAACCGACTGCAGACTTTATACGTTCCTTTCATGCTCACTCGTATCTTCATAACGGCTCTACTCCTGGCTTTGTTAACAAACCTGCCTTGTCTACAAGCTAGCTTGGTCCTTGCAATCAATGCAGGATTTCTTCTTTACTCTATTCTACTCAGACCATTGTTGAACAGGTGCATCATGGCCTTGACAATAGGCACCGAAATTTTAGTTACCACAGGAAGTGTATGCACTGTCATCTTGACAGTTATTAACTCCACAGAAGAAACTCTCAACTCACGTAATTTCACTGGAATTGTATTCATTTGCTGCTCAGTTGGTGTTTCAATCACAGGATTGATAATCTCTTTCGTTCAAATTGTCAACACGATAATTAATCTGAAGAGGCACTGTCAGAAGAAGGGTTCTTCATTATCAAAATGGTGGCAGAATTTGGAGCAAGAATATCAAAAGCATGCGGAAGGACGAGGCATCAGCTACGAAGAAGTAGATGGGAATAAGAAGACTGCAGAGGTCCAAGACCCTAATGAGTACGCTATAGAAAACATTTGGGGTGTTTGGAGGAAAAGCGTAGCTGTGATAAGTCAAGATGAATGGACAAAGCCAGAGAATTTAGAAAAGTTGTATGAAATTATTAATTGGGCAAAAGATCTAATGCCAGAACAGAAATCTCAAGAGAATCAACATGTAACAATTGATGGATTAGGATTCGAAATTTTGAAACAATTAAACGACTGTCGTAGCTCAGCATCTGAGTAGAGGGTATTTATTTTATAGTTTTGCATAATAAACTGATTTATTTGTACATCGATCTCTCTTCATCAAGAATGACCCAATTTACATTTTTTATGAACTAGCGGGGTAGCTTTGCTATTAATCTTATGTTAGCGACTAGGCCTCGTTGCTTGGGAATCCAGTTTGTGTGTTTTTGTGCATGTATAAGGAAACTGCATTCAATTTTCGCCATCCTCCTAACTGGCTCTAAAGCACTCTGAGATGACTCTGAGCTCAAATGGAACCTTGGACAATGGATATGTTGCAACTTTAAGTTGGAAAGTACAAAAAGAGAAAAATTTCCTTCTGACCTTCAGGATACGATTCGAAGTACTGGTTCTGCATTCTCAGCTCCAATCAAGCTTCTTTAAAAAAAATAATGAGAGGTTAGGTTTTGATTGTGGATTCCAAACATTGCTAGATGAAAGGGCATAAATACATGAATGATACGAAGTACTATATGTTCGTTAAGAAGGAAATATGGAGAATCTTCAAATTTTTCATTCAAACTGGATTTTGGCCTTTCAATACAATTACTAGTTTTTGTTCGTAAGAATGGAGCTAGAAAGATACCATCGCAATCTCACATGAACAGATTCTGTGCTTGGTAGAGTTATCTGAAACCTCAATGTCCTTATTGGGTTTCTGGGAAATGTATTTATGGAGATTAACTAACTTTACCCGCCTCATTCGTGCAGACCAGAGACAGACAGACATTACACTCTCACTATCATTCAATTTTCTCACGCTAAACCCAGATATGTCGCTTCTTTTATTTTTTTAACTAAGTCAGCTGGTGGGTGTTTGAGGGTACTGAAAATATTTCGTTAATTAAGAATCCAGAATTTCTTTTTTAATTTCTCCAAGACTTATTAAATCTCAAGAACCCTCAGAACACATCCAATTGAACTTTGTTAAACGAAAACCGTGATTCCTGAACAACAAATTTAACCAAAATCCCTTTATGCTTCGTTTGTTTTGTTCATCCTGCTGTCCAGTAACTTCCTGAAGAGGTAAGAAATTAATCAGTTAGTGAACCTAACTGAAATGAAAAAGAAACAGCTAGGCAGTTTCTTCGGGTCGCGAATAAGGTTAGTTTCCGTTATTCCGATATGCTTTGGAAGCGAAGGAATTATTTGTGGATGGACATCTAATGTTCTTATAAAAAAATTCCATAAGTTTCTGTATCGATTATCGAATAATTTTTATTTGGTATATTTGTTTCTGAGATTGAATCACCGAACATTGTTAGAGATTAAAATAATTTTAGTAGACGATAGCTTAGTCACTGTAATTTCATTGTAATTAAAATCCTCTAAATGTTTTCGAAGCGAATCTCACTTGCTCAGCTGAAGATTTCTCTCTTCATCAGCATCGCTATCCCAGCTGTTTTGAGTCTACTGGCCTTCCCGGATTTCACTTGCACCGACTGTCCAGGAACCACAGGACCAGGTTGTAGACAATCATATACCTCAACAGAAATACCTGAATGTAAGTTCATCAGTTATGAATGGCAATTGATTGATGAAAAATTTGACAGATGTAGGAGCTAGCCAATCCACCATCGCGGTGTGGGCAAAGTTTACAACTCCTATGGAAGATGCGAACATCAATATATTTCTTTTGGGAAAAAAGTATTTATTATCGAGTTCCGCTGATACTAACAATTATTGAGCGTAGATCGGTATTGAATCCAGGGTATCCAGTGAGCTACTACCGCATTCAGTCGATCTATTTGCAGCAAGATAGGACGTTCTTTACTTCGCAGTCCTATACACACGAAGCTAGTGTTGGTACTCCAGGGTTGCGTACAACTAGTTTTCCTGTATTAGAATTATTTCCTGCGATTATTAATTGTTTGAACTAGGCTCCTTTTGAGATGAATCACTGGCACTTCTTTTACCATTCCGCCGATTTCAGTGGCGGCAACACTCAAGGCTACTACGGCTTTTTTAATCCATACACGCATCAGATGCCGTCAAATTGGAAAAAGTTTACCGACGGATCATTGTGGCCCACTTCAGCTTTCGAGGAAGATATAATGCTAAGTTTTGGAGTTTTCGACTCCAATTATATGCTATCCTACCCGTGCGTTTCGTTCTCAGGAGCCTATGCGGCACCAATTTTTGTTAAAGACCCTAATGTCGTTTATCAGAGTTTGGGGCTATATCAGGGTAGATCTCACAATCGGATTAGCCTATATCTGAATTTTATTCCTCTTTTAGCTCATGTTATCATATTGTATGTGTTCGATGAAAAAGACAATGGAACGATTTTGGATCGATCTGGAAACTCTTTTGATGGAGTATGGGGTAAAATATTTCCTTGAGAATGCGATTGTGACACCAGGCAGGATTAGAAAATTCCGATGGAACTGTAGATACAACTGTTGCCCCTTCATGGGATGCTTCAGATGAAGTAAAATAAATAATCATGTGTCCATTGATTCATTCGATCACATTAGACTTCTCTCTCGAATGGACCAACATTTCAAGGAGAGAATACAATTATTACTCCGTCGTTCCCGATATCCCTACTCTCCACTGCATCTCAAATAATTGGAGGAGTTCATATGCAAGTCAAAATTGTGACTTCTTCCTCAGATCATTGCAATCCGACCAAAATAAATAACGTCACCCTATTTCAAATATTATATAACAATGAGTCCATTTCTGGTCATATGCTTGTCGTCGGAGTGTCTTACCAAATCAATGGCGCCTTCCAATTGTTTTTGAAAAATAGTAATGGACAAGCAACCTTTTTCAGTGATCAATATAGCGGTAACAAACTCATATTTTCTGGTTTTGATTTATTGGTTATTTAGTTGGGGTTTGGACAGATATCATCGTTTTTTGTGCCGAATATACTCGCACACTTCAATCTAATCCTGTTTGTACAGTGTATGTCAACGGCTTCCAAACTTATTCGAGTGTGATCATTCCCATGCCACAAATAGTCGGGAATTTCAGCTTAACGTTCAAGCTTGGTGATGAGAGCAATTCATTTTGCGGCTCTGTGAAGAAATTTTTAGTTTTCTCAAACAGCACTTATCTTAAAGCAGCATCTGCTGCTTCAGATACCGTCGATACATGCCCATTGACTCTGGGATTTGTTTCTCCGATATGTTTGAGCACATATAAGGGAGTCGATGTTTGCACAGGTGGATATTACTTCAATTCAACAGAAAATCAATGCTCCGGTAATCTTTACTTCCTAATGCAATTGGTTATTCATTTTCATTCTAGAATGCAGTTTAGGGTGTCTTAAATGCACTTCCTCTGAGAATTGCTTCTCCTGTGACCTGGGTTATGAGTTAATTGATCAGCAGAGATGTGATTCACCAACAATTGACCCCATCGTTTGCCCTTCAAACTGCAAAGAATGCTCTTCTTCGACCTCTTGTTCTGTCTGCAACGATGACTTTTACCTCTCAGAAGGAGTCTGTTTCATGAAACCTGACTCTGACTTTCATGATGTTATTAATGACTGCGAACCCGGGCTTTATTACAATCAAGTCTTACAGCAGTGCGAGAACTGTGATTCCTCTTGTGAGACATGTTCTGGACCTCTCAACACAGACTGTGAAAGCTGTAAGTCCCCAAGAGTGCTTGTCGACCATCAATGTCGAGTGAATTGTCCACCGAACTCGACCTACAACTCCGAAGAAGAAAAATGCGTCTATTGTGACCCGACGTGCTTAAGTTGCGATAAAACTGGATGTACGCTGTGTCCAAATGGAAAGTTCCTCTTTCAAGGCATGTGCCTCTTTGCGTGTCCAGTGGGGTACTATCAGACAACGTCTCCTACGGTTCCAGGGCCGACCTGTGTCCTTAAGAACGCTTCAGAAATTTCAATCCAACTGACGCCATCACCAACTAAATTTTTACTCACCTTTAATGGTAGTAGTGGAGATTTACTGAAGGAGTTGAATTATAGACTCTCAGTAGAAATGGGAAAACAGAAGTTGAATCCAACAAATTTTACGACTGAGGTTATAGATGAGAGCACCATCATGTTAACGTTGAATTTGGAGAGTTATATTCCTAAAGATACGATATTGACGGTTAGATTGAACATACCCTCAGGCTATAATAAAAATTCGAACCAAGCGTTTTATTTCCCAAAACCCTCTGCTACTGTTTCTATTAGAGAAATAGCATTGCTGAGCAATACATCCTCAAAGAGAATCGCAGACACTACCGCAGCATCAAACACCCTCAGTAATTCATTGTCTGTGGTTCAAACTGTGAATATCATAAAATCTGCTGGAGTTTCGACTTCAGCCATGAGACTCCAGTTTTCAACTCAAACTTTCCAGATGTCTCGTCTTATAGACGCTCACTATCCCCCTCTCATTCGCAAATATTTTGAAACGGCAGATATCAACCCTCCCATGTTCTCTTCAGGATTCTTCTCGTCGTTGTCATCGTCGCCATCAGAAGCAACATCTTCCTCCTCGACTAATGGATCAACTAATAGAAGAATATTAGTAAGCTCAAATACCTCTGAGGCACAAATCGATCCGATTCTGGCGAAAGAAATTTTCATACGAGAATTTGATGCTCAAATATCTATTGGAATTGTAATTCTCGTTACTGGAATCATTTTGCACAGTTTAGCCAATCTCCTCTCTATCAATTCTTCAATCAAAAAAGAGTCTTCTTCCTCTTCCAGTGAGAAACGGCGCCTTTTCATAATCCTCAAACTCGCGGACTGGCTTTTCAACTTCAATCTGACTATCGTGTACTTCTCTTTCATTCAGTTTACTGGAGTCTATTACAGCGTTGCAGAAATTGTCAACTCAGTTGAAGGAATTCAGAAT